>Ga0209700_104681_pt1 | contig 24260 bp, 8 predicted proteins | sample SiratroredBW_FD_187528 | JGI IMG/M metagenome (GOLD analysis project Ga0209700, IMG submission 187528) | Root nodule microbial communities of legume samples collected from California, USA - Siratro red BW (SPAdes) (version 2) | ecosystem: Host-associated > Plants > Roots > Nodule | place: USA...
ATATATATATATATATATATATATATATCTTTAATTGTAGAATTACTTTATTTTGATTGATATACCATTTTGTCTCTTTTGATTTCCTATTGGGATTATATTGTATACATAAGCAAAAGATGATATAGATTCGATAAACAAATTTAGAATTTTCTTTGCACCTTTAACTAATCTTTTTTATATATATAAACTCCAAAGTAAATATAATTTGGTCTAAAAATATATGTTTTGTAATGCTTTGATTAGATAGGACTTCGAGTTAAGCTAAAAGTTGTAACAAGCTTTTAATATTAGTAAATGTTTATTTTTTTTATTATTATACTTTTAAGGATGTTAGTATAAATTTTTTTATTATGACTCAAGCCACAACTAAAAGAGAGGATGAATTAGTTTAAAAATAGACAATGAAAATAGTTTTAATGAATCAAGAAAATCAGAATAATATAATAAAGTTAAAATATAAAAATATAAATTGTTATACTAGTTCGATTCTAAAAGGATATTTCAATTTAATCCAAACAATATTAGTTAGTTTTCTACTAAATTCTTGAATTATTCAATTACAATATATATAACACCAATAAAAGAATAACACAACACTTGTTTTAAACATCTTTAAAGAAGAATTACAAGTAATATAAACACTTAATTACCTATAATCATACCACACACCTAGTATATTATAATTCAGTAAATTAAAAACAAAAGAAAACATATCATTTGGTGTGATAGATATATTCTAAAAGGATTATGACATAGAACCTATATCATGATCAAACTCTTTGATTGATTCTGAGCAAATCTTTTTTCAATTATTTTTAGTGAATAATATTCCAAAAAACTATCCTCAAAAGGTTGCAAATTTCTTTTTCCCAAAACTATTGAATGTATGTTACATAGAGAGATTGGAACAGTTCTTTATTAAAGAGTTTTGGAATTATGGACTAAAATAATTGATTATTATTAATTATAATCAGTTATCATGTTTTTTTTATGTAACCTAGAAAACATGAAAATTTTTCATAATTAACTATAGTTAAAAATAATCAATTATTTGAGATTGCTTGACATAATTGATTGTTGCTTGAGATAATAAATTATATACAAAATATGTGATAACAAATTTTGATTAGTAAAAGCGATTAAAAATTGACATAATCGATTAAATTTGAAAGAAATACAAAACATTTTGATTAACATAACTTATTATTATTTTAAATAATTAATTAATTAAGTATAGTAAAAATTTGTTTTGTCTTAGTTAAAAAGTTATTGATTATGAATTTAACAATAATTATAGAAAAAAAAATTTAAATATTTTTTAAAAAAACTTATGATAAATTGAATGATGTTTTATATTTTGATCATAAATATTATCAAAATATCAACACACTATTTTGCCGACAATTATAGTTTATATTTTAAAACATAAATTAAACTAATTATATTATTTATCGAGTTAAATACTACCTTTTATTGTGAACCTTTGATTTATAATTTGTAACGCATAATGTCTAGAAAAATAAAAGAGAGCGGACAACTATTATTGAATGGCATATCAAAGATAAATATTGTTTAAATCTAATAAAAGAAATGATCTCTATGACTAACTTTCCAGGACGAGTTGCATTATTTTACTTATAAGATCTCTCAATGTATCGTGATTCGAAAATGCCATGAAAACAACAATTGTTGACAATTTTATTAACTTCGGACTCAATTTCAATTTTTTAATTAAAACCCTAGTATAAAAAAAAATTCAAACACCTATTAAACCTATGGATTATTATTGTTCTGCAGTCCTACCCTCAAGTAGGAATAGTCACTATTGTCTTGTCTAAGTTTATAAATAAGATCATATGAAGAAAGATTCTCAAGTTGCAACTTCACTCATCTTAGTTGTTTTAATATTCCTAAACATCTTTCGTGTTTATCTTGGTATGTCATTTTTCTATATTTTTAATTTAAATCCTTTAAGATACAAAACCAGATCATTCTATTTATATTATTTTATTTATTTCCTTTTTCTATTTCTAGCTTCTTCATTGATCTGCTTCATATTCCTGTAAAATATATCTGTACCCAAAAAAATTCATTATACTTTATAGTGCCTCATCTTTGTCATCTTTCGGTGTGAAATTGAGTGTTATGTTATTGATGTACAAAATTACATTTGTTATCTTTTAATTAATTAGAATATAATATTGTTAGGTATTTAAATGTGAGTCTAAGTCCTATATTATTGTGGTGGAAAATAAAATAGAATATTTTTCAAGAGTCACCTACCTTCAAGGAAATTACAGATAGGTGATTTAGCTCATTATGATGATAATAATGTTGATATAATAACAAAGACATTTCTTAGGAAAAGCATGAAACATGTTGTTCTCTTGTCGGATTTGTAAGGGCCTCAACCTAGTCGAGAAGGGAGAGATTTGTTAGGTTGTTTCTCTCCTTGTGAGACCAAACTCATTATGTTTTGGTGTGTCCATGATACATGACAGGCCCAATATAATGCATCACTATAATTAGGGTAAAAGGCTAACCCTCAGTGTGTACAACTGTGCAACCGTGAGAGTATTGGTGTGTGTGGAGAAGTGTGTGAGCAGCCGCTTTGAAGAATAAAGAGAGGTAACTTGTAGCTACTCCTTATAGCAACCTATGTTGATTGTTTTGAAGATCCAACGGTTAAACCTTGTCTAATCAAGATGCAATTTTTATTAGGGATTCCTCACTCATATTTCTTCAATCTGGACGGAGAGATTGTCTGCTGGATGTCTGTAAAAGTGTCTGGAATCTTGTGAAGAGCTGTTGTCCGCAGGAAGTTTCTATTACCGTCAGTCTTGGTTGTTTCGAAAATCCAACGGTGAAATCTTCTCCAATTGCTCTAAAATATTTAATGGAGTTTTACCACTCGCAACTCGTTGTTTTGGACGATCGGATTTGAGATTGAAGTTGTAGTTTGTTTTCAGAAAATTCGTGAACGTTGTCTATTTTTCTTGTGACGAGATTCTTGAACTCTTCCTTATTAGTTTCAATTTGTTGATAATTTTGGGCCATTGTTGGTGACCGTTTTAGGATTAGGAAGAGTTGTATTGATATGCTTTGTGATTAATTTTGTGAGACTCATTGTACCTTTGTTTTGGTATTAATGGAGTATTTACCGTCCTATGGGTTTTTTTTATCTCTATTGAGAGGTTTTTTCCATGTTAATTATTGGTGTTGATTTATTCTTTTGTTTTTGACTGCATATTGATTTTGTTTGGAGTGACTGATTGCGTTCAGGGTCATATTGTTTTGATAAAAGTGAATCTTATTGCTTCCGCTGCCCTGACTCCCATCAACTGGCATCAGAGCTTATCGATTTTGGGCTTGTGGTTTGGTGAACAATGGAAACTAACATTAGTAGAATGGTTACTCTGAATGACTCCAATTATAATATTTGGAAGGCGAAAATGGAAGATTTGCTTTATGTGAAAAATTTTTATAAACCTGTTTTTGGTGATGAGAAGCCTAGTAATATAAGTGATGAAGAATGGAATCTCTTGCATAGACAAGTTTGTGGATATATTAGAATGTGGATTGATGATAATGTGTTGAACCATATTATTGGGGAGACACATGCTCGGGCTTTGTGGATTAAGCTTGAACAATTATATGCTAGAAAATCTGGGAACAACAAGATGTTCTTGATAAAGCAACTATTAGCTTTAAAATATATCTATGGGACATCAATGACATATCACTTGAACAACTTCCAGGGAATTATGAATCAGTTATCTGCTATGGGTATCAAGTTTGATGAAGAAATTCAAGGACTATTGCATCTTGGCTCCTTACCAGGTTCATGGGAAATTCTTAGAACTTCATTGTCCAATTTTGCTCCTTATGGTGTCATCTCTATGGATATTTCCAAGAGTAGTGTTTTGAATGAAGAAATGAGGAGAAAGTCACACGGTACATTGCCTCATTCAAATATTTTGGTTTCTGAGCATAGGGAGAGAAGCAACAGTCGTGCTCCAAAAGACAAAGATCAAAGTAGGAGCAACTCTAAAGGCAGGTACAAAGATGTTGAGTGTAACTATTGTCATAAGAAGGGGCATATAAAGAAATATTGTTGGAAGTTGAAAAATAGGAGTGAGAAGGATAAAAGTGACAAGGATAAAGATAACAGTGATGATGAAGACAGGATCAATGCAACTTTTGTTGACTTTCTTTTAGTTCATGAGTTTGAGTCTGCGAATCTTATTGATAGCTCAACAAGTTGGGTGATTGATAATGGTGCTTCTTTTCATATCACATCCAGGAGAGATTTGTCTACTTCTTATACTCCTGGTGATTTTGACAATGTGAAAATGGCTCATGAAGGTGTAACAAGATGTATTGGTGTTGGACATGTTTGCTTGGAGATGTCCAATGGCTCGAGATTAATTTTGAAGCATGTGAAGCATGTTTCTGATGTCTGGTTAAACTTACTTTCTGTTGGTAAGTTGTGTGATGAAAACTATAACAACTCATTTTCAGATAATAGTTAGAAGCTCATTAAGGGTTCCATGGTTATGGGCAAAGGTACTAAACATTCTACACTTTACATAACTCATGCTAAAATTGTAAAAGATGTTGTTCATACAGATGAGTTTGTTGATGGAATTGACTTGTGGCATAAGAGGTTATGTCATAAGTTTGTTTTAGTTAGAAAGAATGTATTGTCTAATGTTGGAAAGACACATTTGCAGAAATGTTCTTATTCTTGTTTGAGATCTCCCCAGTGTTTGTCCCTTCGATTTTCTTAGCAAGTGGTATCAGAGTCGATGGTTTGCGGCTTAGGCGAGTACAATTTGACCTTGTATCGAAAGTCTTCCTGACGGAAGTTTCAGGCAAGCATGTCTCATTTAAGTGTGTAAACGGTGGTACAAGTGAGGGTTGTTTGTGAGTAAGGTACTCGTGTTTGAAAATGCTTCTGCTCGAGGGGAAAAGTATCAATGTAGAGGAGGGACTCTCACTTGAGGGGGAGATTGTTAGGTATTCAAGTATGAGTCTAAGTCCCACATTGGGTAGGAATAAGAAAGCTGAGAATATATAAGAAAGAAGACTCACAAACTTAATGCCTTAAGGTTTTCGGTTGAAGGTGGTGTCATTCTCTTGTATGTTTGGCCCTGCTCTCATTCTTGTTGGATCTCCCTGGTGTTTCTCCCCTCAGATTCTCCTAACAAATACATATTATTACAAGTAAAATAAACAATATAATAAACCTTTGAATATGTATAATATTATTATAGTGAAAATATTAGTATAGAGGCAAAATACAAATTGTTGTAATTAGAGAAAATTATTCTTACTTTTTTTTATCTTTGTAAACGAAATTTTTAATATTCTCTGTAACTTTTAAATAAGTGTTTATATTGTTATAATTTTAATAAAGTCGATTACACTTATTTTATTTTATTTTATTTATTGACTAGCATGTGGAGTATGTTATAAAGATTAAAATAAATTATTGTATGACTTAATTAAAATAAATTTATAAAGATTAAATTAAAATTTTTAAAATATTAAGGATTCAACTATTGTATATTAGCAATGTCAAAAAGATTAATCATCCGATAAATTATCATATAATTAAATATTATAAATTTAAATAAAATAAAAATATCTAAATATCATTTTATTAAAATACAAAAAATTAAAATTAAAATTATATTTAAAAATTAGATAAATTATAGCATTATTAAAAAAAACTTTGAAGTTATTAAGAAAAAAAAACAACACTACTCTCTTGTTTCATTGAACACACATCTCGTATGACATTTTATATATATATATATATATATATATATATATATATATATATATATATATATATATATATATATATATAATTTGAACTCTAATTTATTATAGAAACAGTGAGAGACTTCATATTTAAGCTCAATGATTTTAAACATGTAATGGGATTCAGACAACAATTTGAATAAGAAGTAGCTTTGTTATACTTCTTTGTAATCCACATCTACATTTTAAGTTGAGTTATCAATGAGTTCCTAACAAAGACATCATATTTTTGTTTTCAAATATTTCAAACTATAGTCATCCACACAACTCTCCATACATAATTGTTTTTTTGCTTCAAAAATGCATATCAAAACTTAAAAAGTGTTCCTTTGCATTACAATAATGCTTTTTTTGTACTCTTACCCATACGTCACATAATTTTCATATATTACACCCTACATGTGGAAAAGAGATGTCTCGATAAATCTATTTGTGTTTGGCAATACACTTTCTATCAACCAACATTATTTCTCTTTAGGGAAGATTTTCATATGTTGGTAACTTATCTTGAGAGACTCTCTAAGCAAAAAATTGTGCAGATGACGATTCCTTAATTCTCCAGAACATCTCAAACCACTTATCATCCTCACCTCTAACTTTATTTCTTGCCTTGCTATATATAGATCTGACTGAGTACATTTTAGTGTCTTCTCCTCTCCAAATCCATTCATCCTTTTTATCCATATAAAGCCTACTACCTTATAGTTGTTCCAGAAAGGATTTGACCAAATTTTTTCCCATTCAAACCAACTCCTTCTCCATCTAAAACACCATTCTCACTGGTTCTCTTGCTATACACCTACATCTATTATTTTTAGACCTTTTTGAATTGAATTAGTATAAATTCTTATATCTTTTAATATGTTGTCCCCAATTCGGTTATCCTCCGAAAAAAATATTTTGCTTCCTATTCCTAACTTCCAATTGATGTTTCCATTGAATTAGTTCCCTTGTACTCCTTCCCCACACGTTTTCCTAAGATCTCCTCACCATCTATACTCATTTGAGCATTCTTTACCATTGTTTAAACTCTTTCAAGACCCGTATTTAGACTCAATAATGTCTATCCACAAACACTTTCCTTCCTTCCTTATCCTTCACTTCCATTCTCCTAATAATACCATATTTAAACTTTTAACGTCCTTAATACCTAACACACCTTCCTCTTTACTCTTACAAATATTAGACCACTTCACCCAGTAATTTTTTGGCCCTTCTTTCCCCAACCCCATAAAAAATCTCTTTGAATTCTAATGATTTATTTTTTGATAGTCGTTGAAAAAATTATCTGCTCTCTTATGCAACTTGTCTATAACATTAATAACATAAATTATTATCACTTAAACTTGATTTTGTGATCATCAAAACATACTACCAATATAGATCATTTACAAAATATAAGATTGTTTAATGAAAGAGACTAATGAAATCGTCTAATGACTCAACACAAAAGCGGTTCGATTACTACATATGACATGTCATCCGTATGGTACACACGTTAATTGTTTATATGTTTATATTATACTAAGTTTTAAAAAATTTATTTATTCACTTTTATAATTGTATTCATAAATATCACCCACATAAACTTACCGAAGGATTATCCTTTGTTAATTATTGACAAATCCATTCGTTGATAATTGAATTTAGATATCTCCCCAGCATTAACTTACAACGAATGTGGCAACCGATAATCATCAAAAGAATTTTTGGTTAATAAGTTGATGCTGATGAGATATCTAAATTCAATTATCCAAAAAGAGACCCATTAGTAGTTATCGAAGAATAATCCCTCATAAGTTAATGCTAGTCAGATACATAACTTCAATTACTCACAGATCCATCTGTGGATAATTGTTGAAGGAGGGATGTGTAGACAATTATTGAATGAATTTTTTTGTCAATAACTACCAACAACTTGATAAAATATGTAAATAATATTTACTGACAAGATTTTTATTGATGGGTTTTTTACTATTACTTTTTCATCAAAAATACGCAATTATCAACATATTTTTCACGTTGTTTACAAAATTTGTTTACCAATAATACTTTATTTTCTTGTAGTGATACTTCTCTTGGGTAAATGTTTGATTTAACTTCTTCAAATGTGATTCAATCTTTTCCTATATTCAAAGAAACTCACCAAAAATTTTTATAGATGGCATGAGAGACTAATAAAATTATAGTTGCATTTTTCATCTTCTACTTTAACATCAATGTGTAGAGTACCACCAAATTAGGATTTTGCTTATCAAAATGAACTTTTAATAATGTACCCCTTCACAAAATAATGTACCTCTTCACATAAGATGACCTTTTAATAATGTACCCCTTTAGTTCAAAGAGTTATTTCTTTCAAAAACAACTTATCATAAATGGACTTTATGATGAACAGCTTGTCCATTCTTAATTAAAAACATTGATAGACTTCTCTTAAACAAATTCATAAAAAAGCTTATTTGATAGAGAAAAATAAATATCGCACTATTTTGCCAACAATTATAATTTATATTTAAAAATATAAATTAAACTCATTATATAACTTCTCGAACTAAATATTACTTTTTATTGTGAACCTTTAATTAATAATTTTGTAACGCATAATGCCTAGAAAAATAAAATAGAGACCGACAGCTAATATTTAATTGCATCTTTGTTTAAATCTCAACAAAAAAATTAAAGGTTTTCTACTTGTCTAATAATATAAATTTAATTCTGAAATATTTATAACTTATTCATGCTTCAATAATTTTTGTCAAAACTTTCTGAAAATGTGAATTTAATTATTTTGTATTACAGTTAATAGTATTAATTGGGCTTAATAATCATTATTCCTTGAGAATTTGTAATTAGGTTCTAAAATAACTAGATTTTTAATCTTCTACAAGTATTGTACTTAGATCTACCCTAGTAAAAGAAATTCAAACACCTGTTAAACCTATTGATTATTAATGTTCTACAGTCATACACTCAAGTAGGCATGAGAAGATGAGGAAGGATTTGTCACTATTGTCTTGTGTTGGTCTATAAATAAGATTATATGAGAAAGATTCTCAAATTGCGACTTCATCTCATCTTAGTTGCTTTAATTTTCCTAAACTTTCTCATAGTTCTCCTTCGTGTTTATCTTGGTATGTCATTTTTCTATTTGTTAATAATTTCAATCCTTTGAGATACATATCCAGATCATTCTATTTATACTATTTTATTTTCCTTTTTCTATTTCTAACTTCTTCATTGTTCTGCTTCATATTCCTGTAAAATATATTTATGTGCTTAAAAAATTCATTAGTGCCTCATCTTTGTCATCTTTCTGTGAAACTGAGTGTTATGTTATTGATGTAAAAAAATATATTTGGTTCTATTTGGTTATACTTTAATTAATTAGACAAGTAAAATTAATAATATAATAAATCTTTGAATATGTATAATATTATTGTGAAAATATTAGTATAGAGGCAAAATATAAATTGTTGAAATTAGAGATAATTGTTCTTCCTTCTTCCTTTTTTTGTTTAATTTTTCTAAACCACATTTCTAATATTCTCTACAATTTTTAAATAGATGTTTATATTCTTATGGTTTTAATAAAGTCCAATAAACTTTTTTTTATTTTATTTATTGACTAGCATGTAATGACTTAATCAAAATAAATTTATAAGGTAAAATTAAAATTTTTAAAATATTAATATACCCGATTGATATATGATGACACTGTTAAAATAGGACTAACATGTAAGACATTATATACTAAAACGATACAATTCATTAATAAACATTCAATTTTATCTGAATAAATAAATTTTATTTTAAAAAATAATAATAAAAAATTTAATCATTTCTGAAAAAGTTAAAAAAAAATCATTTGGTTTAAATTTTGAGTTTTCTTATATTTTAAAAAAATAATAATATTTTATAATGTTTTGTTTACATAAGAAAAAAAGTAAAACAAAAATATATATAAAAAAGAGGAAAGGACCGTTCCCTCTTATCTAAATCTTTTGAGATCCTTTCGTACACTCTCCCCCTCTGAAAAGTTGGTGGTGTCTTCCTTTTTACAACCAATAAAGTTGTGGTGTCTCCTGCAAATAATGCCAAAAAAACAAAAAAGAAGACCCCAGCTTTATCAGATACGTTTACTGGGATTCTCAATCCTATATACTCATTGAAGGACATTCTCACGTCTGGCTCACATTATACTCTAGTTCTGCTCCCTACTCGAGAATTCAGATAACACAAAATTGGAAAAGCATTAGCAGATAATACTATAATTAGAAGAAAAGAGAAATATATTTAGAAGAAGAAGAAACAGGTACGACTTTAAAATTTGATCCAGGAAGAGTCTGCTTGTTTGAGTCTCAATAGCATGTTCTGTTGTTTAAATATCTTTCGCTATTTCATTTTAATTTTTGAAAACATTATGCTTTACCTATTAAAGTCTTCATCCAACTCTGTCATCATCATGAAACCTCCCCTGTCAAGTTAGGGGTGGCACCGTGCATAAGCATAATGTTAAAACCACTTCCCTGCATCTCTACAGTGCCACCGTCCCTCGCCACACAGCCACCAAGATCTCATGCACCTCTACCTTGCCACCGCACCTCCAAGAGCCTCCACACCTTGCTTCCACAACCATAAAAAAAAACCACCCTAAAACCATCCTCACTGCACCGCCACGTTCCACATCGCCAGCCACCGCCGAGACCAAACATCTTACCACAAAGCCAACTTCAAGAAATTCGAATCATCATCACAAGCTCTAACTTGTACCTAAGCTCGCTAAACTCAGCACACTCTAGAAGCGTTAACCATCTTCACCGACGATATCACCTTCCACCGTCGTCGCCATTACTGCTTGCTTCTCGCCATAGCCACATGCCCCCCATCACCTCCACAACTTCGCCTCTGTCGAAACCCACCACCTATTGGAGCAGTCGGTGTCATTGCCTAGGCTTTGTCGCCCTATCACCAGCTCTCATGGCCGCCAACCCCGCTTCATGTCGTTGCGCCCAGTGTCTCATGCAACCTTAATCCAAATTAGGATCTACACTCACAAATTTTTCAAATTCTTAAACTATCTTTAACTTTTTTTTAAAAGTTTTAAATTATTTTTTAACAGTTTAACGTTGAGTTACTTTTTAGATTAATTCTTATTGTATCTCTATATTTCTATCTCCGTTACCTGTACTTATATAATTTTAATATATTTTCATTTTAATATTTAAAAAAAAAATAAAAATACTTTTGTTTAGAAGTAATTCATTGTGTTTTCATAAATTATATAAATTATAATATAATTAAAAAATATTATCATACAATTTATTATTATTTTTTTAAATTTTTTATATTACGACTTATATAATTTTAATATAATTTTTTTTAAATATATTATAATTTGTATAATCTGTAATATTTTTTTTAAATATATTATAATTTATACAATTTATAATATATTTAAAAGTAATTGTATTATCAATTGTATAACTTCGTAATAGTCAGTCTAATATTTTTTATGTTCAGACTTTAAATGTACTGGTAAAAAAGATGGCAGGTAAGTCACTGTCCCATCATGTGGTCGTAATGATAGGCATAATGGGTAAAATCCAAAAGCGGAAATAAAAGTTGCATGATCAATCAGTTTTGCTTTCTGTTATCCCCATTCTCATTTATTATTCACCGTTATCCTCTCAACTTCTATAATTAAATCTCAAAACATTGGGAGTGGGAGTTGTATTACTCATAATACAATTTTTTTTAAATATATTATAAATTTTATAAATTATAATTTATTTAAAAAAAATTTGTATTATAAATTATATAATCCATAATATAAAAAATAAAAAAAATAATTATAAATTGTATGATCTGAATCGCATTTATCGTATGAATATTACTTTTGTTTTTTTCTTAAAATTAAAATAAAAATATATTAAAATTGTGGAGGTGTAGATAATCATAGAAGTGTAGGTAGAATCAGTCTTTTTTCTTTTTTAAGTTTATTTTTCATATTTTTATTTTTGTTTTAAAAAAGATTTATTTTGTTTTAAATAAATTTTTGATTAATTTTTTAATTAATGCTCTTCTTATATAATAATTAATTCAAAAAATTTTAATTTTGTTTGAAATATTAAAGGACAACGTGAAATGACATTCAAAATGAGATTACATTTAAAAAAATACAAAAGCATCAAATCTCTAAAATAAATATAAAATTTTTAAAAATGAAAGAAATATCAAACTTTTTAATAAACAAGTCTTTTACAGAACTATTTAATCTTGATTTTCCATTTATGATAAAAATACTAACGAGCAAAGTGAAACTTTGTTAGTTCAAAAATTAAAAAAATATTTATTTTATTTTATTTTATTTTCTTTCTTTTTCTTGATAAAATAAATTTTTTGAAAAATTATTTTTAATTTAATTATTTAAGTAAAGATATTGTTTTATGACAAACATTATAAAACAAGTAATTTTTCAAGTAATTAAAAAATATTATCATATAATTTATTATTATTTTTTAAACTTTTTATATTATAACTTATATAATTTTAATATAATTTTTTTTAAATATATTATAATTTGTATAATCTGTAATTTTTTTTAAATATATTATAATTTATATAATTTATAATATATTTAAAAGAAATTGTATTATCAATTGTATAACCTTCGTAATAGTCAGTCTAATATTTTTTATGTTCAGACTATACTGGTAAAAAGGATGGTAGGTAACGTCACTGTCCCATCATGTGATAGTAATGAATGGCATAATGGGTAAAATTCAAAAGCGAAAATAAAAGTTGCATGATCAATCAGTTTTGCTTTCTGCTATCTCCATTCTCATTTATTATTCATCGTTATCCTCTCAACTCCTATAATTAAATCTCAAAACATGGAACAGGTATAAGTTGTAAAATTCGTAAAGTAAAAAATAAAAAAGAAAATAATTGTAAATTATATGGTCTGAATTGCATTTATCGTATGAATATTATTTTTATTTTTTTTAAAGTTAAAATGAAAATATATTAAAATTATTTATTTTTTTTAAAATTAAAATGAGAATATATTAAAATTATGGAAGTGTAGGTAATCATGAAAGTGTAAGTAGAATCAATCTTTTTTCTTTTTTAAGCTTATTTTTCATATTTTATTTTTGTTTTATAAAAGAATTGTTTTGTTTTAAATAAATTTTTGATTAATTTTTTAATTAATGCTCTTCTTATATAATAATTAATTTAAAAAGTTTTAATTTTGTTTAAAATATTAAAAGATAACGTGAAGTGACATATAAAATGAGATTACGTTTCAAAAAATACAAAAGCATCAAATCTCTAAAATAAATATAAAATTTTTAAAAATTAAAGAAATATCAAACATTTTAATAAACAGATCTTTTACAGAACTATTTAATCTTGATTTTTTATTTATAATAAAAATACTAACGAGTAAAGTAAAAAATATTTTGTTTATTTTATTTTATTCTCTTTTTCTTTCTTGATAAAATAAATTTTTTAAAAAATTATTTTCAATTTAATTATTTAAGTAAAGATATTGTTTTATGACAAATATTATAAAGCAAGTAATACATTCTTTACACATAATTAAATCTCAAATCTAGATCCTGATTTAACAAATTAATTTTATCTTATTTTTTTAATTTTTTATAATTTTTTAAAATAAATTATGATAACGATTTCTCTGTTTTAAAAATTTATAAATATTAATATTTTTGATCATAATTCCCTTCACCATTTTTTTGGTTATGACAAACTAAAACTAAAAATTACTGACAAAAAAGATAAAAGCTCTGCTTTGAAATATTGATTAAATTTTTACTTAGATTATCAAATATTATTTTACTGATGAAACTTGTATTATTAAATATTAAGCTATTCTTTTGTAACATGTTTAAATAATTAGAATTCCAAGTAGTATGTGGCCTATGGTTTCATTATATAAACCAATCGACGAGAAAAAGAACAAGAGTAATTTCAGTAATTTTATAAAATTGTTTATTACATATCATATCCACTGCCATGTTAGATAAACGAGAAAAAGAGAAGAAAACAATATGTAGTTATTACTATTAACACATAAGTTACAAATGTTTATATAATATATTTAAAAAAAAGTAGTTATAAAGTGTTTTAAACCGTCGCAAATGATAGAGGTTTTAAACCGTCAGAAAATAATGAAAGTTAAAATTGTCGTTAGTAAAAATTGTCGATGGTGGTTCTTTCAGAAAAAAAGAAAAAGAATAAAACTGCATGTACTTAATAAAAATTAAAACTATCAGAAACGTGAAGTATAACCTCTTAAAAATTATTCTTTTTAGTGTAAATTTAGCTCATTGTTGAATAACTAGTTATTTCATAGGAAGTAACCCAATACTTCTTATTCTCTTGAGAAATTGTTGATATGGGTATAAATTGGTGAAAATGAAGTTAGTACTTAAAAAATTATTAATAAATTAACCTCATACTACATTTTCTTGGACACTAATTATATTAAATTTTTGTGAAGAAAGATATCTACCTATGGCTGAGGTTGAAAGTTTCCAGGACTTCATCAGAGGAAAGACCATTTTTGTCACAGGTGCAACAGGATTTGTAGGAAAAGGTGGTCATTTTCTCTTTCTCATTTATGTATGTGAATTTTTTTTATCCAATATTATACAATTGGTTTTATATTTAACACATCTTCACAAAATCATTTTATAGTCAACTTATGTATTATATATTATGATTTGGATATATATAAGTTCTCTAAATATACCATCTCACACTTTTTATGGTATATGAAAGTTGTTAATAGTGTAATAATAATTGATAAAAGTTATATAATTTTAACAATTCAACCATTGAATTATAATTATATATTAATTTTAATTTGATTGTCTAGGTTAAATTTTATAAGAAAATAAAGAATATTAAGATTTCGATCAAATGATTAGTTTTGTATATATTTTGATAAGTATGTATCATGTTAATTTTGTTGTACATAGATAGAATAAAATAATTCTGGAATAATTTAAATTTTTGTATACATTATCTATGAAAAAGAAGCTGATATAACAATAAAATTTAAGAGAGATAATTCGATTAAAGTTTTCAATTATATATATATATATATATATATATATATATATATATATATATATATATATATATATATATATATATATATATATATCGAAATTGATATAATTTATATCATTTAAAATGTACTAAAATATAGATCACTTGACTATTTTTATCGTTTTTCAATTTTAATAAAAGTCATTAATAATCAAGATAATGTAAAATTATAATTTGTTGGTTGAATCGAAAAAAAAAAAGTTTTTAAATAGAATTATTAATAGTAAAATAGTTTGTATACATTTGTAACTTAATATCTCTTTGTAGATATATATAAGGGATGGATAAAAGTAATATAATTTTTATCAACTATTATACCATTAATTAACTTTCAATAGAACTATGTAGATTACATATACATACATATAAAAATTTATAATTATTTGATATTTTCTTTGTATAAATCAAAATTATTGTAGTCTATATTTTCAAAATATAATGAAATAGAAACAATTTGATATTATTTTTTATTATTTAATTTTGAAAAAAAATTGATATAAGAAACAAAGCAATATAAATTTTAATTCAACTCGTGGATTGAAAACATTAATGTTATTGATTATTTGATAGTTGGTGACAATTACATTAGTGGAATTGGATGTTTCTCCATTTAACCATAATCATTTATTGAGTAAAAAATATTAATAAAAAGTTCTCATATTTTAAAGATAAACTACGAACAAAGATTAATTGCATTTGACTTATATTATTATTATTTGTACAGTTTTTATAGAGAAGATATTAAGAGTTCAACCAGAAATAAAAAGGTTGTACCTTCTTCTAAGGGCACCAAATTCAGATTCAGCTACCCACCGCTTCCACAATGAGGTAGCCATGCAACTTTTTGTAATTTAAGTAAGGATGGTAAATTAGGTAAATTTAACTATTTTAGTTACTCTTAATATATAAATGTTCATAATTTAAATTACAATATTATTATATAATATAGAAAAGTTAATTTTTTAAACTATTTTTTTATTTTAATTTTAAAAAAATAAGTTAGTGGGTCAGCCTATCACATTAGTCCACAAACCCGATCCATTTATTACACCTAAAATTTAGGTACGTTAGAGAGAAAATTCTCCAGAAGTTAGAAAAAAAAAATAAATAAACTTTTTGTTAATTTAAAATTAATTTTTATATATAAGTTAATTTGAAAAAAACTCTCTTATATAATTTTGTAACATTTTTGCTTTTAACTTATACATGAACTAACTTTAATCTATGAATAAATTTATTGACTTTTTTCTTATTCTTTGTCAAGAAGTTTGTTTAAATATGTTTCTGACCATTATTGTAATTCAATATATTTATGTATATTGAGGTAATTGGGAAGGACTTATTCAAGGTGTTAAAAGATAAGTGGGGTGCAGATTTTAGATCTTTTATATCAGAGAAAGTGGTTGCAGTTGCTGGTGATGTTTCTCTTCAGAACTTAGGGATTAAAGACAAAAACATGAGGAACCAAATGTTCAAAGAGTTAGACATTATAGTACACACTGCTGCAACTACTAGGTTTAACGAGAGGTAAATAGTAAATAAGTGTTTTATTTTTATTGAGAGATTAACTATTGATGTTTTAATATACTTTTATTTCTCATGCTAAGATCAATTGTAAATATAAGTACTAAAGTGAATATCATTTATTTTAGAAGAGTCAAATCCTACAAAACTTTTTCATGTACAATATATTAAAAAAATTGTAAGTAGGTAAAAGTTTTTTTAAAAAAATATATTATTTTTATCACTTGATAATGTAGGAAATTAAAAATTGTAAATATATGTTAAATCTAATTAAAAGTTGATCATAACATCACCTGCTACAGTTATAAATTTGGCTTCTCTATAATAGGTAAAAGTAAAGTAAATAATCACATTCATCATTCATGAAAATAATTAAACTTTGTGTAAATTTTCTTTAAATACATATTTTATAGAAGTCCATCCTATCAATAAGATATATACTTAGTTAAAAAAAATACTTTTAAAATAAAATAAATCAAACTTAAGCCTAGAATTATGCTTTATTGTTTATTTCAACAACTTAAATTGATGGATAAAGATTATTTCACCAATGAAAATAATTTTAGCACACTCTTTTTAGTGTAAATTGACCATGTAATTGGAAGATTATATATCTCACTCATATATATATATATATATATATATATATATGTGTGTGTGTGTGTATGTATTATTTTTGCAGATATGATGTTGCAATGAGCACTAACACAATGGGAGCTTTTCATGTTGTGAGTTTTGCTAAGAATTGCCATAAAATAGAGATTGTTCTCCACTTATCTACTGGTAGGCAATGATCAACTCAAGTAATTAACTTTTAGTGTGAGTACTCTTAAGTGCTAAATTCACATTTCTAGAGAGAATATGATACAGATAATATTCGTTAAAAATTTCCATGAAAATTCATTGAACATATAGTGAACACAATATTTCGATTTTATAAATTGAAATTATAAACATGTTTATTTTACTTTACTAAAATTGCATTAAAAATTTATAACTTTTTTTAATGACTTTGAAAACTCCATAATCACTGAAGCATATTTGAGAATAGTATATAATATAATTAAATGAAATTAAAGCATTCTTTAGGACATAAACGTATATTTGCTACATAGATTTAGGTTTTTCAAGCTAATTTATATTTGAAAATTTTCTTGACATACACTAACACGTATATGGGAGAAAGATTATATAAAGTACTTATAAAATATACTAACCACACATAATCAATATTTATTATTTATTTTAATTTCGTCTATTATCAATTTATAATTGTATGATAGGTTAATAATAACTATACATTTTTTTTCCTTCCACAATCACACTTTATATGTTTCTATAAATATGTATAAATATCAATTAGAAATTTAGTTCCTATAAATTAAGGTCAAATAAGGAGTTCTGACAAATAACTAAATTTTGCCTATGTACTTTACTAATTAGAGTAAACTTTACTATATCTGCTTTTCAACTTAATTACGTACTATACTAATTGGAGTAAATTTCTTTGTCTTTTTAGCCTATGTGTGTGGGGAGGCTGAAGGACTTATACTTGAGGAACCCTTACATGCTGATCAGATGAAAAAAGGATATGCAAAATTAGATATAAAGTTAGAAAAGCAATTGATTGAAGATAAATTAACAGAACTCAGAATGCATAAGACAAATAAAGAAGCAATCACATCCGTCATGAAAAGTTTTGGACTTGCAAGGTAATTTCTCAATAGACTTTTTGTTTCAAATGAGGATAAAAATAATACCTGAAATTAATATTTTATAAACTTTATCTAGAGAAGTCATGCTTGATGGAACAATTATATATTTTATTAAATTATTTTTCTTTTCTATTTTTTTTGTCTTATTTGAGATTCCGTGTGGATTAAGAAAAGGTCTTTTAATAATTTAGTGTAAATTTTAATTTATAAGCTGATTTTGTAAAATTAAGATAGGTTTAAAGTTGATTTTAATATGATATCAGAGTCTATCCTAGTAACATTCACGGATCTATCAAATTATCTATTATTGAAATGTTATTAGATCACACTTACATATATAATCTTAACGTAAGGAGAATGTATCGTGGATTCCACATTAACTATAGAAAAAACTTTTCAATAATTTATAAGTAAACACAAATCTCACCTTATAAACTTGTAAAATTAAATTAAACTTAAAATTAATTTCTAATAATTTATGGATAATATAGGGCAAATGTACATGGATGGCCAAACGCTTATGTTTTCACCAAAGCAATGGGGGAAATAATTTTAATGGAAATGAAAGACACTCTACCATTGATCATCATACGTCCTTCTATGATAATCAGCACACAATTTGAACCTTTTCCTGGTTGGATTGAAGGTGTCAGGTACTTGTTTATCTAACACATATATCTATTTTGTAAAAATTAGAATACAACCATTTGGGTGAGTTAATTTTTTTTAAATTATTATTTTCCTTTTCCTGCAGAACTATTGACATTATTGTGTTTCATTATGGAAATGGAACATTAAAAAACTTTGTCGGAATTGGAGAAACAATTTTAGATGTGGTGAGTTTTACACATGAATTATGATGAATTTTTATTCAATTAATCTATAAATTTTCTCTCTCTCTACACAAATATTTATTGTAGCATTTAAAAGTTATTTAATTTATAAACCAATGCAGATACCAGTGGACATGGTGGTAAATTTCATGATAGTAGCATCAATGGCTCTTTCCAAAGGTCTATCTCAAAATTTGGTGTACCATATTGGATCTTCACTGAGAAATCCTTTCACCTTGAATGATTTAGTAGATGCCATGTATTACTACATTACAAAATATCCATTTGTTGATAAATATGGAAAGTCAATAGTTGTCAGCAAGAAATTAACCTTGGTCTCTTCTGTGAATGACCTCTGGCAAAATAAGGTATTCTTCTTTCATGAACCCTATGTTGCTTAGATAAACATTATATGTATCATACTCATGATTTGAGATTTTTTTTTTGTTAATTTAAAGAAATTTATTAGAAAAGTAGCTGCACAAGAGGTACTTCTGTCAAGAATAGCGAACCAAAAATTGGAAAATAAAATCCTAGGAATATTAGAAGTTATGCGTTTAATCAGTTGTTGTAAACCCTAATAACTCATGTCACCAACTAAGGCTTTCTACATCATACATGTAAAGTAATAACAAATTGCTACAAGCTCCATATGCGCAGGAATGAAATTTAGTTTTTGTGTTTTTTTTTTTTTTTTTTAGTAATCCTTGTTTTTACTTTGATCAATTCTCTTAAGGAATCAAAGACTGAGATTAAAACTGGAGATTTCCTCAAATCTTATTCAACGTTTAAGAGCATGTACGTACCCTATACCATATATTTTTTCTCTAATTAATAGATAGATAGATACACACTTATTTTTTTGTTGTTGAATTTTATAACATATTTTGGAGCTCACCCTAACATTTACTTTAAATGCATTTTAAACAGCTTTGATGACAAGAATGCAGAAAGTTTAAGAATTGTAACAAAGAGGGTTGCAGGTATGGATGGTAGATTTGACTTTGATCCGAAGAGCATTAATTGGAAAGACTACATGCTGAATATTCATTTTCCTGGCCTAGTGAAGCATTCCATCAAGAAATTATCTATTGGAAGTAAGATGTAATATTATAATAACAAGTAGGCTTCTCTAATTTTTTTTTGGGTTATTTGAAATAATTTATTTTACTTTCTATTATTGTAAAATATAATCCATGACAAAGAAGGATTACTCCATGAACATTCATATCTATTATATATTTTTATGATATGCTAATATATAATATATTATAATTACATAGATGAAGGACATTAAGTGGGGAGAGTTGAAGGAGGTCTATCTAATCGGAACTGTAATTTGAAATAGATGGTCAAGATAGATATACGAATTTATCTTGTTAGATGAGGTTATATTCATTTAGGATTGTGTGGATTCACACTTAGAAGATCATTTGGTAAGTGTTAGCCTCTTAGAAGATCATTTGGTAAGTGTTAGCCTCTGAGTCTAACTCAATGCATGAGTCTTTCAGAAATAGATAGTTTGAATGTATTTGTATGAGCTAGTATGAGTTATTGTAGATATGTGATAATGAGAATGTGATGTATGAGATTAATCATGAAAGTCTTATATTTATAGTTTGGTTGAGATAGATATCTAATTTATGAGTATATATTTCTTTTATGTTCTCTAACTTATTCTTATTGTGTGGTGTTTGTTTCATTTTTAAATGTAAAATAATCTTATATTACACGTGAACAAATGATTTGATAGGTGGAACGATTTCTTATTGAACCAATAAAGAAGTTTTAGTTTATTTAATTTTATTTTATTTTATAATTGTAAGATGATATTTTTATTAAATCTCATATATAGAAATATATCTTAAAATATTCTGATAAATATATGGAAATTTATATTTAAGTTTATTATAAAATTTCTATATAATACAATTGTAAAAAATATGGAATATTATAATGTTATCTTACGAATTGAATAAAGATGTCTAATAAGTTATTTTCTGGACTTAATAAAAATATATAATTGAAAGTGTGACACAAAACAAATTAGAATATATCAATCTATCTATTTAAGGCTAACACTGAACTATATCTTTAATTATTATTCTTATGTTTGGCTTGGTTTTGATTTTAAAATATAATGAAAACATATAAGTGCCAGAATATATCAGATATTAAACAGATAGGTCATATATGTTTTTATTTTTCATACAAGGGCATTAATGTTTTTATTTTAATATATTATTTACTGTTAATAATATATATATATATATATATATATATATATATATATATATTTTTTCTTAAGTTCACTATATTTATTATTTTTTTTCTATAAAGCCAAGTTATTAGATACAATTATTTTTTTATTTAACATGATCGTGTTGACCATGTTATTGTTTTTAATATTGTGTTACTGTGATTAAATGTAATATTGGAATAGAGATATTATTTATATATTTTATCTTTCTTTTGAATAATTTCTTTGAAATTTTATTATGGTCTATATCATAGAGTTTATAAAGACTATTTAGTGTCAACAGTATTTTATTTTGAATTTTATTTATTTATTTATTTTTATGATATAAAAAAGTGATACACTTGTATCTTTTGATTTTTTTCATATTTTGTTATTTATTAAAGAAAGATTTTGAGATTGAAGGATATCAGTGTAATCCTTACTAGGTTGTAGCAATTAATAGTTCTAAACAAATAGTATGAGAATAAAGTTTGTTTTAATGAGTAAATGATAAAAAAAATCATAAGAAATAATGTTGGTTTATGAATAAATGGGAATGAAAATTTCATGATAATTGAGTGCAAAAGCACTAAACTTTCTCATAAAACCTAGATATATATTTTCAGTAAAACTGAGTAATAACAATAAATTTAATATTTTTGATCTAAACACCCTCTTGGAAGTGTGAGGTAAAAAGTGATAGATGCAATGATAAAGTAGTTCTTATGTGTTCTAATAAAAAAAAAAAATTAGGGTATAGTTCAAAAGGATTTGGGGGTGGCTTCCTAGAAAATCTGTAGGAGATAATTGTTCTTACAAAAGAACAAATAATACATCCATGGGAAGAGATTGTACTTTGTGTATGACTTTTTCATGAGCATGTGAATTCATATCATAAAGAAGATTAACATATAGTAAAGTAAAGTAACATCCTTTTTGTTTTGTGCCTCACAACTAAATATCCCATTTCTTCATTTAGTAGGTCCAACATTTGCCTGCATTTATGCCCTTTCTCTCCCTCCAACAGGAGAAGACACATGTTAAAATGAAAATTAAAAAATAAATAAATTAAAAAATAACATTCAACCCCTTTTGGAGTGGAAGGATATATAAAACAAAAACATGTATAAAATTGAAATAAATATAATAATTTTGAGATGAGAGAGAAACATAGAAAGATAAAATAAAGAATTAAATGTCTTTTTTGGCAATACATTTATTTCTTGAATTTTTATTCTTGAAGTTTTTTTTTATTCTACTCTTGGAAATTGTGGTTCTAAAATAATTGTAAATAATGGCGAAGTTAACAGTCCATATAACCACAGAAAAAATATAGAATAAAATTTTGTTGGAAGATAAGGAAAATACTACAGACAAAAAAAAAAAAAAAAAAAAATTTTGTTGAAAAATAAAAAAAAAAATAAAAACAAAAAAAAAAAAAACCCTATTTCGCAAATTAAAGCGTAAAATAAAATAAAAGATAAATTAAAATGGATTAAACTTTATAATTGTTATCTCTAATCTATAATAATATGTATAAAGAATTTTATAATATATAGAAATCCTTTTTATTTTTCTTTTAATAATATTTTAAATCACAACATAAAATTCATTAATAATAAAAGAAAAAGTGATCATATTTTAACAAGAATAATAACTATATACATTTATTTTACCCTTACAATTAGCACTAAATAAAGAATACCTCGTTGTTATAGATTAAGACAATATATTAAATAGGATTACCCTACTTAAAAATAACAAATAAAATCACAAAAAAATAAAAGAAAAATATTTCATTTAAAAAATTAAAATAAATAACATTTTCATTTCAACCCATTATTTTTTCATTTACAAAATTGTTAACTCCTATTTAGACTCAAAACAACTAACAATTAATATAAAAATACTCTCTTCCAAACATTATAATGAGTTGACAATTTAAAGAAGCAACATCACAATGATTTAACAATTCAATATAAAAGAAAAATATAATGTTGGAAGTGTAGGTTTTGGAACATAATAATTGAGTTGGAAGGGTGATGGAAATGAGCATCATGTGCATTTGAACCTAAAAGAGAAAAAGAACAGAAGAAGAGCGTGTGTTAAATATTGAAATCGAAGCATTTGAATTTTGAATTTTGTGATATTTATAATGCTTAGTTATCCATAAACAATTATTGAATGAAAGGGTGGCTCATCATCACATGGAATGTCTCCATCGTGCCCTAACCAATCAATTTAAGTCAAGCTCTAATTATAAAAACATAGTAAAAATAGTTTATTTGTAATTATTCTTTAGATAAACTTATATATATTATTCACAATTTTAATGTTTTATTTCTTTTTCAGGTTTTAAAATATTCATGGTCCAATCATCTACATACATCTTATTTCAATCCACTTGAATTTTATACATAACATAAGTAAAACAAAAAATAAATAAATAACATTTAATTAATTTCAAAATTGTCACATTTAATTTTGAACTCACGGAATTTTAAATTGCCTTAATTAAATTTTTGGAACATTTTTTTCTAATTGAAAACCTATTTTTCCTTTTAAACATAAAAAAAAAAACAACAACAGTTGCAATATACATATATATAAAGAATGTCACTAGAGGTGTTAAAGCAAAGGAATAAAAAATAATGATGTAATCATGAATTTCAAGTACAACTCAATTATTATTCACAGCCTAAAGAATAAGAAAAATGGTTGCCAAAAAGGTTACAAATAAAAAGGAGTAAGTTGCAAATGAAAATTATGATAATAAGTAAGGATAAATTTAGTATTTTTCAACCAATTCTTTTCTAAGAAATTTTCAATTAACCCATATATAATAATTTATAAAATATCATTATATATTATTTTTAAAAATTTAACTTATATATAACTGTTCTGAATCTTTTTTTTTTTTTTTTTTTTTTTTTTTTTTTTTTTTTTTTTTTTTTTTTTTTTTTTTTTTTTTTTTTT
>Ga0209700_104686_pt1 | contig 24241 bp, 9 predicted proteins | sample SiratroredBW_FD_187528 | JGI IMG/M metagenome (GOLD analysis project Ga0209700, IMG submission 187528) | Root nodule microbial communities of legume samples collected from California, USA - Siratro red BW (SPAdes) (version 2) | ecosystem: Host-associated > Plants > Roots > Nodule | place: USA...
TATATATAGATATATATATATATATATATATATATATATAGATATATATATATATATATATATATATATATGATTGATTGCACCAGAGTCAATGATCCAAGGACCAGAGACAAACAGATGAGCTACAAGTGCATGCCACCAAACCAGTGTTACTAGTGGATTGGCCTGTCACACACCATTTGATAATGTCTTCATATGTTGTCGGAGATAGATCAATCAGTAGTGTAAGAGCAACATGTGACTCAATAGTAAATTCTAGGCAATATTGGGTGAACAAGTTTTCCATGCAATAATCAATGTTATGTCCACTGCGGTGACAATGTTCACATTTTAGATGATTTTTAGAATTACATGAACGTGATGATTTTTAGAATTACATGAACGTGAGCATCAAGAGTTATTAATCTGTGATGCAAAAGTGTTTTCCCCTACAGACGAAGTATATGTATCTGTGTTTATTTTTTGAGGAATACATAGGAGCACAAATGATGTGGAAATCACTGTAGGATTTACTGGTGATCCCAAAATTTGATCAGAAGGAGCAACTTGTGGCAAGCAATACAAACCCAAGGTCATAACAAATGTCCTTTGGTTTGTATTTCCTTCTACACATTTGCAAATGATGGAAAGAGCTCATTAAAAGAATGTAAGACAGCATGAAGTCACCAAGATAATCAGACATAAGGCCCCCAAATCATGGACCAAAAAGTGTTAAGATCTTGACACACATCGTATAGATGTTGTGTCATTGGTATAAAGGACATGGGCCTCACTCCAAGCTTGTGCACTCATCTCCTTATGGAGATTAAAAATAGGCTTAAGTGAGGTGTGAATAGTGGATTTAATAACATTACATAGTCAAGCATCAATCGTTATCCAAAGTTCATGTTGTTTTGTAGGAACAGATTCAGTAGTTACAGTGAGACGAGATTTGCAGCCCAAACCACTTAACCATAACCCGATTTCAAAAACCCAAGTGGAATTGTTAGACCCATCCATCTTCTCAATTCTAACAATATGGTTCGAAAAGATGGGAGAATTTGTTCTAGAGGTTGATGTGGTGTTAGTACATTTTTTTCCAGAAATTTGGGAAAAATAATAACACAATAGCCTAAGAGGGAAAAGTATATAGGACCACCAAACTGATGGAGCATAACTGAACTCCTCAGACATAATTACATTTTCGGTTTTCACAATTTATAAAGATAGCCAAACGTAATGATGTGCAACTATGCAAAGAATAGAATAGATCCTTTCCATCTACTTGTTCAATTGTCTCAAACTCTGTATGTAATAACTTTAAAAATTTGAAGTTCTTGTAGTAATAATAAAATGTGTTTAACTATGCCTCATGCCAGCAATGTATGATAAAACGTAGGACCCAGTTCTAAATAAATTTCTAGTAAAGACGAAAGTGACATATATCCTACTTCCAAAAGTAAAAACCACACATTAAATAGAACCTTGGAGGACGGTGCAGAATTGTTTCCCAATAGATATGGTGTTTCTTCTTTAAAGAGCTGAACTCCAGATGGTGTTCGAGATTTAGGTTGGTCAATGGAAGGTGATGCCCATGGAGGGCGTGTGCGCATATATGACTTGGCCACATCCACTGGTGATCCTTCATCTTTGGGATCCTGCATAACGGCCACATATACAGATAAAAACAAACCGTTACTGTGAAATCATGTTACCATGATATACATTATGTGAAGAGAAAAGAGAAAGGAGATAGAATGCACAAAAATCAATATAGTTTCTCCGCAAACTGAGAGAGAGTCACTAACTTGTGGTAATGCAAACAAATTCATGCAAGGACTTCCATAACCTACATCTGAATTTATATCTAATCCTGACTTCTTTTCCTGCAGCCATTTTTTTGCCTCCATAATGGCAACACTATGGAGATCAGGTGAATCTGTATCTAAGAAATAAAAACCCATGGTCAGGAAACAGTAATAGGTTAAAACTGAGTTTTGTATGTAGAGAATACCGCATCCACAAGTATTATTGAGTATACCTGTTGGCCTCTTATCTCCGTTATCATCATTTGCAGAATCTACAACTCTTGATCTTATTATTTTTATCAATCTATCACATTCTTCCCTGATCAATTATTAAACTGTATTAGAATCTTATTCCACACAACTAGAGGAAACAGTAAATGCGGTTCAAGCAAACATTTAAAATTCCACTCTTGATCTTATTATTTATATAATGCAGTTCCACTCTAGTGTATATACAACATATACATCTCAAGGTCCTCAAATTTTAGTACAGATCATTAATGTATTTGGCTCTCTGACATTAAGAGTGCACGTGTTGATTGAAAAAGAAAAATCAACGTTCGAGATTTTAACAACTTCATTATTTGTTATCCATGCACATGCACTTTATCACAACAATATCAACCATTGAGTAATCAGCTATAACTTTGAACTTCACCTTCTAAACTGTATCCCTCAATTTAGAGGAATCAAATCCATCACTGATATATGCAGCATAGCACTTTTTACATGTTCATGTTCTGTGCCTGGCCTGGGTTATTGCTTATTTTTTGAAAGTTCCCAAATTTAGGCACGTTAAAATCACCAAAATTGTACATGATCGAACGAAAATTTGAAGTCAAACAATGCAGTCAAGTCTTGCTATAAATTTAAAATTGACCAATGGCATAAATGTCTTCTGATTTGACCACTAGCATCAGAACTCTGGATTGTAATCATGGTATACAAGTAGATAAATATGTAATAGAATCATATTAGGGACTAAATTACTGCTAATTTAAAAAACTCAACTCTATGAAAAATAATAGAAAGCCCAAAAAACATGATGCATACATGTAATGCCTTCTTATTTAACTACGGAAATTACATTGTTGACAAAAAGAATATCAAGAACTTTCAACATATTACCATATGCTAACACAAGGGTGGAAAAAGTAAGAAAAAACAAAAGAACTATCCACATGTCAAAAAATGAATTCTTCGGTACCTGGAGAATGACTCCTTCAGAACAAGCTGCTCAATGATATCCTTGTTCTTGCTATTCCCAACAAATGGCTGGAGCTCCTTCACAGAAAAATTGATCAGTCCTGATGTCGCATCCTTTCATTGCAGATATCAAAACAAAATGTGCAATGCTATCAGATAAAACCAGGGGACTCATGAAGACAACCACATATGAAACCTGTCTCTAACTGGATGGAAACATAATCTGCACTACTGTTAAAAGCCAATGCATTTCTAAAAGTGACAATTTAATCCTCAAGGTTCACCGATCATTTTAATTCTGGAGGGGATAGTTTGGAAGAAGTGATGCTTCCTAGAATTTCCAAAGACTCATAAATTAGTGGAACAGCAAGTTGTAAGAGGAAATATGCCATGTCTTTGCAACGTACACGTGAGTGCATGCGTCGACATGCACTGTATGCATAACAAGTAAAAGCACTTCTTCAATCTCCCAAGCAAAAAGAAAACAAAGGAAAACCGAACTAACACGTATTACAAGCCATGAACACTTACTGAAAAAAACTGGTAAAATAAAAAAAAAAGGCCTAAATCTCAATCATGCAAAAGGATAACATAACAGAGAGCCAGCTACCTTGCTCAACGCCAAATCACCTTCGGACGGTTTATCATTTTCATCATCGAAAGTACCAACTTCCTCTGCAAAAATAGAGACCAACCACATCTTTTAGTAGGGCACAACAGCAATAATAATAGTCCGAGACCAAACAACAACATAATTAGTTTTTCAACATCGCACGACCATGACCCATATACTTAATGCTCAAGTAAATTAAAACACATAACACATTCATGCAACTTCGACAATTTTTCAAATCCAACTAAGCACTTTAAAACAGCCATAATTGCAATTTACAAGGTACTACTACCTACCTCTGATACTAGATCTACCAAACCTATATCAACTACAACCAAAGTCAGCGCATACAAGCTCGAATAGTCAAAACAACACCAAAAAGGACAGAAACCCTAGTATTTCAAGCACGGGAGTAAAACGGTTCCAGAAGTGCGCATACAGTAAATAGCATTCATTACCAGCGTCGGAATCGTTAGCGGAAGATGAGGGAGAGGAAGAAGCAGCGGATGAAGAAGAAGAAGAAGAATGGGAAGAATTCTCGAGATCCAAAACAGAGGAGAAGATTTTCCCGGCGCCAGAAGCAATGAAACGAGAGGGAGACAATACGAAACGCGAGATCCAATTAGGGCTCCGAGGCTCGGCCTGGGCGGGGGGACGGTCGTAGGGAGTGCGGCTCCTCGCGGCGGCGCTCCGTCGCGTCCGGAGAATTTTGCCGCCGGATCGAGATCCGGGAACGGAAGCCATAGAGCCCTCGGAAAGTGGTTTTGTTCAGTAACGGAGCTTCTAATTCTCACTTCCGAAACAGCACTTCACTTAACTCTTCTCTCTTCCAAAACCTCTTTTCCTCGAAACTGAAGCCGATTGTTGCAGCGGTTATCTTCGGATTATTACGTTTTTTTTCTTTTTCTTTTTCTTATTTTTCTGCTTTTATTTAATATTTGTTTTATCCTCAGTGTGTGGGCCAGGAAAAGTGGTGTCTGTGATTTATTTAAATGATAAAAAAAAAGCATGTGTGTTGGTTTGGGGTCTTTAATTTTTTAAGGATAAAGTCCGAAGGTATCTTGGTGGGAATAAATTTGCTGGCGTTTTAAAATTGCCGCTAAAAGAACTTGGTTTTGTTTTTATAATTAAATTTTATTATAATTACCTTTTTAAGATATAACTTGCTCATGATGTGATTGGTAATTTTTTACTATATTTAGTTTTTCTAAACAACTAAAGATAATTTAGAGAAAAAAAAAATATAAATAGTATGCAGCAAAGGAGGTTGACAACGAAAAGGATAAAATAGACAGATAAGAAAATTTGAGATAAATTATTTATTTAGTCAAGTAAATATATGAAATAAACGAGAAAAGAAATAAAAAAAAGTTTCATATTCTAGTTTACCTAATAGAAGTAAATACCGGAAGGAAAAAAATGCACTGGTTTCATAATGTTGAAAATATTTACTCGAGCAAACTTGTTTTAGATATTTTTGTTACGACTGTTTGATCAAATAGATTAATGTAAATTTTTTTATATCCAATCACAACTCATTATGTATTATCTATGCAAAAATAAGAAAAAGGAAAGAAAAAAATTTATAAGGAAAATTTATTTCGATTAATTGGTGGTGTATAATCTATTACGTTAAAAATGTACGTATATTAATTTTTAACCATTTGTTATAAATAAATACTAATAGGTTAACACACTAAACAACAAAGAATAACACACTTTATGAAATCCCTAATAAATGCTATTTCTGATAACGTTAAAAAATTGAACTAAGAGCAATCCCTTATTTAATGTTATTGAATGTTGGTTCATAAAAGGAAGTTCTGTTTCTTCATACCCTTGTCTTGCGTTTAGTTACTTTAAAACAAAATCTTCAAACATACGATAGTACAAACCAAATTTGCATAAAGTGGATAATTTTTTTTATAAGAGAGTCTCATAATTTTTTAACATATTCAAATATGTTAAATTTAAATTCATTTCACTTCAAATTATTATTTTAAATATTTTATTTGAATAAGACAGTTTAAATTTAATAAATTTTCATTTTCTAATAAAATATGTCAATTATTATATTTATAAAATTATTTAAATATTAAAAATTTATTAAAAATTCAATAATATTAATATTGATAATTAATCTTAATTTATATGATTTTTCGGTCAAAACTTATCTAGATTCTTTTTATAAAATTTGCAAAATCTTTTTTGAATTAATCTTATTGGTATTATTTCCAGCTTGACTTCTTATTTTTTTACGTTTACTGTTATGGATTTTTTGTCTACTTTTTTTATTAATGTTGACTGTCAAATTTTTCCCATTAACAGTGATAAAAAAAACTAATATTGATTAATGTTGGTTGAAAGTCTTGTTATTAACATTGAAAAAGTAATCTTAGTAAACTATTGACAAAACTTAATAATAACAAATTATTGTAGACATGGAAAAAAGTAATAACTATAATGTCTATTTGAAAGAATTTAATTCACGTATATATATATATAAAAAAAAAAACCTGATACATAAATCTCTAATTAATATTGAATAATTAACAAGTGATTTATCATAAAACAAAGTTTCTAACAACTTCTATTAACATTGAATAAATAAAACTACTCAACATAATAAAAAAAAAGTATTCACTGTAAAATGTTTTGATCTTAGTCAAATTTATAACACCCAAACAAAAATGAAATTAAAGATAAACTATAAAGAGCAAAACATAAATTTCAAAATAGGAAAAAAAATTAATTTTTTAATTTTTATGTATAATTTAAAATTTTATAATTTTTAAGTGATTCAATAACTCTAATGAAATTCGATAATGTTAATTTCTTTTAAAATTCCTATTTTGTCATTTAACATTTCAAAATTTGTAAAAAAGTGAATTACCATCTTAAAATTCCTTATCCAAACACTATGTTAGAGCATAGGTTTTTTCTTTCGAACTTAATTATATTCTAGGGTTGGACCTGAGTGGTTGTTAGATTAAAAGTAATCATATAATTAACTAATTAAAAATTATCTGCGAATGAATTTTAAAATAATTATTACGAGTTTAATAGATCTGTCATACACAACAATTTATTATTAAATGGTCTCTAAAAGTTACACTATCAATAAAAGTATTATTATTGTTATTTTAAAATACACATAATTATAATTTTAATATTTTTTGTTTATTTTAGTTATTAAAATAAAAATAACTCTACTTAGTTCAAGTTGTGTTCAATAAATGATGAAAAGATAAGATTTGGCTTTTTAAAACTGAGTATTTATAAATTAAGTACTCATAAATAAAATAACATAATCAGCAAATGATACTTTAATACATATAATTTGTTATAGATTTATTTATAGATATAATTCAATATTTGTGTAATCCACTTCTTAAATTAGGGTGATGATCTGGTATGATTTATTTTGTTTTGATCAATTCTGCATTTGCCCCAGTAAAAACTGACCGAAGTGATTATAAAAATTGCAAGTTGATAAGGTTGACTCATATCACTTATGTGGCTTGTCTACATAAATTTATTAAAACAAATTAACAAAATCTTTTGTAATTTTTTAATTTTAAAGATTAACAATTTATTATTTACTACAGTAAATAAGAAAATTATAAAAAATATTAAAGTAAATCATGAATAAATTTTAAAAGTATCCTTGAAGTATATAATATTAATAAAATAATAAATAAAAATATTTAATTATATTCAATATACAAACTATATTATACAATAATAAAATATTAAAAATATGCAAGCTACAAAGTGGAATGAAACGACTTGGGGGTAACGAATTTAAAAGTCCACCATCCGTTCCACGACACATCCTTATCTGAGATACGTCTTTTTATAACATAACTGTATGATTATTTTATCAAAATAATTCGATTATTTAATAAAATATACTATCATATAGTCTTAAGCACTGGAATAATCATTTACCTCAATCCATCATTTTATTCCTATTTTTATTATTATTTTTAATTATATAATTTTATCTTTTATTAAATTAAAATAATTTAATTATTTAATAAAATAAAATACATAATCATATATTCTCAAGGACCGTGTAACATTTAATTCAAAGCTAACCGCATAATTTTCAAAACCATCCTTAAAATATATATATATATATATATATATATATATATATATATATATATATATATATATATATATATATATATATATTTGAACTGGTACAAAAAAATGATAGATAAATATAAGTAAGCTAAATTTGGAAATAAATATTAATATAACATTTAACATTATATTTAATATATATTTAAAATTTACTTTTTTAAATTATTAGAGATTATGAAAATGGTTTATAAAATATTTTTAAAAAATTAAATTTTCAAATATTTATTAGTATTAATAATTATAAAACAATCCTACTGTATCTCTTATTTTCTGTTCTTAATTATTACTTTAAATAAGTTGCGTCCAATCGTTTTCAAATTTTCAATATATTTAAAAAAAATATTTTTAATTATTACATACATTTTAAAATAACCATGCTAGAGTTACACTCTTCGTATAAGTTAAAAATACTTCTTAAAAAAAACTAAAAAGTGCTTCAAATATATATGTATAAAAGGTGCTTTACAGACTTAACATACATAAAATAGTTTTAACTTTTTAAAAGTTTATTTAAACAAAAGCATACATTGTTATTTTTAAATCTCATCCAAATCTACCATAAAGTACTTGTAAGGTTCACGTGGGTCACAGATGAGAAAGGCAAAATACAGAGTATTTTTAAGTAACATGGAAACATCCCTACTCAAAAGTCATTCTAACACATGACAACTAAGCAGTTTTATGTACAAGGTAAAGAAGTAATTCATTGTGCTACAGTTAAGCAGAGCATAATGCTAGCAGAATCACTTTGGTGAGTAAATTAACAGGCTTCCCATGGCTGGCATACTAAATGATGATTAATGGTAAGCATAAGGAAACTTTGGAATATATTCCAAATTAAACAAATGCATAAGATGACCTTAATGTAACCTTTGCTAGTAGTCACAGCAGCTACATCAAGATCACACCAGTTTCATGTTGAGTGTATCTGCTTGAAGACTGAAAAAACTAGTAAGTACATCAAAGGGAATGAAACAAAAAGAGCTCAAAATACCAGTGCCTCACCACCCAAACCTCATACTTCAAGCAAGTCAGAGAAATACACTATCAGCATCCAGTATAAGGTTGTCACAAACTTTGTACAGCAATAACAGAAAGGACAATGAAAGTTACTAGTAAACAGAACATACCTAGTTGTCATTGGAGCGAGAATGACGTCTCCGGGATCTGCAAATTGAACAGCTTAACGAATTAACATATAATGATATTACTTTTACTTGAGCACAACAAAGTTGTCAGTGTAATTTGAAGTATCAAAAGAACACACAATTCCTCTGGTAAGTTTACTCCAACAGTCATTCTCAAATCTCAATATCACATTGAATTCTGGAAAATGATACCGTGTGTAATCACTTAAATTCAGTTGAAATTTCATCCTTAAAGGCTATAAGAAATTATCCATTATAGATTGGTAGCTTCTAATATCAACATCCAAAAAGAAAAGACGGTATAAAGAGACCACTGTTATCGGCAGATACAATAGGATAGAAAGTACATAACTATCTAATAACAAAAAATGGGTATGATGAAATGCACAGTTATAACAACACAAACCAGATTGCTTATAATTAATAAATGATTGAGATCATGTTTGATTTTCAACGTTAATATGCTTTAGAGATATGTGTAATAATATATCCTCTCAAGATGTTAAATCAGATTATTAACATTTAAAGGTCTAAATATAGACTCTATAGAGAATATTATTCTCGATAGCTGAAGATAGATAGACATGCCATGGAGATCTTGAATACAAAAGCAAAGAAAAAAAGTCATTTGCTTGGGATGTTAGAGAAGCAAAGCTTCACATAAATTCATTTTAGCCTTAAAATCTCATAAATATTAAACAGAAAGACAAGCATAGAAATGTCAAAACTGAAAAAGAAAAAAAAAATAAGGAACAGTACTACCCACCTGCGAAAACCACTGCCACCCCTCAAGGGGTCAATTGTACTAACATAATCATCATCAATCTCGTCTAGCCTAAACTCGCCATACTCTACAGATGCTACAGAACCTTCGTCAGAATTTGAAGTATCAGAGCTTAAAGGGCGATTACCCCTACTAGGATCACCAGCTCTTGCCCTTCTTCTGTTTCTAGAACTTCTAAAGTTATTGAAGGCATGATACAAAATACAAGAGGTCCACCAGTTACCTTCATCTCCAGGGAAGTCCTCAAACTCATCTGCACTATCATCATCCCCATATTCAATCACATAATCTCCCAAAACCACTCCACGTGGAATTTCTGAATGTATAGTGCTCAAAACATCTACGATCTCAGATGACTGCTGAAAATTTTCCCAATCAAGCTGCCTGGCAGGATCAATTTTCGATGGACAAGCATGAGGGTGCTCCAATTGAGCATGTTTTTGTAGCTCGGAGTAATTCCCAATAAATGCACATTGCTGCTCATCACAACAACGCTTCTTCTCATCAAGATGCACACGAGCTTTATCAACTATAATCCACCCAGAAACATCACCTCTGCACAAGGGACAACTCAAATTGTATTGACAATCAGATACAACTGACTCACTATTTGCCATGGAATTTACATCGGACATTTGTGTTCTTTTAAAACGATCTAAACAATTTGAGTGCAATTGACTTGTGTCACATACAAAAGGACGGCACCCCTTATCATAAGATGAACACTGAAGGAGCACACTGTTATGAGGAACTTCCAAGCATATGGGACAGATTACATCTTCCCAACTGGTATCCAACAGAATATCCTCCATGCGGACTACCATATGATGGACACTTAGACTACCCTGTCACAAAATCTGAAACCAAGCACAAGTCATTAACATCAAATAAATAATCAGTAGTGCGTCTGCATTAGTCTTTTGAATGGTCCTTACTATTCTCTTGTCAGTTATGTAGATGCAAACTTGGTAACCTAAGTAGCAATCCTGGATTTCAGATCAAACCTAAGAAAAGAAGACAAATTTTGAATTTAGCTTAAAACCAACAACACATAAGTATATTCTGAACACAGTTTATAAATTTTAAATGCAGAGAAAACATAAACCCAATAAAAATATTATTTGTAATAGTAATATAGTCTTTGGATAGAGGACAATGGAAGGGATGGGAAGGGAAATTGTTAGGACTTAAGTCCAAGAGGAAAACTCAATCCAAAATTAGTTCATTAGGTGAGAGAGCCTCAAGGCTTAAGTACCACATCAAGTAGTTTATCTTATTCAATGTGGGAGTCCTTAAATTGTCACACCAATCAGTATTCAGTTTACACCTTAATGTAGCCCATTCCATAACCCAATTCTTAATGAAATACAATTTTTTAGGACTTAAGCAAAAGAAGAGAGTTTAACCCAAAAGACTAATCTATTATATATGAGAATCTCAAGGCGCATCAAGTAATTAATCTTATTGAATTTGGGACTTCTAACCGCAATAAGGGGGGCCAAAATCTATTTTTGCCTTCCCTTCAAATATAGGGATTTAAAGGGGAGGAAAAATACTAAAAGTTTGTTGACTGTATAAACTAATTGTCCTTAGCTTAGATACTTGAGTTTGATGATTTTATTTGTGAGATGTGAGTGAATAATAAGAAATTATTCATTTTTCCTCCTTTCCTCTCTTTGGTGCTATGGTTAGAGAGTTGCTTCCATCTGACTGAGAGATGTCTTGCAAATGCAAGGCAGCCTACACTAAATCCACAAAGAGTCTGACCCTTCCATAGAGTTCACCATCGTGGGAGCTTTATAGCACCTGGAAGCAAGGAGCCCGTTGTCCACTCTATCAAGGATTTCCACTTTTTTATACATACAATCCTAAATTATCAACACAACAAAAAAATGTGTGACCTGATTTAGATGCTCGCACTAGGTAGAAGAAGTGCACAGGAAAGGCTATTTCCAGGAATGTAATTGGTCCAAACTCAAAAATTCAGAAGAAAATGTGGTCAACAGGAGGCACTCTAATACTAACTGATAAACAAAACCTGATCTATACACAATCCCAAAACCTTATCTAGAGCTGATAAGGTACAATAGAAATATCACCCACTTCTGATAAAGAAAAACACCAACAAGAATGATACCCACATCCCTGCCATGTTGACACCAACAACTCAGTGGATGATTAACGAAATATCTATCTCAAATAACATAATCAGATCCCCAAATTAACAAGACAAAAATAACTCGGTAGACCAACTTAACAATAATAAGTCAAAAAAAAAAAAAATTATCATCAGGATTGACCACGAATAACCAAGTTGACCAATCCGAAACAGAGAATATTGCCGATAAATCATAGAACTGGGAGATTAAAATGAATGAAATGGCAGCACAATAGTTGTATATTAGAGGGCAAAGAAAAGGTCAATTGGGTAAACATAAATTGAAGAAGAAGAAAAAAAAAAAAAGTAAAAGTGAGATTGAGAAGAGGTAGAAGGTAACCTGATATTGATGTGTGAGTTGAGTCAAAGTGCAGAGGTTGTTATGATCGTAGCTTAGGTTGGTGCAAATGCAGGGAAGTATAAAAGGTTTGGTGGTGAGATGAACATTGGACTCTTTCTTCCCTCTGCAAATTCCAACAACGAAACTTGGTAAAGCTTTTCCTCTGCATTCAAGCCAATGGACATAAATGCCCTTTTCAGCGGTGCCGTCAAGGGGATATAACCTTGTACTATCTATGATCACTCAAGATTTTGATTATTTGGAATAAATATGATAAATTTTAAATATAAGAAATAATTTCGTATTTAACAAAATTTAAATAAATCAATTTTTTTATCTCGTAGTTTGTGTGATATACTATTCAGTAGATATCTATAAAATTTTAATTATACGTTTGATGTTTAGTTTTTCAAAATTAAACATTTATGTTTTAGTGAAAAGATTAGGCTAATAGTTTTTTATTCACATATAGTATTGTTGTAATCACTCATCATTAATATATTTATCTTTGCTAGTAATAATTGTTTCTTGGGAAAATAGATGAATGCATCAAAGATGCAATTGCTATCTCTAGATCTAAAAATTCTTAATTGGTTGGTTTAAATAGTCCGGATTGTCGAATAAAGGAGTATTTCAAACCTACATGCATGGAGACATTGACAGTGATTTTTAAATATAAAATATAATGGGATACGATTATAATAAAATATAATAGAAAAAAATACAAAGAAAATGAGAAGTTTTTTATCATTTTATGTTAGTTTAATTTATTGATAATCATTTTGTTTTATAATATTATTATTTTTCTAATCAACTGCATTTATATATTAAATATTAAGTAATTATACTTAAGGAATGAGTGTCTAAGTGAATATTTAAATATTAGTTATTTAATTTGACTTTCAAATTATTATTCATAATACTTTATAGATATTGGTTTTAATAATCTTAACAAAATTTTATTACTGTTTAGTAAATTTATTGGGTTCACATTTTTTATAAAATAGAGTTAACGTCCTAACAAAAGATTAATAGCCTCATACAACTGACTTTTCTTTAAATAAAAGAGTTTTACTTTGCATTTTTATTTTTACTAAGTACACACCCCAGGTATACAAAGAATGGTAATAACAATGTTCATTAATAATTTTCAACATCCGTTAGAACTAAAAATATTAATTATAGAATGGACTAATATTTGATTAAATTTGTTTAATTTTTAAAAATTGAAGGACCAAATGTGATGTTAAACTTTTATTGGATCAGAATTTCACATTAACGAAATTTAAATTAAAAAATGTGTTGCATAAATTATACACATCTTATATGAAAATATAATAAAAAAATTAATTACACATTGAGTGTAACATGATTTAACATTATTCTGTAATTTAAATATATATATATATATATATATATATATATATATATATATATTTATATTATTTTAATAGAATAATGTTAGAACTCTAATGCTCTTTTTATACTTCGGTATTAAATTAGATTAAAAGACTCAAGAATTTATTGTCTTAAATATATCATTAACTTGTAATTGTGAGAGTAATATCTTTAAATTATAACTTTTGAATTGGTATCTTCTTTAAATAAAAAAATGAATTCTACGTCTATTATTAATTATAAATTTTAATATAGTATTAATAAGTGTTTAATTCAACAATATTAAGTCAATTTTATAAGTTTAATTTTCAACGAAGTAATTGATAAGAAAAAAATTATTATAAATGAAATCAATTATTTTCTGATAAAAATCAAATAAATCAAGTCATAAATTATTTATATTACTTAAACTAATATATTCTTAAGTAGAACAAGTTAATGTTTCAACTTCTAATTATAACTTTATTTTCCTAATATTTACATATTTAGTCCAACATTCATATCTCCATCAATCTCTTTAAATTGATCACTGATAATCAATTTATCATATTGGTTTTAACTACATCTGTTAAAAAAATATTCGATAACTCTCATTGTTTTCAACATAATTTTGTTATGCGGAAATGAATTCTATTTACCCACACCATGTTAAGATTTATGTGAAATTAAAAAAAATCATAATATTTTTTTTTCAAAAATTAAAAAAATGTATAATTTATTTATTCTTTTTCATTATTTATTGTTAAAAAATAGAGAAATTACAATAACGAATTCGTGAATTGGAATTTAATTAATTTTTATTTTATTTTTGCAAATTAATCACACAGTTTGATTTAATAAAACACTTTCCTAACTACAAAGTTCAAAAAATAAAAACACATGATTGCTTGTTTTTGTGTTACGATATAAGGAAGGAAGTCACTTATTTTGTATTCCTTTTTCTTTTGGGTTAATAATCAAGATGTTCATTCAACAAAATAAAACATTAAATAATATCATCATACTATCTATAAAAGAATTGCTTTTAATGATGTCATGTGCAGAAAATATTAATATATTTTTCCTGACATTTTTATGTTAATATTTGGAAAATCACACTGTCTCTGTCTTCTTCTTTTCTTTATGATGCAGAGAAGACATACCATATGTAGAAAGTTCAGGCTATAACATTTTAATATGTCCATTCAGACTTTTCTCTTTTACTGTAGTTTACTTTTTTATTTACCCTTTTTATTTTTCTTCAAAAATAAAGTGAAAATAATATATGCCTATCATTTTTTATTTGTATCTTTTAATTTTCTTTTGTCTAATTTTTTAAAGCAAAATAAAATTATTTAACTCTGCTTCCTTCATATATTGTATGAAATAATAAAGAATTATAACCTTTATTACTTAAAATATCTTTTATTAACTTGTTTTCTAACTACTTTGTCAATTATATTTGACTCTTTACAAGTTTTTTTTCTTTTCAATTTTATATTAAAATAAATAAAACCAATAATGCATATGTTATTATTATATAAATTAGGGAATTTAATAAATGTGTAGAATTCCCAATCCTTTGTTTTAATTGTTTATATTTAATTTCATTTTAAAACTACAATCCCTATTTTTATATAAAAAAAAATATCCCTTCTAAAATTTCGTGATATAGTAACTAAGCACAATACTTATTTATTATGCGACATATCATTAATTTCATTACTCCGGTTCTGTTATTATAATTAAACATATTATTATTTCACATAAATAAAAAGTATATTTATGTTACTTTTTAAGTGATGTATTATATAATACAAAAAATACTTAAACAATTGTAAAGTCTTTAAAATTTAAAAATAAAACATAGATAAGAAAATTTGGAAAATTAGAATAAAAATTAAAAAGTAGGGAGTGTCAATAACCCCACTCTTTGTGAAAAATGTAAAATGAAAAAATTAGTGTTCTGTTGGTTTAGAATTTTGTCACTCTATTTTGGATAAATTAGATTTTCAATTGAATATGATAAAAATGTGCATCTGAATGTCATTATTTTTTTAGGGACTAACAGCACGGGTGGTAACTATTACACTATCTAATCCAATTACACTATCTTAAATCACATATTTATATTAAAAATTAAAAAACTTGCTAAAATTGAACACATTAATTACATTAAAAACCAGAAAAAATAGAAACATTTCGTTTTCATATATGACTCATTGAAACGTGGCAGAGCCCAAACTGATAGTGACCATGGCCCACGATCAATCCGCTTCACGTGAGTGGTGACCTTCACTTTCATCCATAAAAAAAATAAAATTGACATATGAATTAAAAACATTATATTTTTTTCATAAATTATACAATTAATTACTTTTTGCAAAGAGAATATGTTAATTCATAATGTTTAGTAATATAAAAAAATTAAAAAAGGTAGAATGTTCCATTTATTATCATCCCAATTCTTATCGCTCACAAAATTAATAATAATTAAAAATACTATTAAAATACTTTTAAACTATATTTTATTTGTTTAATATCATTTCCGGATATATATTAATATTAAAATATTAAATATTTGAAATTATTTATTTTTAATTTTTAATATTTCTTCCGTGTCACTCTATCTATTAATCCACGTCTAGGAAATATACCAAATAAGAGAGAGTGACCAGAACGAAAAGGGTGTGTGATAAGTGCGTATTTATTTTATCAAATATTTTAATTAAAAAATTTTCAAATTATCTGTAATCTGGTTTTCAAAAAATTTATACAAAACAGAGAAAAAAAAACAAAAAAGTTTTTGGCATCCAAAATATTATTTCCTGGTGATTTGTCCTATACGTTTCAACGAGGTAAAGAAATAGATGGTTTATAAATTATTGTTGATCTAGATTCCTAAATGATGTGTGAAATTAATAAATATATCATACGAGTCTCATACTAAGAATAAATAATGATGTGAGTCGTCTTTTTCAGGTACTAATATTCTGAATGCAGATACTAAACTAGTTCCAAATTCATGGGACTAAAGTGTACATGCATAGAATTCTTAAAACCAAACAAAACTATTTACAACGAAGTTCACGTGTAGTATTTTACCCTCTCCCATGATAATAATGAACCATTCTTAAGAAAGATGTCACGTGTAGTATTTTACCCTTTCTCAAATACACGTGCGAAACTGAAGGAGTTAGATATTATAAACTATCTTACATATGTACAATTCTTAAGGATAAAAAGAAAAATACACGTAGTTGTAAGAAGCAAATAATAAGAGTATTGGGTCACTTATCCCTTACATGGAAGACATTAGGGTTCTTGATGACTATATCATACATATAGACAGAGGTGAACTTGGAGAAGTCCTTAGGAAGGGAAATTAGGTCAGTGGAAGAATGCTTGTGGAATTGGTACAATTCAAGGTCTCTTCCAAAGTACCTCTCCCACCCTAAATTGGTCAAGATTTGCTCCAATGAACTGTAGGAAGACACCACTTCACCACTTGGCAAGTAAACCAACACCTTTTTGTTTAAAATACATGTCTCTGCTTGACGATTTTCCATCAAACGAAACCCATCTTTCTTGAATACCCAAACCCCAGACATGTTTTAAGGTGCCGAGAGAAGGAAGAGAAAACAAAAGGGGGAATATATGTTTTCTTGTCGAGGAAAACTGAGGTGGAAACGCTAGATATATACACATTCACATGTTTATATATATACACATACACATGTTTGTGTCAAAGGATATATTCTCAGTAGTGTTGGACCACCAATTAATTTTTGTATGATATAGTAAATGAATTTATATAGAAATTTAGACAAAAATATGATATTTTGATATTACTATTTATTTTTGATATTATTTAATACTTATATATATTATTATTTTATTTATATATAATATTTTATTAACAAAATGTAATGTCAAAAAAAGTATAATATAAACAGCATTAAATTAGTATTTTTCTTTACGGTAAATCGTTCTTAAAAATTTTTTTGAAGACGGGGTCTTAGAACTTGTAAAGTTCAAGACAAGCCTAGGATTTGTCCATATTGATACCCTTAATGAAATATGGATATTGTGAATAATTCCTTGTGTGTTGGAGGAGGCATTGCTGGCTGATAGTGGCTGTTTTGTTTTTTTTTAAGGAATGCAATGCTTTTTTATGGATATGTACTCAACGTTCAGAGTTGGATTCGACACATAAGACTAATCTGTTTATTAAAATTTGTGAAACAAGTTAAATGGTTCAAAATATAAGTATGTTAGTATAGTTAGTTTATTTTATAAACTCGTTTTGCCAAGTATTAATATAAAAAAATTATATTTAAATTTGCAAATTGGAATGTGAATGGGTTGACGATTAAGTATATTTTGGTATCTCCTATTTTCTTCCTTTAAAGAATGTTAATATTGTTTGGCAATGAGAGTAGATTGGTCCATGGGCAATGACAGTTACTCGAAAGATATTCCTTCAATTTTCTTTCACCACTCAAACCTCATCATCAATAAACCTCGTTTTCATAGGATGTCCCTTCAGAAGCATTCCCCTGCTTCAAACCATCACAAGGTTTTCGTTGCTCCTCATATCAGACAGAAAACCTCCACTTTTCCTTAAAACGATATGTTGCTCACGTGCCATCACGTGGCCTTTGTGTGCTTCATGGTCCAGCCCGACAACCACAGAATTACTAAGTAGTTGTCAAATCTGCCATTACTTCTCTTTGGATGTTTGTCTTTGTATCGTTGTCTCCTTCGCAGACTCAACGGTTTCTTAAATATCGTTAGTCCATTGAAACGGAACTGTAACTTAAATGGATGTTTTGTGCATTTAGTTAAGAAGATGTTTGCATCAGTTCTTAAAAATAATAAATTTATAGATATTAAAAATTTTAAATCTAGATGTTAAATTAACAAAAATTATGGATAATGAATTAAAACTTGAACATGTTTCTACATGTATTCCTTCTTATTTGATTCTTCATGCACCTTAACATCTACTCCTAAATAATATTAGGGACTATTGAGTGCAAAAGATTATAGAACTATGGAGTATACCAGAATATAATTAAAATTAAGAAATTGATATTACAGAAAAAATAGAAATCAAAAGTTGAACATTTTATAAAATATAGGGACCAAAATTAAAATAAATCTAAAAAATAAAAATAAGTTATAAAATACTATTTATTTATAACTCGTAACATATGCAATTGTTTCTAATATTGTGGTAGTCACCATCAAAATTGAAACCTTAATCAGTGTTGCAAGGACCAGCATGTCACTCATTGATATATCAAATTGTTGGTAACATTGTAATTATCATTATAATTACTTAGTTATTCTTCTTCTTACTATGACCAATTTTATTGTTATTATGGATATAAATGCACTGAAGCAACCTTAATTTCTTATTTATTATACACTTTTTAATTAAGGTCTTTTTAAGGATAAAATTATATTTTTGATGAACTAAATTTCTTTTGGATGTGTGAACACATTAACATTATAGTTGTAACATAAATAAACACACGGGATCATTTATCTTGAAGGGAAACAAAATATACAATTTATTCAATTTAATAACTAAATATTATAATATTAAATACATTAATCATATTAATAAAAGCTATCAAACAATCATACTTCAATCACAGACTTTACTAGCAAAATAAGTATTAAGTAGATACACATTAACATTCATAATAACTCACATGCAATCGGATTTAGTTTCTTATACATACTATGTACATGTTGTATGAAAAAAAAATATTTCACATCTTCAAACACAATTTAAATCACCAATTGATATAAATTATAAAATCTTACAACATTATAATATAAAGATACAACATAATAATCATTAAATAATATTAAAAAAAACACTTATTTTATATAAGTCTATTTTATGTAATTTTTGAGCTTGTGAAATTTCAACATAATGATTTTTCTTATTTCATCCTTTAATACTCCCTCACTCTTACGAACTATAGAATTTTAAAATAAAATTATTAAAATCACAATTTAAATTGTTTATTAATTTTATTTCATTTAGTAAAAATAATTTTAAATGAAATTAATATTACAAAGTTTGCTAATAACGTTGACACATCTATTTGAATCATCATACTGCTTGTAATTTATATTTAAAGATTTTTAGGTTTAATTAATTTTTTAATCTTATTATTTATAAATTAAACATTTTTTCAAGTTTATTATTTTATAAATGTGTAACAATGTGACCATTTTTTTCAATTGATTAGCGATGTAATCCTTATTTGATGTAATTTATAATTAATGCATAGTGATAGTTTATAAATAAATAAAATGACAATTTTTACTTACAAAAATGTCACATTGTTATATTTAAAAAAAATGATACTTTTGATTGAATATGAAAAAAAAGTCACATTTCTACATTTTAAAATTAAATAACTTAATAGAACATTTTATTATAAGAGAACCAAATGAAATAAATAAATAACAGAAAAAAAATAATCATTTGTTTATTGGTTATTTATAAAATTTCCTATAAATGCCTGGTAAAATAGATAGTCTTTTGTGAGGTAATTTTTGTTTCATGTTTTGTAGATAAGCATAAATAGTTTTTTTTTTTTTTTTTTACAATGGAGTAAATCGTATATAGATAGCACCATTTTAATATTAATTTCGGTATTGTTTTATCAATTAAAATTAATTTTATACAATACTTTCCCAGCCCCCTTTGTAATTTCAATTTCACCCAATATTTCAATTCCCATAATTTCATTCATATTTATTTTAGTATTATTACTGAAATCAATCTGCAGGAGTCTGAGGGTTTCTATAAGATGTCATCTACAATAAATTAAGCAAAATCATATAGAGAAAAGATGACTTCAAAATTAATATATGGTATACTTTCAAGATTTCATCTTCTAAAGACAGAATGGTACAATAAAAATACGATTTCTTTTCATACTAAAATCATACCATTTTTTTTTTTGTCTATTTACAAAATATGATATAAAAAATTCTTTTCTGACATTGTAAGACACACATTCTCTAAATACAAACTTTATATGATAAAGTTTAAAACTTCAGTGTCCTAATCTCCTTCTACTTGAACAAGAATGACTATTTCAAAAATATCTTTTTGTGATTTTCATACATTGATTTTAAAAGTTTTATTTTTTTCTCCTATTTTAAAATATTATTTTAATATTTTCTGTATATCTTTTTGATAAGTTTTTGTTTTCATCTTTGTTTCCAAATTGAATTTTAATGTTTTTAAAATCACTAATGGACACTTCTCATATATAACATAAATTTCTTAATACAAATATAAAATAAAATTTAATTTATATATCAAATATATTCACACTTTTTTTATATTATTATATATCTTAGCATGATTGTCTTAAAGTTACGTGCGTGAAGAAAGATGGTGATATTACAATTTGATTATTGAAATATGGCCCTCTCAATGAAGGTGATATTGTTGGGTTTATCCACATATGATTTCCATTAATATAAATGCTCGATTGCGATAGTTAGGCTTTATTATTTGGATGGTGGTCCTAAACTTTCCAAAATTGACAAATTAGAATAGTAAACTAAAACATGCTTAAAGGATCACTCTGTAGTCCTTTTTGCGTACCACCAATTCCTCCAATCAACTTTTATTTAAAAGGAAACAGATAATAAATATATAATAAATAAAATAAAAATGGGTAAAAAATAGAATAAAATAAATAATAAAATATTATCTCTGTTCACTCTATTTTGAAACCTAAAAAACACGATGTTTTTATTATTTATGTTCTTCAATCTCTTGCGTGAATCTTTTAAGTACTAGATAATAGGGCTATGGATGATTTGGGGATTAGGTTGACCTTTTCTTGAGAATTTTAAGTATAGATTAATAAAAATCAATTTAGATTGATTATAAGTTTATACTGGAAGCCACAAGAAATAATAATATCGAATTTATGAAGATAATGCGTTGGGTTTTGTAATTATTATTAATTAATTTAATTTAAGGGATGCAAGATTTGCATCTGATTAAGATGAATTGAATTAATTTTTATTCGTGTGGTATTCATTTTCAATTAAACTAGTTAAGGTACATATGGAAATTCATCTGTTCATTTAACGATTAAACTCATTGTCGTGATTTAATATTGAAGGCTCTCTTATAGGTCTAATTAGGTACACCTCTCACGTCTCTTAGATTTTTTTTTTTAAATGTTTGTGATTATATACAAAATTATATGTATTTAAGTTATATAATAGATTCTATCATTTGAAATATATTAAATTTTATTAATATGGTATATTCTGAAATATAATTTTATATTTAGAAATGTTTTTTAAATTATATAATTTAAATTATATTAAACTTTTAAAAATATATTTTAGATAGTGGAATTTGAAAATTTTTAAAAATCCAATTTGGAGTGAAATATTAAACATTATCAATGAATTATAAGTTTAAAAAATTAACTTTATAATAGTGACTTTGACAAGACATTTGATAGAAGTAATGAATTTCAACACTTTATTTGGTTGAGAGAATAGATTTAAGAATAAAATATATAGAAAGTTAGGTTATTTGGACGAAGGGTAAGAAAAGAAGAAAAAATTTATAAAATTTTGTGAGTGATGTGATAGGCATAATTAATAAAATAGTTTTTTATAGATAAATTATAACTAAAATTAATTTAATATAAAATATAATTAATTTATTAGATATGATTGATAAATAATTATTTTAATTGATGAAATTATAAAAGGTATCAATTATTTTAAAATTTAAAATTAAAATAAAAAAATTAAGTTATTATTATTAATAATATTATTATTTTGTAAATTTATTTTAATTATTATTATTTTTATTATCATTTTTTAATTTTATTATTTTTATTATTATAATTATTATTTATGATTTTGTTATTATTTTTAATTTTTAATATTAATATTATTGATATTATATTTTTTTAATTATTTTATTTTTATTAATATTTCATAATTTATTATTTCTTATTTTTATTAGTATTTTAGTATTATTATTATTATATAATTTTATTAAATTCATTATTATATTAATTATTGTTATTATTATTTATTATTAATTATATAAAAATATAATAGAAAAACAGCTTTCTTGGCAAATTCATCCTGTGTAGCTAAGAAAGTTTAGATTTGGTGGTGCGAAAATGGTGGAGGAAGGACCTGGAGCATCCGCGGGAGACTGAGAGTGAAAAAATGGTGAAAAAGCCAACTGATACGGTAAGAAATTACACTATTATTCTTACGTTTTCTACATAATCTTAATACGATCTAAGCATGTAAGATTCCTAATTTGTTCGTTTGACAATGGGTGCCTTTTACATTCTTATTGTGAAGTAGTTGTAATTGTTGCTTTTCCTTGTATTTGCAATTTCTTCTTCTTCTCTAACTTATCTTTATCTCTTGTAGTTCAATTGGTTCATTTACTTTAATAAGTCCCTAACAAATATATTTTTTCTTCAATTGAATTTTTTATCTAATTGTGGTTAGAGAAAACTAGGCAAGTCAAATGTGTTAGTTTATGGCACAATTCCTGTAGGGTTAATCCTAAATAGATCCATGAAATCACGCAAGTGCAAAAATATTGGCCGCAGGACAATTGAATTTATATATGGAGTTCGTAACCTTGAAAATTAGAGTACTTATATTGAAAAGTGAGATACAAACCTAGAAAAGTGAAAATATTAACTTAACCCGGTAAAGATAAAATGTGAGTTTCTTTTTATTCAGCTACAATTTCCCAGTAATTAGAGATGCTGCAAACAACTAAGATGAAAATATAAGATTTAGAGATTAATCAAATTTATTTAATCAAATTTATTTAGTTTATTTATTCATGATACATATCAGTTATAATTACTAATTAAAAGCACACATAAAGTTCAAGAACCCAAATTGAGAAAAATATATTTTAGGACTCTAAAGGAAAATTGTTAAATTGTACAAGAACTTAAAGGGTGGCTCGAAATTGAATATAAAGTTCCAACAAAATTCAGCATTTTCAGACTGAAAACATGTATGCTCAATAAAACAAAGTTTACTCCTTTCTTTCTTAAAAAAAATAAAAAAAAATCAAAGTCACGAAGCAGTAGCAAATTTGAAAAGGATGCAGTTTTCAGATGGAAGTTCTCACTAACTTCCGAGAAGAAATCTTTAGATGACAAAAATAACACTAAATTTGAACTTAAGATGTCATACAAATTAACTATTCAAGTATGTATCTTTCTATGATAAAATCATTAACTTTGTTTAAATTTAAAATAACGGGTAATGAACACTTCTTAAAATAATTACTTATAATAAACTTTTGTATGAAAATAAATCAATTTAAATATATTTTATTTATTTTACTAAATAATCACTCTCATCTTAATTACATAATTAAAAAGAGCCTTCCCCAGCCTATTTGTTATAATTGAAATTTAAAGCACAAAATTATAATTTTGTGTATCAATAATATATATATATATACACACATTTATTTTGTTAGAAAGCTCTCTAGAGGCAATTAGCATTTACCACATTTAAAATAATTTTGCAAAGCCGATCAATATTTGTTAAGAAAAAATCCCTTAGATGCTCTTAAATTGCTCCGAAAAGGAAAAAAAAAAAAAAAA
>Ga0209700_104687_pt1 | contig 24239 bp, 9 predicted proteins | sample SiratroredBW_FD_187528 | JGI IMG/M metagenome (GOLD analysis project Ga0209700, IMG submission 187528) | Root nodule microbial communities of legume samples collected from California, USA - Siratro red BW (SPAdes) (version 2) | ecosystem: Host-associated > Plants > Roots > Nodule | place: USA...
TATATATATAGGCGTATACACAAACACACATGTATGTATAAATACAAATACGTATACGCATTCATAGACATGTATACACATATATTAAGACAATATATTAGTATAGATTAATCTTAAAATCTCAAATATCACATACAAATGATATCTAACTACACAATCAAGAAACTCAAAACTAACTTAAAAAGAATAAACTTATTTTAAATAACTTTATCATCAGATAACTTTACTCTAATCACGTAATAATATTAATCATCAATATAATAAAAGATGCGTTTAAAAATCTTGACAAATAATAATAGAAAAAAAAAATATTTTTAGAAAAATGATAATTATATTAAAATAAAATATATATATATATATATATATATATATATATAACTGATTTTTCTATTTATATAAAATTTTCATTTTAATATAAAATATTTAAATATCATTTTAATTATATCACTTTCATTTTACAATTATTTTACGAGTATATCTTCTCATTTTTTTTACAGCCTTGTAACAATACAGTTGATTCATCCAAATTATGTTAGATTTAAGATGGAAATGTTATTTTATCGTGTTGAGTAGAACACGAGCTGTTTGTGTATCATCATCCTATTAATTATATCTGATAAACCTCTTTGGTGAAATAGATCCCTGATTATTACAGTTATCACTTCTCTTTATTAATACCTAAATAAAAGATTAAAGATATAAAATAATTGAAATATACATATATTTTTCTTTATTCTTTTTAACTAGACATAGATAAGATAATATGATATTCGAAATATTTATCTGTGGAGGGTTGGATAATATATATTTTTTATTAGCTTTTCTTTCGAAAAAAAAGTCAAAAAAATGTTTAAATAAATATTAAAAGTGGTGATAGTAAGGTATTGCGTATTAATGTTTACATCTCAAAACAATTTTCTTTATTTTTATTATTATTATTACTATGTATTATAATTATTATTGTAACAACTATTATATATTGATGATGAGGAAAAGAGATAATTGCTTTCGTGTATATATATATATATAAAGAGGATAAAGAATTGTAGTATTTTGTTTTTATCTAAGGTTGTTTTGCAATAATTAGAAAAAATAATAAATTATTTCTTTTCAATTTTAACAAAATACTTGTGTAATTTCCCCCCTTTTCTCTCTCTACTTTTACGTATAATTATTTTAAAAAATAAAATACATATAAAAGCACAATTGAGATATCATTAAATACAATTTTTTCTTAAATATTTTTTTACATCTCAAGATTTTATAGTTTCAGATATGTATGAAATTTAGAGAAACAAATTAACCATTGAAATGAAATGATAGCGCGTGTTAAGCATACCACCTTCAGAACAATGATTATTATCAGCAAATGATTTAATTTAATTTAATATTTTTTAGATTAATGAATATAAAATTTATAAGAATAAAATAAGGCAAAATAGCTTTTCGGTCCATTATTTGCAGTTTTTTTTGTTTTATTTGATGTCTTTACTTTTAAAGGTTTCAATTTATTTCTATATCTAGTTAAAAATATGAAATGTAGTCATCTGTCTTAAATTACTTTTAATAGACTCCATTTGACACAACATGTGGGTATTGAAAACAGATGTTACATTTTTGGACCAAAGAGGAAAAAAAGAAAAAACTGATCTTGTTTTCAACGCAGTTAAATTGGGACCAAATTAAAGTTTTTAATTTAGTTACATTGGAAATTCAGTTTAATATTTCCTGTTCTTTTTATATTCAATATTTCTATAAAGTGTTTTGTTTTTGTTTTCATTATTTTATTTGCCTAAAACAATAACTTCATTGAAAATTTTGAAATGTTTGATGATATTTTTGAAGGCTGAGATAGGAAACAAATAATATTAAGAATTTAATATATATATATATATTACACATTCTCGATAATAGAATTATCCAAAAGATATAGATATTTACAAGAAGAAATTCATGGTATCTTTTAAAATAAAAGAAATAAAATATTTTCTCAAGTCTTTAAGCTATTTCTAGACAATGATTTGATCTTGTGATTTCGTTTCTTCTCGTGCAAATTATGATTATAATACTTATAACACAAATATAAAACTACAAATTGTGATAGTCAATTTAAATACATCGCAATTAAATAAAAGATGTTTAGAATAAAAGCCCATTTTCATATTTAATAATTATTTTTATCTACAAAGACTTAATGAACCACAATCATATTTTTTTGTCTCCATAATGAAAGATCTAGATAATTTATAGCTTCCATAAAGGTTGAAGTAACTAGATACATGGCCTCAATCTTCATAAAGATCTATGTTTATTTGTCCGAATACATTCGCTATCATTTTTAACTTTTGATTTAATTGAAATATATCTATTGTATATTTACAAAATGAAAATTGTCAGCAACATTTTACACATTAATTGTTAAAGTTTGAGCTCTACTTGATTTAGAAATGCAAGTAAGCAGGGTTCTGACATAGGTTATGCTGATGCAGTTTTGGGAAGAAATAAGGCTATGGAGTTCTGATACAATAGTAGTGGAGGTTCAGTTTCAACACCGGGAACCATTTTTAGACATTATTTTTTATGAAATTATTTTCTTAATATTTTTATCCTATTTACTGTAAATAGTTCTATTTTGTGTAATACATGGAATAAACGTTTATCCTATATAATTAAGATTTACAACAAATAACGGAACAACCAATGCATGTAAGGAAGGATGTTAAAAATTGATAACTGAAACCTAAATACGCATAGGGTGAAATAGAACTGGGACAGAACGGTGCACACTATAAAAGTCGAGAAGAAAAATACAATTATGGGCGTAAACAGAGACCAAACATCCTTATTTAACAACAAAGGTTTTACATTGATGACCAACATAAGCATCGCGGGACTACATGACAAAATGCAAGCTTCATAACATTGAAAAAGTTCACAAGGTATCCTACAACCTCACCTTCGTTACTTGTGTTGTATCTAGTGGGCACTACGCATAATTCCATGCAAGTAACCACCAGTCATTATAAGCGACACAAGTGACACAACACCTGCTGGAAAGACCTTCCCTGATTTCTTGAAACGAGAACCCATCACCCCAAGAAGTGCAGCAGATATCCCTACAAGTGGGAGGTAAAGTAAACGAAATCAGATATGAGAGCAGAAAATAGTCACCGAAACTTTACTCTAATATCAAAGCGCATGTCGTAAATATGTACAAGTAATATAGAAGTAATGTAAACTAAACAAATAAGCTCAACACCGGAAACTAATAATCGCATGTCTATTTCAAAAACAGACCCGGGTAAGAACTTTGAACCAGGTACTAAAATTGTCGGGCTTATCAAACATTGTTTAGGTTTATCAAACATTGTTTAGGTGACTATCTACATAAAAGCATAGCATAGATTCTTCTGTGAAAACCACAATATGTGACGATAATGATATAAAAGTACATCATATAGCCTCTTCCATAGTCAGTTGGACAACTTTCAATATTATTTCTTTTTGGTAGGTTGTATACAATCTTGTAAGCTTGGCTGCTATACCATACCTTTTGACTCCACCCTACTTTAGTAGTCAATACGATATTTATTTAGTTTTAAATTCTTAAAAGAAACTTCAGATTCTCGGATAACCAGATGATAGAGTCTTCGCAGTTCACATTAGTTAGTCTCAATTTGAATTTTGACACATCATATCACATTAATAAACACAAATGACGTGCTATCCATTGGTATCAGAATCAATTTCAGCAAAATTTGTCCAACCTATCGTGCTATCCATTATAGACCACTATTGGACTATCCATGTTCAAGATGTCCAAATCTCAAATCAACTAAAGATATAATCAGATTATAGTATATAAATGGGAGCAAACTATTCTTTCCAAGCCGGTTTTGTAACTTCGTTGAGTTAAACCTAAATTCATTGTATATCTCCTAAAATAAATTATTTAACTATTTTTTTAACAACAGCCATATTTTTTTTTTTATGCTTTTGAATGCTAGCTAAAGTTAAAAAATACTAATGTACTTGTAAAGGAAACTTGATAGGACTTTAAGATGGACATTCAAAAGAAATCCAAAATTTAGACATAAAGATAACCGTCAATTCAAAAGTACTAATGCATCTACTGAAATTTTATACGTGAGAACACACACTTAATTTTTATTCAAACTTACTAATGCATCTTCTTAAAGAAATTACGTTTCCTGTTGTTTGAAACATAGCAAACTCCTAGGTATTACAAAAATAAAACGCTGAGATGAATGCATCTTATCTATTATAAGATGAGATAACAGTTTCCTAAGATAAGCTTTAAGCAATGAGTAAGTCCGAAATGTGGAGAAAATAGTCACTTACCAAGGCCCACAGATGATGCAAAAACAGGCCTTCCAGGTAGCTCAGTATAAACATAATATAGCAGTGATGCAGACAAACCTCCGGCCAAAAGCGACTTCTGACTGCCACTCTTGAGAAAACCCATTACACCACCCACTGCCAAAAATCATAAAAAACATCATCATATACATGTCACCGGGAAAGGGCAAAACATAAAGCAGATAATGCGAAATCATGGTATGGCCCAATCCGTTGGACATATTACATTGTCAACAACCTAAATACATGCCAGACTCTAAAAAACAGTTTTAATGCAGGAGAGTAGGAACATATAAATAGAAAGCACAGATATAGGACCAAATCATAGCAGTAAAAAAAAACTATTGTGTCATACACATGCACGCGTCCTACTCGACATTGCTACTAATTTTGGAGTGTGCTTCCTAACCCCACAATTTGCAAAAAGTTGCAGCTAAGATGACACTCAAATAACAGCTTAATTAACATCTGAAATTGCAACGAATCGAACACCTTGTTCTAGAAACTTTCATCCATCAAGCACATTCCAATATGCTTTTGGTTTAATTGCAAAAGTACGAATTTAACTAAGTCAGCTCCAATAGGTAATCAAACAAAATAAACAAATAATACAATAGCGACATCCTAGGGTTCAGTGAGAGTTATCTCGTTTTAGTAACTAAGCGAGTGAAAGACAAATCTTAGAGAGAGGTACCTCCCACGAGTGCAGCATAAGCTAGAGTGAATTTCTGGGACATTAACAAAGCCATTTCCCTCTTGTTACTGTCCGATCCTTCCTCGCCCTGGTTGTTATCACCTCTTTCTCCTCCTCCGCCTCCTCCGCCGCCGCCACCACCAGAGCCGTTACCGTTTCCGTTAGCGTCGGAACCGCCGCCGGAATGATCTAAATCGGGTTGAGTTAGGTCAAGCGAAGTGGCCTTGGAGTCGGAAGTGACAGCGGCGTAGACGTGGGGATTGGAACGCGTGAAGTAACGGAAAGTAGGGAAATGCGATTGGGAGTGAAAGAATAAGGAGATGTTGGGAGTGGAAGTGTGAGATCTAGCAAGAGAAAACGAAGGAAGAATTGAACCTGTAACACCCAAACCACCTACTACACTATCTGCCATTGACCTTCTCCTTTCTTCCGATTTTGATTTCCTTTCACTTTTGATTTCGCCCCCCTTCCACTACCTTCTTCTCTCCTCCGGCCCATGTTAACCCACCTATGCAAAGCCCAGGCCCATCTCAGACCCTTCCATGTGTTCAAATATTTAATTAGTAATTAACTGATAAATTTTACTATAGTAAAATGTTATGTTCGATGTTGAAGTTATGCTTTCGTCGTAATAAAAGGGTGGAAACATAAGTAAAAACTTTACCATAATTTTCATATAGAAAATCACTTTTCAAGTTCGGAAAAATGAGAATCCAAATTTTGTTTGAACTCTTTCTTTCATCCAAGAGACCAAAATCATGTACAAAAATAATACCCACAAAGGGTTCAAAAAAGTAATGACGTACCATGGCTAAAGAAAGTGAGTTGAAAAAAAACATTTAAAACATGTAGTGTAAATATTTACATCACGATTTGATCACAAATTTGTAAAAAGACAATATAAAAACTTAATAAATTGCGAATAACTGGATAGTATGAAAAAACTAAGATATGATATTAAAATTGTATGAAGTATTAATTAAAAATAGAGTATATTATTTTTTTCATGAAATATTATACTTCAATGTTTTAAATATTCGATAGGATGAGACATCACCACTATTTCTTTTTTTATAAGAGACTGTTATGATTCAATATTTCACTTCTTTTGCCTATCTTATACCATCTATTTTACTATTACATTATATATTATATTATATGAAAATTCAACCAACTCTTTTACTACTTTCAGATAGTTTTATAAGGTTTCAAACCACTTTTTAACTCAAATGGGCATACTAAATTATCATTAATGCTCAAATCATTTTTTAAGTCAAGTAGATATATCACATAGTCGTTTAAATAATTGATCTCTTTCCTCTTAAAGACTTTTACTTGTGGTTCTCTTACAATAAATTTATTTTAAATCATAAACTCATTTTGAATCATGAGTATTCTTCTTCATTTATCATTTGTCACAACAACTAGAATGACACTCACTTTATTGCTATAGGCACAAGTTAAAACTTGTGCTTAAACTTTTAAATTTCCAAAATTCCCACTAATTTTATCATTCTCAGTGAATCCTACATTTCAGTTTCTAACAACTTTCATACTATGACTAAGACAATAAAATATACACCCTTCAATATTTTTTTGATAATTAATATAATACTCATTCTTGCATCCAGTTCCTTCACTTGCATATTTTATAATTTTTTATTTATGCATGACAAACGTCTTATTACTCCATATTTCAAACTAAACTGTATTTTAGGAATTATCTTACTAGAAATCTGTTTATCAAATACATCACAGTTTTTAAGGTATACTTTATTACATATCCACTAATATTCTATTACACTATTATGATACACCAATCTGTTATGGTATACATGGCATTGTGCATTGTACACATATGCCACCTTTATGAAGAACTTTATCTTTATGAAGAACTTTAACACATGGACATCAGTGTTGTCCAATTTTATCATATCTTTAATACTACTTACCACCTCTATGATACGTGATAAGTGTCTGTATAATTTTCTTTCTAATTGTCTCTCTTCTTTAGTCAAGTAAATTTCTGTATAACTTCAATACCATATTAACTCACTGGTGTATCTGACATATCAGATTCCTCCATCACCAAGGGATGAATGTCAGTTGAGGGATTGTATTGCTGAATCACCATAACTGAAGTGACAGTGGAGAAATCTGAAGAAGCAATAAAGCCTCCAACAGGTCCAAGCTCTGGACAGTCACTTTTGCTACCCAAAGGTGCCACTGACGGCATTCTACCAACCAATATCAGATTGCATCTATTCATTTCCTTCAATGCTGTCTCAATATCTCCCTTGCTTTCCACTACCTTTTCCTCATACTTCATTGACTCTTGGCTGCTGTTCTTGCATGCACTTAAAAACTCACTCCACAATTGATCATCCTGTCTCTTATCTTCATAATGATTGCCATCAACCACATCCATTGTTTTCCTATCCTTGTTTGATGAAACCTCAACCAATGATGTCCCTGGTGCAGTTACAAACTTATACACATTGAGAAAAATTCCCGGGTGCTCAGCCATTCTCATTCCATAACAAAGTGCTTCACGATCATCACGCCCTCCAAAGAAGGGCACCGCTATCTTATAAGACACATCACTAGCTTGAACTTGGCTTGTCCCTCCAAGACCTCGATCAACAAAAATTCCCACTGAGCAAGGAGCATGTCTCAGCACAAGTTGATTCATCACATGGAATGAATGTCCTAGGGACTCCATTGATCCATCCACACGTTGGTGTTTGTGGAATGGAAGGATGATCATGGCTGCACGCTTTCTGTGAGCAGTAGTACAAATATCCTCATGGATGCTGCTGAGAGCAGAAATGGCTGTCATGGGACGCACACTGACACTGCTCAGTTTCTCATAAGCCTGAAAAGCTATGATCATTTGATCTTTGCCATCCCGCTTCTTGTTGCAAAAGGGCATGCCATTCTTGTGTGCCTTGTGAACCATTGTGATTGCTGAAGATCGCTCTGAGAGCACCATCAAATGCATTGCATATATACAAAGCTTTCCTTTTCCTCGGGTTCCACGGGAACACTCTATGAGATTGATCAGCGAGGGAATGTTATGGGTGCTGTGGAAACAAGCTAGCATTCGAAGCTCAGTGTCAGGATCTCGTTGAATTGTTTTGCGCTTGTAAGGTGCTCCTCTGCGTGCTGGTTTATATATAGCCATCACTATTGGGGTGGAGATGAAGGTGGTAAATAGTGCCATGACAACACAAATGGCAAATGCTTGGTCATTCAACACCTGCATTGTATAAAGAATGATTCATAAAAATATAAGAACAAAGGACGATACTCGCAATGTTTAGAATAAAATAACAATATATTTGTGACATAAATAACTGTAAAATGATTGTATAAATTGGTAAGAGTTTCAACTTAATACCTTACGGTCCTTCCCAATGTTGAGAACAATGAGCTCTACCAAGCCCTTTGTGTTCATGAGAAATCCAAGAGCCAGGGCTTCTCTGGAAGGCACCTTATACAGTAATGAAACAACAGTGGTGCCAACAATCTTCCCAAAGCAAGCGTTGAATATAACAAGCAATAGCATTGCCCAAGAAAGACCTCCCTTAATGGTTGCCACATTAGTCTTCAAGCCACTGGACACAAAATACAGTGGCAAGAAAAGACCAGACACGAGGTCTTCTATCCTCTCAGTCAACACCCGAGAAAAGGAACCTTCTTTGGGCATAACAGTACCAACCACAAAAGCCCCAAAGAGGGAATGGATTCCAATAGTATCAGTGACAAAACTACAAGCCAAAACCAGAGTCAAGGTGATGCAAATGTACACCTCCTTCACTGGCTCACCCTCCAGGGAACGGTTAGCCATAGCCACAAGCAATGGCCTAATGGCAAAGACAACAAAGATGACAAAAGCAGCACCACAGAGCAACACCCAAAGAGGAACAAAGGGGGATGCGTCAGAACCAGAAAGGGCTATGGCAAGAGCAAGAAGAATCCAAGCTGCAATATCGTTGACAGCAGCAGCAGACATTGCAATGCGACCAACATCAGTGGTGAGGAGTTTAAGCTCAGCCAGGATCCTAGCAAGGACAGGGAAGGCGGTGATCGAGAGAGAAACACCCATGAAGACTAGAAAAGGAAACAGCTCAGCACCTTTGGATACAGTGGCTCGAAGAGCAATGGAAGTGCCAATGCCAAGAACAAAAGGCAAAGTGATCCCACAGAGGGCAATGCCTAAGGCCTTGTGACCAGTACGTCGAATTGCACGCATGTCAAGCTCAAGCCCCACAAGAAACAGAAAAAACAAAAGACCTATGTTTGCCAGTGTATCAAGAACTGTTAAGCTTTTCTCTGGGAAAACCGCATTCAGAAACTTCTCGTTTCGCCCAATTGCAGATGGCCCAAGCAGTATTCCTCCCTACAATTTTTACAACAACATTACTATTTATATGTTTATCCGCTTTCTACCAAAAAATTCACTTTCTTTATAAATCACAAGTTTCTTTTATAGAATATAGTCTTTTTAACATGATACAAACTCAAGATCAATAGTTAAACTTTAACAAGATTCAGTTGGGTCATTTGTTACCTCTATCAAGTGTGTATATATTTTTCTTTCTATATCTTAAAAAGGACATGCAAAGTGACATTTTTCAATAAAACAACTTCAACCGAATCCTACATGATCACTGGAAGAGGAACCCCGTTTTCTAATTTTCTAACAATCACGAGAACACACTTCTTTCTGATAAAAAGGAAGCAAAAAATGATTTGGATGGTGGGGAAAGAAAAACTCACGATGATCTCAGCAATGACTCTGGGTTGTCTGAGGGGTCTGAAGAGGAATGCAAGAAATCTAGTAAAAGCAACGACCAAACAAATTTGGAGGATTAACAGAGGAAGCGCATAATCGAGAGGGTTTTCATGTTGGAAGGCTCCGTTGGACGTGGCCTTCATGGGTGCAGGGCATGACGCGTTATTACCCGTGGCCATCGTGGTTTTGTCCCAGACCATAGCAGCACCAAGAAACATTAAATAATGTCGGTTTTCACAAGAAAAACAAACTCACAAGAACAACTACCTGTCTTCTGCTGTGTTCTTCATGCGTCTTGAATCATCTTGGAGTTCTGCTCCATATATACAGAGAGCGGGTTTAAACACTCCATAACTCTATATGCAACCAATCACAGCTAGATAGGTGCACTTCTTTGTGGTAGGACCAGTGAAACCAGGTTGGTTTACTCTCATATCCTAGTAACATCTCTCATGAACCATAAATTTAATTTCAAACCGTAATCATTTGTTAAATTGCTTTTTAAAATTAATAAAATATCAAATATTCTCCACAATTATATATCACCAATTAATTCAATTCTTGGAACTATACTGCATCATAAATCATCAATAAGTCGGCCATTTTATTATAAATAACTGGCTCACATTCCCAAGTTTGTAAATGTGAGACACGGCTATCATCATATTTTATGGTTATACAAGTTTTGGAACTAAAAGAAGTTTGTGAGCATTAAAGAGTTATATTCTTTTATTATACATACATATATATATATATATATATATATATATATATATATATATATATATATATATATATATATATATATATATATAAGGTGTATAGGTAGGTGAATAATAATATAGGGTGTTACAGAAAATCTAGAAAAATAGTAAGCTATAGGTAAAGTGAGTGATGGGCATGTGTTGGCAATTGAATATTTCATGGTAAGATCTGATGACCTCATCTCAATGTCTATCTTGAGTGCTTTTTTTTCTGTGTCATTGCCACTTTTGTACATTAACCATATAAAATTCTCTTAAATTAATAAAAAAAATATAGATTAAATAATAATTATACCTGCCTATAAAAATACGTTTTTCAATTTATTTTAATTTAATTTTAAATAATATTATATATGTTATCATAATGATAACTATAAGTTAATAATAATAATAATAGTTATTAGTTTCTCTTACAAATAATTGCTTTTCACACGCAAATTTATTTTATTTCATTTTTATTAAAATATTGAAATTTAATGAATATATAAATTCATAACGACATTAAATTCAAATATTGTTAAAAATTTATATATTAATGAAAATTGGGTTTTTTATATTATATATGTGTTATATATATATATATATATATATATATATATATATATATATATATATATATATATATATATATATTGATTAATAACTATTTGCTTAGATTTAAGGCATAACTTTGTTTTTATTTATTTAACCTTTTAAATAAATATAGCTATTTTTTAACCATCTTATAGTAATAATAATAACAAAAATATTTTTTCAATATAGTTTATTTTATACACAAAGTGACATCTTAAAATTCAAATCTTATATCACTTGATCTTAAAACACAAAAAATCGTCATTACGTATATTAATCAATGTTAATACAAATAATAATTATGATTAAAAGTATTAATTAAAAATATTCTTAATTTTAATTTCAACTAAAATTTTAAAATTTAAATCGAGATAATAGCTATTATTGTTACTTTTTATAAGTTCGAAATAATTATCATAAAAAAACATTGTAAATATAGATAATATGATAAAAAAAAATATAGCAGCTAACCAATAAGAATCCAACATTTTTCAAAGTTTTTTTTTTAACTTTTACAAGGTTTATTCCTTTTTTATATTCATAACAATACCATCTTCACGTGTTATTCATATTAACATTAATACAAGTTACCGATCCCACTCAAAATTTCAAGTGAAAACCATATACTAAACCAACCATCATAATGTATAAAAAGTAATATTAGCCCCATTCACTTGAATTGACGTAAGAATCAAACTTGATAATCTTTCCTATAACTCTACTAAATCTTGATAAGTATTTAAAAGGTCAATCTTATACCAACAATATCCCCATTCAACTATTAATTTCAGAAGAAAAAAGAAAATGATCAAAATTCAAATGGAATTGATTTTACTTGTCTAAGACTAAGATTCAATCGGTCCAAATCAATTTTATTTTACAACTCTTCAAAATCTTAATTTGACAGAGTTCCACATAATCCCTTTTAGAGTTAAAGAAAATGTTGAGAAAAAAATTATTCTAAAATTAAAGATATTAAAATGAACTAGGAAATAAATATCTAAAATTTTATTTATGGTTATTTTGTATTCAATTTAAAATCTATTAATAAAATGTTAGAAGAGTCTTACTTTAGATAATAACAAGTTAAGAAACACATTTATTTTATATGATTTTAAAAAAAGAGTAATTAGATTTTTGTACTATAATCTCCTTAACCGTTGTACTCTTCTTTAATTTGTGCAGTTTAAAATTTTATTTTTCACCTATTGTTTATAATCTTAATTAGTGTTTTAGTTGTTTTTGAGTTAGAAACTTTTAATTTATTTTATTTAATTATTCCACCACTTTTATATATTTATTTTAATTTCCTACAATGATATTGTAGTTTATATATAAGTAGAAGATGATACAAGTTTTGATTACAATAATAAGTAGAGCTAAGATTTCATTATCAAGTTGTTGTTGGATTTTTGAAATATTTTATACTTTATGAATCATATGGAATTTAGTTTGTAAGCCCTTTATTAGACAAAATTTAATATTATTTAAAATTTTATGTAAAGTTGACTATATTAGTGTATGTTTATATCTTTTATTTAATATACTTGGATGTTACATTATGCTAAGGGTGTTGCACCCCGCATCAAAGTATTTTTGCATAACTATTACTAGTATTTAAATAAATATTTAAGAAAAGTATCTTCAAAATAATTATCGTAATAAATAACCTTACATAATTGTCATTCAACAATAGTATAGTGTATATCGAATATATTCATAAAAGAATGTTAATAATATATCTTCTTGATTTTTTTTTAAAAATATTTTATTTACTATTTCTTAGAATATGCAATAAAATTTTCATGAATTAAAATTAATTTATACGCAAAATAAAAAAAATCATACTTTTTCAAACATAAAATTTTAATTTATATATAAACAATTTAACTTACATAGAAGTTTTTTCTAGCAAGACTCTTAATAACTTTTTAATAATTTATAGATATACAAGACATCACATCTTCAACTGTATATTTATTATCTTCTTTACCTACCTCACACATTTACTTTCTTGGATGCGGGAAAGAAAATTGCATTAGAGCGAAAAGGGACAGTGTTTTTTTAAATTTTGGAGTTTACTTATTATCTTGAGCAATACAAAATTAAACTTATAATCATAGTCCGAAATAAAAAAAAAAAAAAAAAAAACATTAAAAAGTTTCAATGGCGTCGCCCGGACTCGAACCGGAGACCTTCAGTGTGTTAGACTGACGTGATAACCAACTACACCACGACACCAGATTCAATTTGCTGTTTAGTTTATAAAATTATTTTGTATACAAATAAAATATCTGTTTTTGCTTCTCACTCGTATACACCAAACTCTGGATTTATTTAACTTTTTTTTCCATAAAAATATTATATTATACTATTCTCGTTCAGGAATAAAGTTGTGACAAAAATATACAATTTTAGTCTCACATATTACATTAAAAACGTAATTTTAATTTATACTAACAATTAATCAAAATTTACGATAAGTATGACTTTAGAATACTTATTGCGAAAATAAATATTTATTATAATGTTAATAATTTTTTCTTGCGTGATGATATAAAATATATCTTATATGATTATAAACTATTTTCTTTAAGACTATAAAATATATTTTATTTGCAATAAATACTTAAATATAATTTTGATTTTCTATTTTGTTCGATATATGGTTTTGGTTCCCTTATTTTAAAATAAAAATATCTTATCTCATATTTTTTTTTTTAAATTGTAATTTTGATCAAATCTTTTGTCTCGAATCTCTAGTTATATTACCTATAAATTAAAAAAAAACATTTATTTTGAGTAATAAACTTATTATCATGTTATTTTATTATTCTAATAACAACAAGAATATCTCAAAATAAAATATAAGATAGATATCTTGAGCTATTTAAGAGGAACGTTACGTACATTTTAAACCTAATTCACTTCAACTTTTTTACATAGAAGGCAAAGCTTTTTCTTTTGCAGCCTCTTATTGATAACTCTGGGAAAGAGAAGAAGGAAGAGTCTGACTCAATCGAACTCAACATAGCAAATTCAGGCGGCAAGAACACAGTTGTTAAATTTATAAAGGAAAATAATTTATTAACTATTTGATAAAAAAATTTGATTTTTTTCAAAATAAGAAACTCAAATATCTCCATTTTAAAGCAAAACATCAAAATTATAATAACAGTAAATGATAAAAATTTTTTCGCATTAAACTTTTTTTTTTAAATTATCCAAATACACTCTCTAGACATTATTTATCAAATTAGACAGTTTCATTGTTAATATATTAAGAATTTGGTTATTCAAGAGACCAGTTTTCCAACTTGGTAATGTGATTGTTTCACATTGAGAATTTAACTATTTAAAAATTAAAGTGAAAATATGTTTATTTGAGTAATCTTTTTTTAAATCATATAATAAATTCTCTAATAAAATAAATATTAAAACCATTTTGATACATGGCCTGATATCTTTCACAGCTTGTTCATGGTCATACACAGAGAAAAGCTGTTCAAGTACGATTCTTCCAACTTCCTCCTCACGCATGCATATTTAGAATGCTCTACTTTTATGCTTTTAGAAAAGAAAAAAAAAATAACAAAAATGTATTGTTCAAAGAAAGTTCCACTTTGGCCAACACAAAACCAGTAATTAGGCACGAACTAAAATGAAACAAGATTTGAGAAATAGAAAAGAAATAAAATTCCAAAAGGAAGGTCCAAATTGAACCAAGAAAGCAGCAACACAACCATTCATTCTCTTACAATTCAAGAAAAACAGGTAATTTAAAGAGTCGGTGTTGACCAATTCTTTGAATTTGGTATTACCATATTTAAGGGTTATTACATGAACCATAAAAAGGCCATGATTTTCGCATCGCATTCACACATATAAACGAGTTCCACATTCATCATTCCTCATTCAGTTTTGCTCCGCATCCTTCTTGTTCAATAAGTTTCCTTGGAAGCGGAGCCTGTTTCCTGTTTCTCTCTTTGTTCTAATCTCTCTTTTCTGCAGCTTCTCTTCTCAACATGGCCGCCAACAGATGGTTGAAACCTGAGGTACTTTTCTGTTCCTTCTATTTGTTTACACATGCATTAATAAACATGTGTTAATATGCATTATTCTTGTATCACATGTTTTGGTTTGTTTACATGAATTATGGAAATAATCTTTTAATTCTAATGGTAGAATAATTCTAACACGATTCTAATACTATTTGAAAGAAACTATTACAATAATTTTTTAAAACTTATAAACTCATTATACATATAAGAAACAATATCAATCTATCCATGTTCATGTCGTAGTGTTTGTGTTGTATCCATATTCGTATTTTATTATATTTATCTTCGTGTAGTATCTATGTTCGTGTCGTATTCTTGCTTCATAAATAAGAATTTGTTTAAGAAAGTAGTTTTTATCTTGATTTGATTCTTAATAGGTATATCCACTCTTCGCTGCTGTTGGTGTGGCTGTTGGGATCTGCGGAATGCAACTTGTGAGGAATATAACCACCAATCCCGAAGTCAGGTATGGATCTTATTCTATGTTATTTCTTTTGGCTTCATGTTTTTGTTTGAACTTGTTTTCATCGAAAGTTGTTTTGTTCTCGTATCTAAAGAGACACTCTTGTATATTTCTTGTGGTGTATCTTTCTGAGTTTGATTATGGTTTGATGATTTCAGGGTGACGAAGCAGAACAGAGCTGCAGGAATTCTTGAGAACTTTGAAGAGGGAGAGAAATATTCACAGCATGGCCTGAGGAAGTATGTTCGTGGCAGGACCCCTCAGATTATGCCAACCGTCAACAACTTCTTCTCTGATCCATCCAACTAGATCAAACTCCATTTCAGGGATATCAATTTTTGGCTGGAAATTCAGAAGTAGGAGACAACATATTTCATTTTTCATGTGAAGATGTTCTATGACTGTGTAATTTGTTGATGGATGACATTCAATTTGCCTAATAATAATAAAATTCTATACTTTGCATTTTAACAATGATCTTCATCACTTTTCTTTAATTTTCACGTGCTATAATTGTGTGTTCCATTATTAGTTGGTTCTCGTTGATTCAAATATTCAAGGCCAGAGCTATTGTCTAGTCAATTAATTTTGTGTTAATTACTTTAAAAATCAAATTTAGAATAAGTTTAAATTGCTAAACAGTACACAAATCTTTATATTTACTGTGTATAAAATTTAGAGTTTATATATATATATGCAATTACTGTAATTTTATATTATCAATAAAAAAATTATCATCAGTATAATTTATAAATAAGAATAACTTATTATATAAATAGATTTATTTGTGATTGAAAACAGGTCGACAGTATAGGATATAAAGAATTATAATTGTTAATGAATTTTAATCAATACGTATAATAAATTATTAATATACAATGACATCTTTTAATTAAAAATATTATAGTTTCTCAGTATAAAATAAAAACAAATATTAATCAGTATTTTTGTTGAAAAGCAATATCAATCAGTGGCCCAAGAGTATCTACAACAAAAGTAATTTTATTGAAATTCATAAAAAAATAACACTTTCTTATGATTTTGTAATGTATTTTTATGATTTTTAATTTTTTAACATTAGTTGGAAAGATCCTGAAATTAAATGTGTAAAAATATTGGAAATACACGTAGAATTGCACTCAAAATTAATGGGTTCGGGAATCTCAAAAGGCAAATCCTTTCACATGACCGTTAAATTGGAAATTTTTAAACAATATTGGCGTTGCCACCGTGGATCAATGTAGGCCCAAGAACAAGCCACTCCCAAAAAAAAAAAAAAAAAAAAAAAACATTGAAAAGGTTTTGTCTAACGTCATGGTACACACATTCTTTTCAAAAGCGCAATTGATACATACAATATATATTTACATATATATAAAATTTAATTATGGTCTCCATAGTTTTGTAAATATAAAAAATATTGTTATATGTTTTAGCAACAAATTTAAATATATGTTATTTTTTGACCGTTACATTAATATTTTATTTTTAATGATTAAATTTTTAGTCATATGTTAATAATAGATCAAAATTGCTTAATTTTAAAAATTAAAGGTTCAACGTATTATTAACGTTTTATAGAAACAAATTATATATTTATTTAAGTGTAGATAGAGAAATTTCTTTAGTGTGTTTAACAATTTTTTTTCTTGTAAAATAGTCAGAGAGAGTGCGAAGAAATCCAAAAAGGAAAGAGAATAAAACATGGGGAGAGAACCAAAAAAAAGCAAGTGAAATTTTCAAAAGAAAAAAAAAATAAAAGATGAAGAGAGAAAAAGTAACCAAAAGAAAACAAGAACCACAAAAAAAAAAAAAAAAAAAAAAAAAAAAACAAAAAAAAAAAAAAAAAAAAAAAATTAATAACTTAGACACGTGAAATGGGTTGACATCTTGTTTATTTGCTTTGACAAGAAATGAAAGTGATATATCATTTATCTACTTTATGACTTTATGAGTGGGAAACGAAAGAAAAAAATAAGTTAAATCGACCAGAAAAGTGGAGTATAGTTTTTTCTTTTTAAAATTGGTTTGGACTGATTGTAATCACTTATTAAGGAAATATTTCCAAACAAAGCCTGTGAACAAAATAACGTGTTTGGTAGCCTAAATTGGGGTTGGTAGATTTATTTAGGATGACAATGTGTTGATTTTTATTTTTGAAATAAAAAATCATGTTAATTTTCATTAAATAATAGATATATTTATTTATATTTAAATAAATATATAAAAATAAAAATAATTAAATATGTATGTAAAAGTAAGTTAAGAACTAAAAATGAAAAAGAATTATTTAACTCAATTTTTTATTACCTAATAAATTAAATAAATTTTAATTAATTAAAATGAAAATGAGTACGAGAATGGAAATTGAACCACAACATATGTCTACTTATCCTTAAAAAAATTGATATTACGTACTCACGTACTTGTACATAATCAATACTAAAATTTTCTATCAAAATAACTATGGGTTCAAATAAAAATGATTTATTTGTCATCCTAAATTTATTAACATAATTAAGTAAAAATATATATGATTCAAAAATTCAATTCAATTCAATTATAATTATAAATCCATCTACATAAATGTTATTTTAACCAGAGTTTATACTATCAACCAATTAAAAATAAGAAAATTATACATGTATATATATATATATATATATATATATATATATATATATATATATATTATTGATCAGCACTAAAAAAATAATTCTCAGTGTTAACGTAGATCTATTTAATCTTTTGATGATAACTAAAGCTAATTTATTAAGCCTGACAGCACAATTGTATCAGATTTTAGGCTTTTAATTTGAACAATCCTTAAAAAAAAGTATTAGGGTAGCTCTTTTTAGCGAACATATTTAACTATCAAACTTTTTATTTTCCAATGTCAAATAATAATATTTAAGAAGTATATATGAAAAAACTAAAAAAAAAACTAATTTTTTAAATATAGACATTAAATTAGAAAAAAAATAGTAATGAAACTCATATGACCAATTAAATAATTTTATATTAATAATACACTTATAAAATAGTATTTATAACATCCAATGAATGTGTAGTGAAGCACATAATTAGCAGGATTTGATGATAGTTATGTAAAGAGGTTCATCGAAGAAGGACACTCCCAACTTCTTAGTGGATTTCCAACTTGTAGAGTGATTTGGACGTGCGGAAGCACACTTCGATTTGAAAAAATTAAGGTTTAATTACATATTTTATCACTTTTTTTTACACTTTTATAAACTTAATCTTATATTTTTAGTTTTGTAAATTTTACCATTTCAATTTTAATTATACATATTATTAATTAAATATTAAATCATTAGAGACGTGGTTGCTGGAATTTAATTAGTGAAGCATGTATTAAATTTCAAATTATATATGAAGATAAGATCTAAGAAAGTTAATATAAGAAATATAATTTAAAGTAAATAAATAAAAAAATCTTTTAAAAAAAATCTAGAAACAGAGGTATAACCAATTCATTATTTTATCTCAATTATCTCTTTAGAAATAAAATATTTTTTTTATGTGATATGATATATGAAATTTCATATGTATTGAAAGCTATGTGAGATCTAAATCTACGGAGAACACTAAGAAGAGCCAGAAATTATGATGATGATTTTCGACACCAATACATATGTCAGGGGTCAAAGAAATGATGATCACAACATTCCAGTGATTAAATTTCACATGACACAACAACATCAAGCTACATTATATCCAATACACATTTTAACAAAGATAAACATCACCAATACATCATTTCACATTTTGTAGCTTAGACCAATTTCATACATACATGGTTAAGATCTAAATGGATATTTTAGTAGTACTAGATAAACTTTGCGTTAATTTTATTTTTTATGATAATAAGTATAATAAAAAATTAAGATAATTATTTCTTATTATAATATCGTGTTGAATATATTTAGTATTCGTACTCGTGTCATTTAATAAGATGTAATAGGTAACAATCTAATAATCATAACGAAATTGATCATATTTTGTATTTATAAATTAATCATTAACAATAATAAGATTACTAGTAGTCGTTTAAAAGAATTTTTGAAATAACAAGCACACATATCACATTGTGCTAAGTTAAGAAAAAAAATATTGTTTGTGATATTATTATGTTTATGTTTTTATATTTAACACATGAATAAAATAAATATAACCTTCGGAGATATATGTAAGAGAAAATAATCAAGTTATTTGTTGTATTTTTGCACTTTAAAATTAAAGAAATAATATCTTAATTATTCTGCAAAATAGGAAGATGAAGATTAATTTATAATGTTCATATTTCTAGGTAAATATAAATATAAGATGAAGAAGAATGTAAAAAATACATTAACTGTAATTATAAATTTCTAAAAAATAATAAATTTATATTTTCTTCTTTAGTCTTTATAAGTTAGAGACAAAAATATAGTAAAGTTACGTCTTTGTAAGGAAGGTGTATAGTCTTTATAAAAGTTATTTCCTATATTAATTTTCTTTATTAATATTTGTGAACAGAAGGGACAAATTACAAATATTTGTTTTAGATCTAACTTTGATCAAAAGTTATAATTCACAGTTAGGGGATAATTTTTTTTTATTTATTATATTGTCTCCGCTAGTTTGAGTTGTTTAACATGAAAGATGGTGAAAATATTCAAATTATATTCAATCGGTTCAAAATTATTCTAAATAAGTTATACACAAAATCGTTTAAAATTTGTCAAAATCATGATGACAGCATGTAATTGCCCTTTATGTCTTAAAAATTCTTGATAACGTTTCCTTAAAGAAACTTCTAAATATCTCAAATTATGTGAAATTATGCTGTAACAAGATGTTCAAGAGATAAACAATAAATATTTAACCTTAAACACTTAAAAATAAAAGAGAATCTTGTATGTTAAAACTTTTAATATAGAAGAAATACCAAACGACTCATCAAATGAAGTTAAATTAGATAAGGAACATGAATTATCGTTTTGCAAAAAGAAACTAAATAAAATGTGGAGAAAGAAATGAGATTAAAAAAGTAAAATAATACTTAAAGATAAATAAAGATTTAAATAAGAAGAATTGAGTCTCGTGTTATAACTAAAATAAACAAAACATTTCAAATAAGAAGTATAAATCAAAATCTTACAAATCAAATCACATATTTTTAAAAGGTTAAAGAAAAAACATTTTCAAAATAGAAAATTTTAAAAATAAATATATTCTTGCAAACAAAATAGTTGACAATCTATTTTTAAAAAATACAAAGAAAGGTCATTTTCCAAAAATTGGAAAAGGTAAATTAAGGAAATTTTACAATAAAATAAAATTTGACTATAAAAGAAAAGAAACATCAGCAAAATACAATTAAAAGGTAAACCATGCTTATTATTCTGCATCGTTTAGTATCATTTCTAAAAATGAATCACATAAACACACTAACACAAAAGGACCATCCTGATCATACTATTTGAACCTTAGATTCTCACTATGCACGATAAAAAGAAAGATTTTAAAACCTAAAAGAAGAAAGGAAAAACAATCACTTTTAAAGAAAAAAATAATAATAAACGAAATTGATAAAGGTATAAAACCTTTACTTTTCTATTGAAATCATTTTCTTTAATAAATAGTATATAATCGGTTTAATATAACTTGATTAGGTAACAAATATAATATGTTTAACAAAGACTAATAATAAAAAGTTGTAATGATATTATGTTATCTACTGTGAACCAACATCATGGTTATGTTATAAATAATTTGCAAGTTTATTTATTTATTTTGGTAAGCAGTTCAGTACCATGAACAAAAAGTGACACGTGACAAGTGGAAAAGTTATGTTCATTCACCAATGAAAGCACTATTTTTGTTTGACAAACTAGTTTAAAATATGAGTGGACATTTGTATCTACAATGAAGGAAAAAGAAAAAGGGAGAAAATATTGAATTAGAAATAAAGTAAAAAGGAAATAGATTTTTTCATCTAAAAATGTTTTTTCTATTTCCTTTTTTTTTCTTACAAAACAAAAAGAAACACGCTGTTATTTATTTATTGCTTTTCTTAACCAAGTATATATAATATATAAAAAAAGCTCATTACAACTATTTAAACAAAACTCTAATATCTTTTTTATTTCTTTTAATTTAAATTATTTTTCTTTCAATTTGTTTATTGCCTCTTTCTTTCTTTTTTCTTTTCTTTTCTTTTCATTTGGTCAACTTTCATTATACAATTCAAATAAATTCTTTTTTTTTTCACATTTAAAAAGCTAACATTTTGTGTTGAACCAATTCCAAAAGAAAATGATTAACGAAAGGTGAAGGTTACTGTGAGTGAGACAATATGAGTGTAGTTGCGACCAATTTGTGTGAAGAAAAAGTGCTAAGGTTAATGTAGTGCTTTGTGGCGTCAAAAAAACTCATTTATAATCACGCTGAATAGATAATTCCACTAGATAAAACTTTTTTCCGTATTTCTGTGCTATTTTTAATCAAAATTAATCTAATTTTTATTATATTATTGAAATATGTTTTTATGTTAGTTCAAAAATGTTAAGAAATATTCAAGATATTATACGTAAATTATGTCTTCAGTAAATATCTATTATATTTGTATGAAAATTATTTAATTTCCAAATATTATAAATGTAAATTTTTCCACTTTGAAATTATATATAAATTATGCTAAGTAATTTTTTTAAATATTTATTATTTATATTATTGTGGATACTTTTTTATTGTTATATTTTATTAAATTAAAATAATCTTAATATTTCAGAAAATATACAATTTCTAACTAAAAGTGATAGTATAATCCTTTAATTAAAAAAATAACTACATAATTTTATTACAAAATTATTTAATTTTTTTGTCTATTTAATTTAAAATAATACATGTGTGGCTTATTTAGAAAATATATTTTTTTTGCAGAATTTATTAAATCATTTGTAATTTGAAATTAACGCATTAGTCTTTGCTCTTTACAAATCAAATAGTATTCTTGATCACAAAGGTGTTATTCTATACAAGTTTGTTTGAAATTATTATTAAGTTAATTAAATTTACATGAATTTTCTATTTTATACTTGGTTAAATAGTAATTCTTTTGAAAAAACAGAGTTCCTTGACAATGTATTTGTTACTAAATTGTAAGGTTGATAAAAATATATGTATATATTATTTTTATAATTTAATTGTGGTAAAGAATATAGGAAGCACGATCTATTGATGGTTACGTGAAGATGTTTGTGGAAGAGAAGGGTGGTGGCTTGGTAGTGGGATTTTTGCAATTGACGGCAAACAGACAAAATGTTGAGGAAATTTATTCCTCTGACTTTCGATTCATAAATAGTAAACACTAAAAGTGTGCACCCATATATTACATTGTTGTTATCAAATTTCGTTATATAAGGAATGTTTGAAAAAATTAAAAAGATATAATAATTACAAGTAAAACTAGTGGTGCGTGAATGCTTGACTTAGAGCTTGAAGTAGGGGCAACTAGGGGGCAATGCACCAAACATTTCAATTGGATATCATCGAAAGAGGACAAGCTCACGTCTAAGTTCTCAAGGATACCAAGTCTTCAAAAATGGATGACTTCATGTTATTTCTATCGATGGAAAATTTCTAATATATATTTCTTACATTACATACTTTATTTGTATAGAGATTATTTAACTTATATATTCAACTAGATATTTATTGGTAATTTAATACTAGATCATATGATAATTCTATCAAAATTTATTCTGATAATTTTAAATGGCTTTCAGATATTAAGAAATAAATTTTAAATATAATTCAATTTTATATAAGATTGACTTATAGAATGAGATTACATCTATTTATATATTATGAATAAATCTTGTCTCTAGTTTACATAAAATTTCTAAAACATAAATTGTTTCACATAATTTTATAATTATAATAATATTCAAAATATATAAATAACTAATTTAATACAAGTATCTAATATATATATATATATATATATATATATATATATATATATATATATATATATATATATATATATATATAACCCCATTTCAATACGAGTAATATGATTTTTTATTCTATTATCATCTTTTTATTTTTTATTTTCTTCAATATTATTATTTATTTTTTATTTTTTAAATAATATTTTTTATTTTTTAATTCCTGAAATAACACTCTCTTATTTTCTTTTTTATCTTTTTATGTTAAAATAATACTTTTTTATTGACTTTTTTATTTAACTGATATCTCTTTATTTTTTATTTCTTTCAATACACTTATTTATTCTTTAATTTTTGAAATAACACATTTTTTTTTATTTTTTTTGAATAATACTCTTTTAATTTTTTAGTTTTATTTTTATTTTTTTACCGTTAATACATTAATTATGATTATTATTTTTTGTTTTTTTTTGTTTTTTTTTGTTTTTTTTATTTTTTTATGATTTTGTGATTGTATTTTATTATAATAATTTATTGGTTATATTTTT
>Ga0209700_104689_pt1 | contig 24235 bp, 16 predicted proteins | sample SiratroredBW_FD_187528 | JGI IMG/M metagenome (GOLD analysis project Ga0209700, IMG submission 187528) | Root nodule microbial communities of legume samples collected from California, USA - Siratro red BW (SPAdes) (version 2) | ecosystem: Host-associated > Plants > Roots > Nodule | place: USA...
ATCTTTGAAGCATCCTTGAAGTGAGGTTCTTGCTACTTTGGTTCTGGACCAAAGCTAAGTCTTCTACACCTGATCTTCATTCTGTGTAATCTGTTTTGTGTAGAAGCATTCTGTTATCTTCTCTGATCTTGTTGATTTGCAATCTGTTTGCTGTTTTCAATTACTGGGTTTGTAATTGAGTTGGTGCAGTGGGTTCTGCACTGGTCTCACATCTGCTGAAGGGTTCAGTAGAGGGTGAGTGCTACTGGGAGCAGTGTTGCTTGCGGACTGTAAGTGTTGTGGTGCAGTGGGTTTCTGCACTGGTTACACACAAGCTGAGGGGTTCAGTGAGGTGTGGGTTTACTGCTGGGGGCAATTTGTAACTTGCTGGGAGCAAAGGTTGTAAACTGATCTTGTGATCTGTTTCAGTGGAAATCTTTGCTAGTTTGCAAAGGATTGGACGTAGCCCTTGAGGAAGGGTGAACCAGTATAAAAATTCTGTGTTCTTGCTCTTCTCCCTACACTTCTTGATTGCTTTTATTCACTGCTGTCATCTTTAAAATTAACTGGATTAAAATCAGTTCATACTGTTAATCATACTTTGAACATCTGTTTACATAATCAACTGTGATTCTGGATTGTGTGTAATATACTGGGTTGTGTTTAAACATATTAAATCTGGGTTAGCACAATCTTACACTGTAAACTGATTTCTAGGTTTAATTGATTTCTGGGTTTAACTAATTTCTGGGTTTAACTCTGATATATTCCGCTGTGCACAATCGATTGTTTACCTGACAGTTCAGAATTACATAGTTAATCGATTGAATAAAGAATTTTCATTCTCTACTTCAAGAATAAATCAGATTTGCGAAAAGTTTTCAAAGTTCAATTCACCCCCTCTCTTGAACTCGGTCTAAACCTTATTTTTCAGTCTCCATAGGTGACAAATCCAGCAGGTTTCAACTTTAGATTAATTGACTAAGAGACATCGCCAGTCATGTGTTTGGAGCATCCACTGTCCAAGTACCATAGTTGCTTCTCGGATGCCAAACAAACTTGCAAAATAGTTTAAGTTTGAGGCATTGGTACTGTATTAAATTTGGGTCCACAAGTGTTAGTGATGCTTTTAGGCACCCACCTAACTAGCCCTTTAGGCACATCAAATTTCCTAACCTTACAGTTTCTCACAGAATGACCTTTTCTCATACAATAAAAACAAGTCATGAAAGATGAAAACAACTGCTCATTGGTTTTAAAGAAGCTACTGAATTTCTTTTGTTTTCCTTGAAAACCCATTTGATAGCCAATGTCAGCCTTTTCAAAAACACAATTTTGAGAACCTAAAATGGCATTGAGGTTGGATGTTCCCGTAGTTATCAGATAGTTAACTTTCTTTTGAAAAACATTACAACTTTCACAATTAATTGGCTTGCTAGAATCAAATTCACTGGAAGCTTTGTAAATCATTTCAAGATTATCAAAATCAGTTTTCAATTTCAAAAGCTCATCTTCCAACTCTTTGATTCTTCCTTCCAACCAATTATTCAGCCCTCTCAATCTATTGTTTGACAAGGCCAATCTATTTGCTTCTTCATGGGTTTCAAAGAAAGCTTGAAGAAGTGAATTGTAATTTGTACTATTAAAAGAGGTGTTGGAATTTATACTACTTGCCTCAGAATTCTCTCCAGCTATAAGACACAAATTATTAGCTTCAACATCCTCATGTAAATAACTGCTGGAAGAAGTAGCATTGTCTTCCCATGCTATATATGCTTTCCTGTCCTTTCCAGATTTGTGGCTTTTCTTCTCATTTGCCTTTTCTTTGTTAGCAAGGCTTGGGTAGCCTACTTTCATATGACCCTATTTACCACAACCAAAACAGGTGAATTTAGTCGAATTAGAATCAGGTTTCTTGTTATACTTTTTCCTCTGCTGATTCTCCATCTTGCCTTCTTCTTGATAAACTTTTGAAATCTCCTTGTCAATAAATTGAGATTTTCAGTATCACTACACTCGTCTAAGCTTTCCTCACTGGACTCAATATCTGTAGCCTTTGTCTTGAGTGCAAGGCTTCTGGATTTCTTTTCAGCAATCTCCATCTCTTTTAGCCTCGTCATCTCAAACTCGTGTTCCCTCACTTACCAAACAGTGCTACTGTGGTGAGGGTTGTCAAGTCTCTAGTCTCAGATATTGCATTTGCCTTGAGCTGCCAGCTCCTATCTAGACACTTGAGTATCTTGATGTTGAACTCCTCCTTGTCAAACTGTTTTCCAAGACCAATCAAATGATTAACAATATGTGTAAAATGCTTTTGAACATCTGCAATTGTCTCCCCTTGCTGCATCCTGAACAACTCATATTCCTGAATGAGTGCATGTGTGACCTCCAATATGTCCCACATTTCTTTTGCATAGCTGCATTGGGATACGCTGAAGAATTCATCAAGATTTAAGGCAGATGTGATTATATTTTTTGCAACACAATCATACTGAATTCTTTTATTTTTTGTATCAGACAGTTCATCAAATGATTTTTCAACAGGCACACCATCCACAATAACCATAGGAATATAAGGACCATTTACTATAGCATTCCAAATACCACGATCAATAAATTCAATAAAGATTTTCATTCTCACTTCCAAAACTGGTAGTTACCCCAGAAAACATAGGTGGCCTGTGAAAAGGGGCTTCTTCAACAAAAGGTAATTTGTTCTCAACCATGGATCGAAAACTTGACTATGATTCAAGTCGTAGCTTTGGTGCCAATTGTAAAACAGGTTTAGGCTAAGTTCAAGAGGGGGTGAATTGAACTTCTAATAATTTTTGCAAAAATGATTTTTATAAAATTGTAGAATGAAAGTTCTTTAATGAAACTACTGAAAAATGATATTATGAAATGTACAGCAAAAGTTCAATAGATTCCACATCAGAAATAATCAATTGAAACAACACTTAGAACTGTATATAACAAGAACATAATTAAATCATATGCAAAAGCAATAAACTGGAATTAGAAAGCAGTTCTGTTAACCCAAAAAACAATTAAGTAAAACTGAAAATAGTATTCTGAAAACAATATAAGAATACAATTCAGAATATTTCAAATACAATCAGATAAACAGTAAAAGTAGTTAACTAGAAAACACTCACACAACAATAAAAACCATAATTGATTTATCAACCAAAAAGAATAATAAACAGAATTAAAATAGTGATTGATTCAAGAAAAAATAGATTTACAGAAACTCAATCAATTAGACAGTGATATCAGAAAATAGTAAACCCTTAATATAATAAAGAATAGATTCAATCAATTATATAGAAGGATTAACGGTTTCAATAAAACACAAAATGACACCAAAAGAATGAATAATCAATTATACGTAAGAATTGTTCGAACAACAGAAACTATGAAAGATCAAGAACACAAGATTTTTATACTCGTTCACCCTTTCTCAAGGGCTACGTCCAGTCCTTTGCCAACCAGCAAAGGTTTCCACTAATCAAGATCTTCAAGATCAAGCAATACAAACACTTGCAACCAGCAAGAACTCACTGTTCCCAGCAACAAACAACCCACTGAACCCTACAACAGTTGTCTAACAATGGAGAACCTACTACAGTAAACTAGTTACAATTACAATCCTTACGTAATTGATAACACCACACTCACAGTACAACAAAGATCAATCAATGGAACAATTATAGCAGTGAATCTACTCAACAGATTACAAATTGTATTAAGAACAGAGTAGAAAACTTAGCTCTGGATCAAAATCACAGTTTCACGAATTCAAACTCAAAGCAAGGCTCCAAGATTAGTGTTCTTGATGTTTTTCTTGATGAAAATTGATTGCCAAAAGATCTTAAGGTGTTCGCACGTTTTCTCTCTTGGAAATTTCACAAGTATTCACTCAAAGTGGCTTAGATAATTTGAAATCACGTGTTTGCCCTTTATATAAGCAATCTGCTTATTAATCCTATTAAAACTTCAATCGATTGTATCAATCGTTCAATTAATTGAATTTCTTTGTGACTTAGAAGAAAATTCATGAAGTTCAGATTCTGGAAACAGTTTACTAAATTCCTTTCTAAAATAGTTTTTCAAAATCTGAATTTGCCTTATTTAAAATCTTTTATTATTTTGATTAAGCAAAATTAATTTTGGGGCTTACTTTGAATTATTTATCATGTAACTTATGATTTTGAACCAAAAAGTAAAGTCTCACACACAACCTAAGTCTAGGACCAAATCTCTACCAATCTTTATGAGTGTTCTTGCAATCCACATTGGTAGCTATTATCCATTGTAGACCCCATGAATTTGTTGGTTTCATCAAATCATATAACAATCCTAGGTGCTAACATATAAGAGCAGTGAAACTCAATTGACCTTAGTAGAGCTAAACTCTTATCATCTTGGGCTAGACTTTAGTCTGTAAATGATTGTTTTTTTCTCTCTCTCACACGCAGAAACATATTTGTTATACTTATGATACTTTTAAAACATATGATATATTTTTATTTTTTTAATAATAATAAAAATGATGTTGTGATATATGTATGATACTTTTAAAATATATGATATATTTTTATTTTTTAATAATAATAAAAATGATGTTGGTAATTGTTTCTTGTACAATAAAATGTGGACAATTATTTCCTACACAATACAAATTTTTGTTTTTTCAATTGTATGTTCATGGTTATTTTATTTTCCATTAATTTGTTAAAATGAGATAATTTGCTATTAAGATGTTTACAACTTATATAATTAATCTTAAAAATTTAGTTAAACATATTACTTTTAAATATTTAGTTGTGATATGAAGGTTAGTGGAAGAAAGTTTATTATATTGGTTCTATATGTTTATAAAATTCCCCTTGGTACTAATGATATTGTTATGTTACATGATGTAAAGAAATTTCTCTCTAACAAATTTGAGATGAAAGATATGAGTAAGGCATCCTATGTGATAGGGATAGACATATTCTGCGAAAGCTCATAAGGAATGTTAGGATTGTCTCAAAAGGGCTATAAGAAAAGGTGTTAGAGAAATTTATAATGGAAAGTTATTCTTAATGAATAGTTCCAATTCAAAAAGGGAGATAAATTCAGTCAAATGCAATGTCTCAAAACTGATTTGGAATGAAAAGAAATGGAATCTATTCCTTATGCTTCAAGGGTTGGTAATTTGATGTATATTCAAACATGAACTCAACATGATATAAGTTTTGCAGACAGAATGTTAGGTCACTATCAAAGTAATCCTGGAATAGACATCTAGAAAGCTGTAAAGAAAATCCTCCAATATTTCAAAGCCACCAAAGATGACATGCTCATCAATAGAAAAACAAATAACCTTGAAGTGATAAGTTACTCAGGTTCAGATGCTATGTATAGACTCAAGAAAATCAAATTTATTAATCACTTTTCACATAGCTATTAATCTCGTGTTTAATAAGTGAATTAAACATCTAAATGTTGATTCTCGAATAGGACTCAACAAGGATTAAGATCTTGCTTTGAGTCTCTTCTTCAACTAGATATTAGACATTTTCACTAAAGCACTTCCATTTAAACTATTCACCGTCAACTTTATTCAAGCTAGAATTTGGTTAATATAATTTTATCGAGCCACGTGTAATCAACAAGCTTAAAATGAAATACAAATTATCCATAATTGTCTAGAACTTTGTTGTAGTGTGTTCTTATCCAACTATCCAACTTTATTTAAGCAAATTTTCCATGATATATTAGACCGTCATTATAACCATCACTTTTCACTCCTAGATTCTATATTGTCTTTTTTTATGAGTGTTATATTATCATCTCTAACATCTCTACGTCTTTATCCCTTAATCTCATTTATCCATATTTATTATTATTAGTAGTAGTACAAAGAAAAGACATCTTGTGCCTCTATTAAAAAAAGTAATAATGGTGATAACATAATAAATAATAGGTGGTTTGTAGTGTATTGTGGAGGTAAATAAGAAAATAGAAACAATTTTAAAAGTGTAAATAAATTTATGGATGAAAAAGAATAATAGTAATTATAAAAGTAAAATAGGAATTGTAGTAATTATAAGAGTGAAATATTACATATAAAATGTGTACTACAAAACAACTTATCCATTTATAGATAGTTATAAATTATTATTATTATGGAGAAAGATGGAATGATCACTAGTAGAAAAGATACATTCCATGACAGGATATCATCTCGGTTAAGAGGGAACTGTAATTAAAAACAATGCGGTGACATTTTGAAATTAAGTGCAACCATACCACCATGGTCGTCCACAACAACCGCAATTGTATTCACGTTGCAAGAGATACCATCACAGTTGGAGCGAGAACTGCGATGGTAAGGTACACAAATATTTAAAATTAAAAAATTGAAGGGAGATACCATCGAGGTTGTTTAAAGAACCGTGCTGGTATCTGCAAAATAATTTTTAAATTATTTTGTAGGGAGATATAAGGGTGGTTGTTTAAACAACCGCGATGGTATGTGGGATACGAGCGCGGTTCCCACTAACAACCGTGCTCGTATCCCCTGTTTTAGGGAGTTCGCCCAATTTTGCGTGTTTACGCTGTAGCAAACCCTTAAAAACCCATTCATTATTCCATCTTCTTCTTCATCCTTCCATTCTCAATGGAGGAGTGTCCTTCCTACAACGGGAACACAATGGGCAGCTTCTACTCGGCTTCTACAACAACAACGCCATATCTTCTCTTCTCCCTCCACCTTCTTCTACTCCTTCACCTTACTATTCCTTCCGTTTCTCCTCTCACCTCCTCGCTTCTCCTCCACCAATTCAGATCCACTCACGCCAAACCAAAACCGCCGTCGATCTAGATCTCCTTCGGCCAACTCTGCTGATTTTTCCATATTTCCTCATCGGCACCAGAGTCATGACTGCCAACAGAGGTTACGCTATTAATTACTTCTTTCTCTATTTTAATTACTTAATTATGTTTGTGAACTTTTTCTTATATTTGTTTCCTTTCATTTCAAGTTTTGATCTATGTAATCCCTAACATCTGCTGCGTTCTGCGTGTTAGAGCGGTTTGTAATAAGATTGGTGTGCTGAGAAGTTCCGACGAAGGAATGAACTAGGTTTGTGTTCTGTTGACTTGCGTGGATCTTAATGGCGTTTTTGACATACAGGGAGTTGTTTGAAGACTCATTATTTCTTGCAGCCACTGGAGCGACTAGAGACGAAGGGGAGTGCGAAGGAAGAAGCTACAGATGAAATATCATGGGTAGTTGAGAATGCATGACCTTCCGTTGAGCATCTCTTACCTGGAGGAATTGGGACTTACAGCATTAACCAAAGGACTAGAGATATTGGCTTCTGAATTTTTTTGAATTTTGGTGGGCAGCAGCGAATAACTGCTGCCATTTTAAAAAAAAATTGCACATACCAGCGCGGTTTTCTCTACAATTGCGCTTGTATGTGCAATACCAACGCGGTTTTTTAGACAATCGCGGTGGTATGTTATACTTTCCATCACGGTTGTACAACCGCGATTGTATCTTCAATACTTTTTATCGCGGTTACATTTATCGCGATTCCGGAACCGTGCTTGTAAGTCTTATATGATCGCGATTAAATGTCTTTTTTGTATTAGTGGATTTCTAAAATGTCTCATAAGCTAAATAAAAAAACACGAGTATGCAATTAAATATAAAGTTCTTAAAAAAAAAATAGGGTAATCTTAATTTTTTAACAATAACTTTTATGCCAACTCATTGTTTTTTACAACATTTGGTTATGTAGTTTTAATTTTTGAATAAAGCCTTAAATTTGATATTTTACAACATTTTCATTTTGGTAGAGGGCGCTTCATTTTAAGAAGATGGGAGAGTCCTCATAATAACGTGTAAACAACCACTGGCGACACCTGTCTTTGCCGGGGCGTTGGCATTGTTGTCAAGAAGCACAAAATAAGGAACATAGCTAACATCATAATTAAGGAGCTGCAATAAGAATATTCAAGAACAAGTCAACAAGGAATAATAATTCTGTTTCCATCAACAAAATGATAAAGGCCTCAAGTATCTTAATTGAAAATGTATTTTACTTTCTGATTAAAATCTAATATGTTCTTCCCTTATCCTTCCAAAGAACTGATGTTCCTTACCACAACCATCATCTCAAGTTTCACATGGGAATGCGCCGAAATGAATCACATTCCCATTAAAACTAGATATACCAAAGGACATGTGAAAATGGATATAGAAAGTAAGGTTTCGAACCTTTAGGCTGAAGTGTGATCCTAGGATGGGTCTCTGGGTTTGGATAAATTCGGGCATTGCCCATTCATCAATTTTTATTACTATATGGTGATAATTGAGATGTTCAAGGAAGCATCATTTGCTACAGTTGAAAGGTAAGGTTAAACATGAAAGCAACATTGTTTACAAATTACAAGGCATACTGTACATAATCCAAGACAAGATACCGGGTTAAGGCCAATTTAAGGAGCAGCTGGATTGCAAATAAAATTTGCATGGTTTGCTTGCATGTAGAGGTAATTCAAAAAGAATGAATAAAAATGAAAAACCAGAGTTACAGAGATGAAGAGCTAAGAATACAATACTTCTTGATATATTGTCAACAATCACATTTGAAGAAAACAAACTAAGAAACAGGTCTGCATCTTGAAGCAGTAAAATAACACGGTTCAGAGCAGGAGCCTGAGTCACAGAACGTGAACCCAATGGCTTAGTCAGGTCTGCCCAAACGTGGTTCAGCATAACATGAATAATTATCATATTATTTGCTAACCCCCATTTCATTAAATTCTTCCTAATATGCAAACTGACATGTAAGTTTATATGTAAAAAAAATTACAAAGCATCAAAGTACATTTATATTCTTCTCAACACGATGGCATATAAACCCAATCTCCATAACAGAAAAAACATAGCCAACATCAGAACACCTATGTTGTTGCATGACTGCACCGGTGTTGTCCATACTACTCTAGAACAATTATTGTAAAAATATTATTTTATCTTCTATTAGTCTTTTAGTTTTTGTGTATGCAAATTAATTTATATAACCAGAATTAGATCTATTCCAATAGATAGATATTATTTTAATAACAATTTCTGCTAAGAAAATGGTTTAATTGTTGTAACAGAGTTTGATTTTTCCCAAACTGTATTAGGTTATCTTTTATTTTTCCTAGCTACTTGTCACAAGAACAACCTTCTTGGCTTCTTGGCTGTCTTTCAGATCTACTTGTTCCTTCTTTTCTCTTTGTCTCTTCTTTAATACTAAATGGCCTTTATTCTTATTCTACAACAATCCAGTAACAGAAATGAAGTTAATCAATAACACTTAGAGCATCATGAACTCTTGTATTCAAAAATGTCCACTGGATTTACCCAAGCCCAAGCAATAACTCAATTAGACAGAATGTTGGTGTAATTTACGCACCCGAACAAAAAACTTTTCTGAGATCCAGTTTCTCAATGGCCAGCACAAGCCGAACAACATTCTGCTTCTGAAACCCACTAAGCAAATAAGGAGAGCAATTTTCCCCTTACTACTACTAAAGGTTGGCAAAAATCAATAACAAATAGTCAAACCTTCCTGAAAATGCTTCTCGATTAGATTTCTCCACCAGGAAATGATGTTTCTCAAGATAATATCTGAAGAATGAAGGCATATATGAAATTATTAAAAAAAATGGTAAAATGGGACAAGAAAACAATCTTTATTTTAATGAAAAGTCTGAGGCGTTTGATCAACACGTGACCAATCTTAAAGAAATGTTTGGACAACTTCACCGCTTTGGCATGCGTCTGAACCCGGCAAAATGCGTGTTTGGAGTGGAAGGAGGCAAATTCCTGGGCTTCATTCTCACCTACAGGGGAATAGAAGCCAACCCTGACAAGTGTTCGACCATTCTGGCAATGCAATTTTAGTCTCGGATAGCGCCATTAGTGCTGCCTTAGTCCAACACGAAGGGCAGAAACCTTTATATTTTGCAGGCCGAGCACTAAAGGATGTCGAGACCAGGTATCAAGTCATTGAGAAGGCTGTATTGGTAGTCATCTATCACGCCCGGATGCTTAGGCCTTACTTCCAGAGTCATCCCATCATAGTCAAAATCAACTGTCCGATTGGGAAGGTCTTTTTAAAACCCGAACTGGCAGGTTGTATTATATCCTGGTCAGTCGAACTCTCAGAGTTCGGATTAACTTTCGAGCCAAGAGGACCTATTAAAGCATAGTGTTTGGTCGACTTTGCATCAAAACTTCAGCAGGTGCAATCAGAGCAGCAAAGCGTGTGGGCTTTGTATGTAGACGACTCATCTAATGACAAGAGATGCGGAGTAGGAGTGGTATTGGAAAGTCCGACTGGGATAAAGGTCGAACAGTCACTGTGCTTTAACTTTAAAGCATCCAATAATCAGGCCGAGTATGAAGCCATTATAGCCAGCCTATTATTAGATTAAGACATGGGGGTAAAGCAATTGGTTTGCCTGACCGACTCTCAATTAATGGTTGGTCAGCTGAATGGAACCTTCCAAGTGAAGGACCCACTACTGACGAGATATTATCAGAAAGTATCCACTCTCCTTTCTTAGTTTGAGTCTGCCAAGGTCGAACACATTCCTAGGTTCAAGAATGCTCAAGTGGACATGTTATCAAAGCTTGCGTTAGGAAAAGGTAAGGGTAGGTTCGACACCGTCATCTAGGTTACCTTAAGTGGATCGATCGTATCAGAGACGAATTGCATGAGTGTTGAAGTAGTGGAAGAGGATTGGCGAACGCCCATCATAGGAGGCTTGAAGGCCTTGACAAAAGGATAAGTCAGACCGAACAAAACACTCGCCAAGAAGGTCGCTCGTTATGTTCTCATTGGCGAAGACCTGTATAAGAGGGGGTTCACACTCCCCTGTTGATATGCGTAAGCAAGGAATAAGCCGAGTATGTGATGAACGAGCTTCACAACGGCGTATGTGGAATGTATTATGGTCATAGGACTTTGGCTGCTAGGGTCATCCGAGCAGGATACTACTGGTCGATCGCCTGCCAAGACTGTACCGAGTATATGAGGAAGTGCAGAAGCTGCTAGGAGAACAACCCCTTGATTCACCAGCCACCCACTGACCTTTAGGTGATCAGCGCTCCTTGGCCTTTCGCCAAGTGGGGCATGGACATTGTTGGACCCTTCCCACCAGTGACCGGCTAGAGGAGGTTTCTGATTATAGCAGTCAATTATTTCACTAAGTGGATAGAGGCGGAGCCCCTTGCCAAAATTACGGCCACCAACGTGCAGAGCTTTATGTGGAAAATTGTATGTAGGTTTAGAGTTCTCCACATTAATGGACAACAGACGACAGTTCATCGATCAGAAACTTGAGTCTTTCCTGGCTGAAATAGGAATCAAGCACATAACCAGTTTTGTCGAGCACCCGCAAACGAACGGTCAAGCCGAGGCAGCCAACAAGGTGATCTTGGCACAACTGAAGAAAAGATTGGGCACAGCCAAAGGAAAGTGGGTGGACGAGCTTTCGGAACGTTTTGTGGGCGTACAGATGCACTCTGCAAACATCGATAAGGGAGTCCCCATATAACTCAACGTATGGGACGGACGCTATGTTACCTGTCGAAGTAGGAGAAGCCATGATAAGGAGGCAGTTGAAAGATCTAGCAATGAACAATGAATGCATGAAAACTGAGTTGGACCTCTTGGAAGAGCTCAGGGAAAAGGCTAAGATAAAGGAAGAAGTATGTAAGCAAAGAGCCGCCCGAAGATAGAATGCCAAGGTCAGGCCGAGAACTTTTCAGAAAAGAGACCTTGTTTGGAGAATGACTGGCAACGTTCATAAAGATGCCGTCAATGACAAGTTCGCACGGAATTGGGAAGGCCCTTATAGGGTGAATCAAAGTTTAGGCAATGGCGATTCAAACTGGAACATTTGGATAGAGAGCAAATCCCCAACACTTGGAATGCCGACCATATAAAGTTTTATTTCATTTAGATTCCATGTAACTCAGTGTGCTCTTTCCTACCTACGACATTTTTCCCTAAGGAGGGTTTTGGTCAAGGAAGGTTTTGGTCTAGGAGGTTTTAATGAGGAACTATCAATAATAAGAGTTGGAATTTTCAGTTACAAATTCTATGGCAATTTCACACCTAATGGAACCAACCGTGAGGTGTATAATCAGCTTTTAACCATTAAAGTGACACCTCATGGAACCGACCATGAGGTGTATAATAAGCTTTTAACCATTAAAGTGACACCTCATGGAACCGACCGTGAGGTGTATACATTAAATCGACACCTCATGGAATTGACCATGAGGTGTATAATCAGCTTTTAACCATTAAAGCGACACCCCATGAAACCAACCATGAGGTGTATAATAATATTTTAACAAATAAAGAGAAACCTCATGGAACTGACCGTGAGGTGTGCAATCACTTAGCTTTCAGCCGTTAAAGCGACACCTCATGGAACCTCCCGTGAGGTTTATAATCATTTAGCTTTCAATCATTAAAGCATCATACTTCATGCAACCGATCATTAGGTGTATCTACACAACTTCTAAATGAGATGAAAACGACCGAGTACTTAATGTTCACTTACGATTTAATGTTAACACTCGCGAAAACCTACTAGATTAGAAGCACACACATTTATCAAAAGTATATCAATGACCGAGAACATATAGGAATCATAAAGCATTCAACATTTAGCACAATTCATTAAACTTTGCAATAGTTCATTTACAAATCAAGGCTGACCGAAGTATAACCATCAACTATATGTCCTATGGCCAAATACAAGACCACCAAAAAAGGCCTAAATTGGTATCAGTATATACAAACAAAATCTAATCAAAAATTATAATATTCGGTGTCGATAACTCTCCATTATCGAAGTTAGCTCTACTAGAACCTAGTAAAAGAAGGTGGCCTGCCTCACTGCTCGGTCGAACCCAAGGTTGTGTTGTTTAATCACAAAACCTCGAAGTTCGTCAAGGTCCTTCTCAACTTTTACTCGGGCTGACTGCTCCTCTTCCAGGTCTAAAGTCAACATAGTCATTTTCTGGCCAAGGTTGACAACCTCTTCACTTAGCACATCTATTCGGAGAACGACCACCCTTTCTTTCTCTTGGACAGATGTGCAGCGCTCTTGGAGGAAATTGTTCTCGGTCGTCAACTTTTCAACTATCCTCTTCAACTCTGAGACTTCCCCCTTGGCGGCCCCACTCTCCAACTCCAGTTCCTTGTTACGATGTGTCAATTCTACGTTGATATTCAACGCAGAGCTCGGACACGAGGTGGCCTCTGCCAACTCAGCCTTGAACTTCTCGACGACTGTTGTGTCCTCCTGGAGCAACTCTTTCCCCACAGCCCGGCTGATCAAGAGTGCGCGGGCGTTTATCTCTAGCAGCGCCCTCCTCAATTCTTCGTAGGCGGAAGAGGAATATAATTTCTTCTCGTAATCATTGAGCTCAAGGACGACCCGGTCATACACCATAATCTTCTTGTTCAAGAAATTGAAGGTAGAGACCATTTCTTGCTCACCAGCTGTTTCCTTTATGCATTTGGGTAACCACTGGGTGGACGACCTGTTCGAGGCTCTTCTGGACTTCTTTTTCTCTTTTTTCTTTTCACGAGGCTCGGAGGTGGGGCCACAGGCGGCCGAGGAGGGGATGGCAAGACGATCATGATTGGTTCAACCCTTTCGGGTATTGCTTCTTCCTGAACAGCCTTCCCCTTATCAACTGGTCTTGTTTGGGGGCCCCTCCCACTTCTCTCACCTCCCGGACTCGTAGCCATCGGCTCTTGAATACTTTATTCATATTTGGATTCTGGACAGTGATAATATCTGCATAAATAAAAGCAAGTCAATACACATCATATTGACAAAAAACCGAACACAAAAGAAAAACATACCGAACACGGCGTTGTTCGGGTCTTCACACCAAAAGGTGTGCAGGAATTCTCGGGCAGGGATACCCCTAGGAAGGCTATCCAGGGCCGGGATATCCTCTGCCGATAATTCCGAACGCGGCCAGGATGTGAACCGAGTAGGAGACTTGGTCCAATAAAGGGGGAATTTCGGCTCATTCCCGTGACATATATACTCTCGGCCCTCACTACCAAAGGATATTTTAAAAATAGTGTCTTTAAAGTGCTTGTAGGAGGAGGAATAGGGATTGAACAAACGGTTTCTCGGCTAACTAACCAAAGATAACCACCCTAGTTTCTTACCCAGCCAACTTAAATAATGGTGAAGGAAAAGAGGGATAGTGGGAGAAATATCTAAGGTTGTACACAAAATTTGGAAGGCCCTAACGTACGCCCAACTATTAGGGTAGAGTTGAGTAGGGGCGACGTTCAACACACATAGTATGCCCGCACAGAAGTCATCAACTGGTATTCGAATGCAAGAGTCCTTCAATACAAGGGCGTACATAAAAAAGAAATTCGCTGACGATGACCCCCGATCGTGGAACACTAGGTCGGACGTCGTACATCGCCGTAGGGAAAAAACACCATCAGGGATGAAAGTTTCTAAGATATCTTGGACGTCGAGTAACAACCTAAGGCAAGCAGTCGTCCTATATTTAGAGTAAGCAGTCCTAACATTAGTAACCACCAAGTCATCATCGGGAGGGTTGACTTCGTCAACATCCTCTGCGTTGCTACTGGAGGTCGGCATCTCTACCCCCTATTCTCTATGACCAGCTTCTCTAACCTCACCTTCTCACTCTCAGTGGACTCGCTAGTTGAATCGCTAAATCTAGAATTGCTTGAGGTCCCCCCGATAGGACCAATCACTTGCTCGGCCACAACTCTATGGCTGGTCAAGGCCTCTCGCCCACCAGAAGACTTAGAAGTAGAATAAGATTGAAGAGAAAAGGAAGCCATGGTTACCTTGAGAGAAGGAGTGGGTGACCGAATACTTGGCGGAGCTACTCGACTATCTAGATGAAAATGACGCGAAATGCAGTGGGGTCGAGGGCTATTTATAGTCAAAACCAAGTAGTGACATGGCCTCTTATTCGCCGCATGATCCACGTGTCCTGAACGATCCAAATGAATCAACCTGTCACATCAGGCACAGGAAACGAGAAGTCAACCATCCGAAAAAATGCACGGGAACCTACGTCAACGAGCTTTTGAGCGGCCAACAAAGAAACCCCAATTTAACACTTATTGGACGACGATGCAGGTCGCCTTATCATTTGCCCTTTCGTTATTAAATCATCTTCGGCCGCCTATCACCCTCGAGGACTTGGGGGGCCTATGTACTATACGGTCGACCATACACCAACTACATTTGCATGCTTTTAGAAGTTTCCAACTGACCGACCGAGATAACCATCTCGGTCGGTATCTCAACAAGTTACGAATGGTGTTGTTTCACATCATGGATGAGTGGTACGTGTTAATCACATTACACATTACAGCCTCACATACAAACATGTGGAAGGTAAATGCAATAAAACAATAAACCTAAATCATAAAAGATTGGGCCTTACCCTGGATCAAGCCCGTTGGACCTAAATACTCCAAGCTCATTACAACATCTATAAATATGAGTTCAATCACCACAAATAAGGTACTTTTAAACTCTTATCTAAATCACCTGCTACACTCTAATCCTAAATTGACTTGAGCATTGGAGTGCCTATAAGACCCCCCCGAGACGGTGGACTTTATGAGGAGCAGAAGAATCAAGCCCGAATTCAAGAACACCAGGAACGACCGAAGACTTTGTTGTTGTTGAAGCTAACCGGTCTCTTGCAAGAACAATAAACAGATAAATATAATAATTGTAGTTTCCCAAATGAAATATTTTAATTATTATTATTACTTGAAAATGTTAATAAGAAATTTTTAAAGTAAATAAATATTTTTTATTATAAAATTATTTTATTAATTAATAAATTAATTGTTATATATTTTAATTTCGAAAACCTAATACTTTAGAATATTAGTTGAATAAATATAATATATAATTATTTAAGACTTACTTAATGATTATTCAAAAAAAAAATCATTAACTCCAATCAAAGAAAAATATATTTTTTAAAATAATTAATGGTAATTTAGTTTATTGAAGTTTGACAATAATACATGTGCTTGAGTTAATTTAAAATAGTTAAGGATAAAAGAAAATGTTGTATTATTTTATCCTAATAATTCTTCATCGTAGAATTAATAAGTGTATGTTAAGTTCTAGGTTTAATTAGTAAAAGAAATTTAATTTTTTAAAATAAAACATCATTTAACATGAAATTAAAATACGTAATAGATTCACCATTAAATACAAATTTAATTTATACAAATCATATAAATGTAAAAGTTTTCATATAAGAATGAAATAAAAACATGAATTTCAACAAAAGAAATAAATATATAAGAAAAGAAGTTAACAAAATATTCTTTAAAGACTTCCTCAATACAAAATTATTTCATAATATTCCTTAAAAGTAATAACATTCACATATACATGGAATTGAAGATGAAACAAACATTTAGAAAAAATAAATAAAAGAATACAATTTAATGAAAAAAGAAGAACAAGAGAAAGGAGGAAAGAGATAATTTATGAATTTGATGAAAAAAAATTACACTATATAAAAATATTTGAAATATTGAATTGAATCACAACTTGACTGTATGAACTAACATAGAAGTAAAATGTAATACTTTTTTTTTTCTTTGAAACCTTTTAAAACTTAAAACACTTTAAATATAAAATTCAAACTCTCATTCAGTATCAAACTTTCGCTACAATGAGTGTGAAAGTTTAGTATGCACCAACTATAAATAACAACAAATTCAAATACATCTAAAATAAATCGAAAATCCAACCTTGCAGTCTTGTGTAGTTGCCCAAAATTTACATTATAAACAAGATTAAAAAATATAAAATTTAAAATTCAAATCAAGGAAAAAAAAAAATTCTCCTATTAGTCAAAAACAATAGCGAGCATGCTTCTCATCTTTGGTCTATGTTTTTTTTATTCCCTTCACATCATGTTTTTTTTATTCCCTTCACATGTATTTTGCCTTTCTTTTAATTTTGTTTGACCTTAATACGTATGTTTAACCGAAAACTAGAGTTTCCAAATGAACTTCAATTTTTATCTTCTTTATTTCTTATTATTCGTATTCATACCTCTACCTTATTAAACTCAATTACAAAAAAGTACTTTAATCACCTTTATTTTTACATCAAAGTAAAATTCTAATTTTCAAAATTTATATCAAAATACTGTTTTATTTTATCTTTATCCATACACTCATAAAATATTATTATATGCTATCAAAATGTTGAAGAATATTACATGTCTACCGTCATCAATATATTACTTCTTAAATTAAAATAATCAATGTAATGAAATAAATAATTAGTATTCAGTGAAATATTATTATATTATTTACTAAGACTTGAAATATAAATAATATAAAATAAAAATCCAAAAAAACAATATCAGAAGTTATTTCTAAAATTGTTAAATGGTGGTAACACAAAAAACAAATATCGCCACAAAACTAACCTAGGTGATTCATATTTAACACATAAGTATTTTCTAATGTTGTCTTTATCAATGGTACTAATGCGTGCTCATCCCTGGAATTTTTCACCTACTAACATGTTCGTCCTTCATATTTCAGAATAATCTATATCAAGGCTATCAATTCAGCAGTATAAGCAAACAAATCTGTAACAGCAACAAAGGCTAGCTTAAAAATAAATATGCAAATTGCCCTTAACAACCCTCCTAAGCTTCTATCAACCCACTTAATCAAGTTCAAAAATCAAGCTTTCTAATCAGTCTCAGAAAATGTCTATAATACACGAATTTCACTAGTTTGTGCAGTACACAAGCCATAAATCACAAGTGTGGACAGAGGTATCGTTAATCACAAGTACCGACTCCATTAATTTCATTTTGTACATATTTTAACTAATATGCTAAAGCAAATTAACAAAGACAAGTTTGCAACGTGAACTCCAATCCATACGAAAAAAAAAAAATTGATCTATTGCAGAACAATATGTAATAAAGCTCTTTGTTCTGCAAATAAAAGCTATAAAAATTGCTGGCTTTACCGAAATGCAACAGAGAGACACATCCTCCAGAAGATTAGTCATTCAATAACGAAAGGAAGAGATGTCTAGTTGATTAAAGACAAACAACGAAGGAACAATATACAAAGCTATAGTATTCACAAACTAATCTCCACATTTGGTTAATAGGTTTCACGATTTGTACCAGGAAGGTGAAAAGAGTAAGCCCCACGACAAAATGAGTTTGCTCTCAGCAAGAAAACAACAACGTGATAACAGAACCTAAAAGAAAAATGTAGTTAAACATCCGAAGTGGAGACTGGTCCCAGATAATCTCCTTCCAAACTGACCAATGCCTGAAATTCCCTATCTGCTTCCATCCACTTGGTACCTATCACTGAAAAGCGAACTGTGACATCTTTTCCAATTTTTGATAATTTGTCATTCATGAAGCATGCATTTTCACCAGGAACATAACGGTAATCAGGCATCTTCAAATGTGAGAGATAGACATTCTCAATTGGACCGCATCTCATGAAAACTCCATGCTTTAGAACCTTGTGGACAACACCCTCCAATATCTCTCCCCTGAAAATCTTGAAGGTAATGGCATTAAAAACAACAGGGAAGAGCACATCCCCAGTATGTGGTCTGACTTTTCCTTCCCCTATTTTATCCAGGGTGGTCACAGCAAGAAAGTATCCCAGATCTTTGGTTGCTTTCTTCATAGCAAAATCACCCAGCAGGCGGATGATGATTGCCCTCTGAAGCATCAGACCTTGTGGTTGCAGATTTTCTGCCGCAATGATGACATTCCAAGACAGCTGAACTTTGAGAAACATTGTTTATTTCTTCCTAGTTCTTTTGCCATCGAATAAAACGACGTCAGTATTCAAAAGCACAAGTATTCTTCAACTTAAAAGTTAGCACTACATGCTAATAAATTAAGTTGATGGATATCAAAACTTTGATCTTCGGAGACTAGTGTCAGAATGTCACCAAAGTCACTTTGTACTAGGAAATCAGAGTTGTGTTGTGACACAAACAACCATTCATAAATAGATAAACATATAACTTTTCCAGTTACAACTCCTCAAATAAAGACACATATATTCTTACTTACTACATAATATGTTGCTAGACACAACATTTTATAATTGATACTCTTTTAAGTTCTCACACAAATTTTATCCAGCAGGGTGCATAACCACATATGATCTGCTTTAAATATATATTCTCAAAGCTGTTATCTTGTAACCACAACTATACCTTCAATAATGAGGTATATGACTCGAGAGAAGCACCTAAAGATGGTGAACTGGGATCCAAATAATGACCATATGCAGTTGCTGGAAGCCCTTTTAGTGCACAAATCACATCTTTGATGTAGTTCAGTAAAGTTAAGAGACTAATCTAAAGGATTTTTCAGTAATTACAGAAATACTGAGCCCGATTCTAATACTTCTATAACTACTCAAGTTATTTTTAAGGACCATTTTATCAGAGAGAATAATACTCTGAATATCAAACTGATGGTTGACTGAAAAATACACTATCTACAAAACACATACGAACAAGACGGCAGTTGAATTGTCAAGTGTCTCTGTTTGAGAGCTAATAGCAACAATTTACATCAGAAAAGTTGACAGTTGAGACGACAACAGTGTTGAGTGTTCATTTATCTTTTCTTCTTTGTAACAGCAATGATTTACAGGAAGATGACTTCCTAAAACCCTAGTCATCAAAGGGTTTAACCCTTAATTTTTTGCACCCGTATATTCAAATTAAAAGACCCATCAAATACCAAAGCTCTTCCTAAATTCCTACCTACTCCCAAGAAATTTAAAACAAACCTAATTTCCATACATTAGGTTTTTCCTATATATTTTTTAAGGATAACAAAAGTTGAAGAGGAGGAAGCAAAACAACAAGAAACTATTTAATCATCTCAAAGATTCAAATCCAGCCATAAAATAACGCGCAATTAAAGTCACTCAAAAACTCCCTACAGCCAACAAATCTCAAGCCATGCATGACTTCAGAGAGGAAGAGACAGAAATTTAAGAAAGAAGGGAGAAGAAAGAACTTACCCAGGACAAAAGCTCTCTTTCGATACTCTACAATATCTCTTAGCAAAGCTTCTAAGAGAGAAAGGGATTTTAAGTTAGGGAGTCGGAGAGGACAAGGAGAATCGAAGAATAAATGGCTGTTTCTGTTATAGAAAATGAAATTTTAAATCTCTATTTACATCCCCGGACTTAGTAAAATCTCCCGTTTTGCCCAATTTCTACCACAACCAGTCAAAGACAAACCTTTATACTAGATACACCACCTAGAAATTACTATTTCCACTGCTCAACTTAAATGTAGCCATCAGCATCCATACTAATCTGAAACTTAAATACAATATATACATGTTAAATATATATATATATATATATTAGGACTTTTTATTTAATATTAATTTTTCATTATTTAAGTTAAATAGATTATCAAGTATTAATTACTAATTTTTTATCTTCATAATTTATTTTTAATTTAATAACTTCTTTGTATTTTTTTCATATGAAATTTATAATTTGATAGCGATGTTTTCACTTTCTTAGCATATTATAATTTAATTTAACTTAAATGAAAATATTATTTATTATTTGTTGAGATGATTTCAAACAATAAAAAAATTAAAATTTAAAATACTAAAAATAAAAGGTAGATAAATATTTTAAAAAATGAATTTAAATTGTTAGCATTTAAGTATTCAAAATTTTAAAAATATATTTAAGAAGAATAAAAAGTTAGAAAATCATCTTACATTTTCTTGATATAAGATAAAATTGAAAGAAAATAATGAAGAAGATAAAAATAAAATGGAAGGATGATTTTAAGTAAAGTGACTTTTAAGTTAGAGAATTTCAATGTCTCTTCTTATTAAGTTTGTAAGAAAAATTCTATGTACCATAATATCACGATCTTAACAGAAAGAATACTTAGAGTACATAGAAGTTATGTTTCCTTTGTTTAGTTATTCTCGAAATATACATGGCTTGTTAAAATATTTTTCTGATTTTATTTGTAATCATTCAATTTAATCGCTTCAAAGACGATTTATGATATTGGTTTAGTTACTATTTGAGCAAGTTATCACCCATATACTAACCTATTTAATATTTCTGCCGAAAGTTTGTCCTGTAGGCAATTATTTCGTTCAAAGTATGTGTATGCGAAGATGGTACACAACTCCCCAATCTCGAGTTGAGTAGGCAAAGAGATTTTTTCAACGCCAAACCCGAAGATTTCTAAAGTGAGTCATTTCAACTTATAAGGTGATTCAATCATCACATCTTTATACATACCTTTCCATGTGGCTACAAGTGATTGATTCTCACTCTACCCACCGTAACCTCTCACTTTCTCCTTCACAAGGTGCAGTTATTCAAAATTTAAAAACTACTGTCTTGAACTTCTCACTTTGGCATACACCTTAAAAAGTTTCACATTTCTTGAACAAAGTTTCACTAAAACCTTGATATTAATACTATTATTATTAATATTAATATTATTATTATTATATTTATATTATTATTATTATTATCAATATTACTATTATTATTATTATATTAATAATATTACTATAAAAATTATTATAAATTTTATTATTATAAAAAATAATAATAATATCATTATTACTATTATTATTATAATACTATTGTTATTATTATATTATTATTGTTATATTTTTATTATTACAAATATTATTATTATAAACATTAATAACATTATTTTGTAATTATTAATATTATTAATATTATTATAAACATTACTATAAATATTATTATTATCATTATTAGTATTATTAGTATTAGTATTATTATTATTAGTATTTGTTAGCACCAGTGGGTTGCTGTGATGATTTGATGAAGTCAACCATGTGAAGAAGTTCAAGACCATGTGATCATATATGGAATGTATGAAGATTTCAAGAAGATTGAAGAGCTCGGTCTAGAACCTAAGTGTGTGTTGTGTGTCAAGTTTGAGTTCAAATCAGTGATACATGCAATCTTAATCAAGGATAAGCTCCATAAGTATTTCTGATTTAGCAAAAGATTTGAAAAATCATTAAAATCAGAACTTACATTTTAAATAACTGTTTTAACTAACTCGAGAAAAACAATCAACTGTTTGACAAAACAATCGATTGAATTTTAAGACAGTTGTCTATAAATAGTTGGCGCGTTTTTGAAAATAAGTAATGAAATCATTCTAAACATTTTTCTGAGCAAGAACACTGAGTTTTCAAAGAGAGCAAAAGCGTCTTCTTGTCTAGTGATCAAGATCAATCAATTGTTTTCATCAAGAACTGTTTTTCGGATAACTACTGGAGCTTTGAGTTGACTGAGACAATTTCATCATTGATCTAATCATCAGACTAAGCCTTCTATACCCTTTCTTTATTACTTTTGTAATATGTTGTATAGAAGTGCTTGTTTTGCTGAGTTTGTAATAATTCATTCATTGTACTGAAGTGTATTCTGTTATGAGTTACCTAGGTTGGTAATTTTGTTTGTACAGTGGGCTCTGTATAGGTTGTAACTTGCTGAGGGGATCAACAAGGGGTTTTTTGGAATATACAGTTGAGTTTGTATAGTTCCAAGTTCTGCTGTAGGTTTCAGCGGATTGTTTTTTGCGGGGAGTAGTGAATTTTTACAAGTAGCAAGTTGTTGTTTTTCTGTAAAATGATATAGTTTGATCTTTTTATAGTGGAAATCCTTACTGTGGAGTAAGGGATTGGACGTAGCCTTGAGGAAGGGTGAACCAGGATAAATCCTTGTGTCTTGATCTCTCTTGCTCTCTCTCTTGTTCTTATTAAATCTTGTTGTGTTTCTTAAATTTTTCAGAATTGGTTAAACATTGCTAATTGATTAATTTCATCAACTTTTTGAAAACATTTTAAGTAACTTCTGAAAACATATATTCTGTTTAAACACATTCTACTCTTGACAGTTTTGAATCTGATTAATAACCTGTATAACAGTTTTCTGTAAATCTGCAATTTTCACAACTTACTGGGGTTACTGTTCATCAGTCAGCTTTCCAGAAAACTTAATCTTTCACAATTGTTGATTAAAGACAACTTTCATATACTAAACATAATTTGTATTGTTTGATAAAAAAAATTTTAACCAGTAATTCATTACAAACTTGAATTTGAAATAATTCTTTGATTTCTTGAATTAATTTTTCAAGAATTGATTTTACTTAAATTGTGTTTTCAAGAACTAGTTTCTGGTTTCAGTTTATTGTATCTAGTTGGCTGATATGGTGCTGGAACTGTTTTGAACCTTTACTGTTTGCTTTACATATCATCTTGAATAGTTTTCTATAAAAATAATTCATTCTCCAAACAGTTTGCGAAAAGTTTTCAAGTGTTCAATTCACCCCCCTCTTGAACTTGGCCAAAACATATTTTACAGTATTATTATTATAAATATTATTAATATAAATATTACTATTATTATTAATATTATTATTATTATTAGTATTATTTTTATAATAATAATTATTAATATTATTATTATTATTATTAGTATTATTTTTATAATAATAATAATTATTATTATTATTATTATTAATGGTTAATTTACTGACGGATTTATCAATGAATAATTTGGTGGTAAATTTTTTGTCAGTAAATCTGTTGGTAATTAGTGACGGATTAAAATTTATGGATAAATTGACTATAATTTTTTTATCAGTTAAATATGTCAATAATGACATTTTACTGATAGATAAAATTCTGTCAATAATTTTTCATTGGTATTTTAAGTTTTTCTTATAGTGTTTCTGCGTGCTTCCTAGCTTTAGATACGTTCAATTTCTTTGGATAATCTTTTAATTCATTCCTCTACACTTGTTCTTTTGGTTTGAAGGTAGTGTGGTGTTTAATAATGTTTTGTAGTGTTTTTTAGGGTAGGGATATTGAACTTTTTGGAGTGGTGTTACCCTTTCGTTTGGTGTTTTTCTAGGTTTGTAATCTTAACACTCATGTGACTTATGATGACTCATATCCTTGGACTAAATTTTTGCATTTACAGAAACATTTGGTTATACGTATGTACAAAAAGTTAGAGCCCTTCAGAATTTCCATGTCTTTAGTAAAACCGAGGAAAAAATGTTA
>Ga0209700_104691_pt1 | contig 24231 bp, 11 predicted proteins | sample SiratroredBW_FD_187528 | JGI IMG/M metagenome (GOLD analysis project Ga0209700, IMG submission 187528) | Root nodule microbial communities of legume samples collected from California, USA - Siratro red BW (SPAdes) (version 2) | ecosystem: Host-associated > Plants > Roots > Nodule | place: USA...
ATTTATTCGTGCCTGAAATCGATTTATTTCACCACTGCACCTTAAATCTTTTATCATTGAGATTCAGAAAAGGTTTTCTATTAACTAAACTGTTTTCAGTGTTTTAAATTGACAAAAATCTTTTAAGGTTCAATTCACCCCCCTCTTGAACTCAGCCAAATATATTTTCAAATTCCTCCAAACTAGACAGTGACACTAATCCAATATCTAGGGATCTAGAACAAGTTATCCAAATAAAATCAAATTTCAATATAATATTAATTAAGTTAAGAGAAACACTTTTTTCAGTTGTCCCTACCATAATTTTGATGATGAAAACATAAGGAAAAATAGAAAACAAATGATCCTCAGAGTAAATAGAAACTTACTTTGATTGAGATTCTAACAAGTTAGAAATGATCCTAGACCTCTTAACTACTGCAAGGCTCGATCAAATTCTAAAATAGATGAAGTATGGAGAGGGAAATTGATAGAAAAAGGAGAAAAAGATATAAAGAGATACAGAGAGAAAGAAAAGTTATTGTCATTACAGGTTAGGCTTACATAGGATAATTAGTCCATCTTTGACTTTAGTGAGACGAAATTTTTCTTTACTTTATTTCAACTTATTTAAATAATACAAAAAAAAAATGTATACAATTGTATCTCCTTTTGTTTTCGTTAATCAAAGTTAGGATTAAAGTCTTCAATAAGCCTTGAATATAAATGTTTTGAAGTTGTACAAATAAACTAATGGTAATGTTGAAGTTAGAAAATAGATAAAAAGAAGTTAATCATAAGATACTTTTCATTCATGCTAAATTACACTTGATATATTTAAAATGTAATTTAATCTACTTTTATCCATATTTCAAAATATTAACTAATACCAAAAATTTAAGAAAGACTCTAGGAAGATATAAGCTCTTTGAAATCTTTTAATGACAAATTTTCTTACTTTTCAATTCAAATCTTTAGGATTAGTCCCAATTAATTAGGTGATATCATTCCTTTTCATTATGATTTTTGAAATATATTTTGTTGGTGTATTGTTTGCTAGGTGTATCTGCATTTGCTAGTAATTCTCTTGAGAGTTGTTTTACAAATTGTATGCTTCCATATGTAATGTGATTGTAAATAGGAATTTCAATAAAATGATGATATCACTTTAAAGTTAATTGATTAATACTAAAAGTAAAATTGGTTGGTACAAACAAGTCTAAAAATCTTCTTGTGCAATCTCTCTCTCTCTCTTTCTCTATTTCATTTGAATATATTATGTTTCTTTCTATTTTAGAAGAATCTTATTTCTTAAATAACATGTTTCAATTTTTCTTTTCTAAGTTCGTAAATAGACAGAAAAAATTTAAGAACACCAATTTACATACTTTTGATATTGCACCTCACCATTTTGTTAACTAAATTCATTATGATATCTTTTTCTTTTGGATAAACCTTTGATAATGACATGTTTGAGATGAATTCAACTATCAATTGCATTTTTTAGTGAAATTTGAAAAGGATAAAGAGAAAAATGGAATTGTAAATTCCCATTTGATATATGATTCTGTTTACAATACTGAAAAATAAAATAAAATCATTTCTGCATCCTTTGGTTAACTTTTTAAAATGTTGAAAGAGAGAAATGCAATTGTAATTTCTCATTTGATATAGAATTTTACATACAATGTATATTGTTAGATACTAAGAAAAAAAAAATTCATGTCTAAAGAAGAGAGGAAACATCTAAAGTGGATGCCACCTTGGGTAACTCATTTCATTTCCACACTCTCAACAAACCAGTCCCATCTCCAGTGAAGAAGAGTCCATTAGGGCCAAACTCAAATGATATAATGTCTTTCTTAGCAAATGAACAACCTCTCTTTGAAAATCTATATAAACAAAAAGAATATGATTAGGAGATGCAATAATACTCAACACATTAATATGTAATATTATAGAAGGTAATAGGATTCAAGTTTACTTACTATGGAAGTTCGTACATGCTAACTGAATTGTCTCTACAAGAGAAAAATAATACTGGTTTACCTTCTGCATCAAGCATCCCAAAAAGCGAGACAATACCCTGTATAATAAAATATGAATTTAGCGAATTGACCAACTTCTTAATGACTAATTATCAATTTGTTTTCTACAAAGAAAATACAATAAAATGATTAGGTATCTTATAATTTTCTCGTTGTGTGTATATACCACACTCAAAGTTCCAACTTTGATGGATGCCCAAATCTTAATTGTGCCATCAACTGAACTTGACAACCAAAAATCATCCCAACAAATAAGGGATGTAACTACATCAATATGTTTATTAAGTGTCATTGTACATTGTAATGTATCCATGTCCCAAACCTGAAGAAAACAAGGTAACAAGATTTTTATGATAGAAGATCATTGAATATTTCAATTTGCAGTTCAAGAAAAGTTTACATGATACAAAAGGAAAACACTATCTTTACATTAACTCAAAACAAACATACCTTTATGCTTTTGTCCATAGATCTTGAGTACAACATCTTGCGTCCAATAGTTAGGCAAATCACAGATTTAGTGTGGCCAGTTAGTGAGCCAACTAATTTAAAAGGAAACTCAACTTTAGAACTTCATTTCCAGGTAGTAATGACACCATGCTAAAATTTTTAATAATTAGATTATGCATAAATTAATGGACATGAGAAAAAAGATGTTTAGAAAGAGAGAACTCTAGATCTAACCAAAGAAGAAAATTACTATTATAGGTAACTAGTATAATAAGGTAGGGTAAAAAGGTAGAAACGTTTAAAAAGTCATTAAAGAATTGTTGATCTAAAGAAAAAACAAAACTTATTTTGTTCACTAACTAAAAAAAGGTAAGAGAAATAGGAGATAAATAGTATCCAACTTTTGTATTGATAATTACCTCTGCCCCAGCAAAAAGGATATCATTGCCAACAGTCATGTGAAGGATTCTTCCTTTGGGTCCATTAAGAGTAAACTCTGAATTGGTCTCAGTATTCCAAGCCTTTACCACAAACACATTCAAATAATAATTTCACATTCATATAATTAATTTGTTTGTACTACTCCTATAATGAGAACATTATCATACATTAGAATAAAATAAGGACAAAAAAGTATTTACCTTGATAGCATTCTTCAACCCAACAAAATTCCATGGCCCCTCACTTATCAAAGAGTTAACTTTTAATGACAAAATTTATGACTTTAACACATTGACCTGTATGACAATCCCATATCCTAACAGTCTCATCTATGCTTCCAGAATAAAGTTTATTGGATCTTGTAGGAAGTGTAATTCCAGTGATAACCTGATGTAAAGAAGTTAATCAAACCTATTTTGATTTAACTATTATTCTAAATATACATTATCAAAATATATTTTGTATACTAAATAAGTACCTTTTTGTGTTGGTGAAGTTTTGTTAATGTGGAAAATCCATCACCATGAAACCATGAATGTAAATTCAAGCATTGTTCTTCGTACACACAATTTTCGTTGGTCCAATATTTACATATTTTTTATGATTTCTTGGACACCTTCACAATATTTGTCCCATCTCCTCTGTCTCCACTATTTTGAACCAAAGTGGTCTCGGAGTTATATTTTGATATATTTTTTGAGAATGGATGAGACATTTTTCCATTATATCTATATGTGAAATTGACACTTTTATAAGATATATGTGGTGAAGGTATTTCTTTATGCATAAACCTACAAGGATTTCTATTGCATTTTCCAATGCTCCAGTAGACACATGTTGTTGCCTCAATTTTTTCATTCCTTCTAGCAAAATTTACATCCATTATACTCTACAAAAACAACCATTGACATCACATCCCAAATAATTTTCTTTATTTCACTACTATAAATTTTGTATACTTTTGTAAATAAAAATTTGTATCAATTTACATCCTTAAATTTTATAATTATAAAAATATCATATTTAATTAACTTATTGCCTATTTTTAAATATTTTTATTTTTTTTAATTAAAAACTTCAAATTTTATTTAAAAAATTATTAAATATTTGCTTCAAATTATTAGATTTTATACTTTTTTTTTAGTTTTTCGATATTAAAAAAAGTCCATTTTAAATATATATATATATATATATATATATATATATATATATATATATATATATCGAATTCAAATTTTCGAATAATACAATATAGTTTTCACATAATAATTATATTAACTATAGAAAATAATATGAAATTACACATCACATAAAGTAAATTTCAGTTGAATGAAGGAAGAATGAATAAGCTAAAGAATTTCTGCATATTGTTACTCATAAATTCTAAAATTACAAAAAGAAGACTTAAATTTGAAATATGTAAGAAAATGCTTCAAAATAAACTAATTTTATTGAATATATTTTCTGAATTAATGAGAGATAAATAGATCGGTAAATAGAAAAAATAGATCTATAGATTGACGGATTATATAGATAGAAATATATTTCGTAAAATTTATTTTATAAAAAATAAAGAGTTGTTTGGATAAAGGAAAATAACAAAATTTATAAGTTACAAATAAAAAATAAATTGACAGCATATTGCATAATTTTGAAATGATATGTAAAATTAGGACTTCTTTTTAGTAAAATGAATATAAGAGTAGTTATATAAGATAACGATAGAGAATATTGTTGCGATTTTTAAATTGGCATAAAAATATATTTTTTATTAATTTAAAATATACTGTGATTTAGATCTTTTAATATTGTTATGGTAGTCACATAGGAGATGAACAAAATATATATAAAATTTTTCGTTTAAAATTTTAAGAGTTTAGAACCTTTGGACATAAAATAACAAAACTTTAGGTTGTCATATGCTTACGATTTTGTTAGAAAAATTATTTCAATTTTACATCTTTAAAACTTAAAATTGAAAAATGTTATATACGAATTATTCTTTTTCAAATAGATTATATTTTTATTAATAAACATCTAAACATTAGATGATCCAATGACACATTAGATTATTAAAACATTAATTGAATAGATGAAGAATGAGAAAAGATGAAAGATATTCACTTGTTAGTAATTCAAGCTTGAAAAAGAAAATACTTCAAAAATCAATAGAGTATGTTTGATTATATTTTCTGAATCAAAAGTTTGTGGGTTTGCATTGGTGATTAAGCTTATTTATAGTTTATGAGTAGATAAATATGTGAAAAGATAAATAGATAGATAAGATATTTTGAATTTATTATCTTATACTAATTTTAAAATTAGTATAATAAGATATTTTTTAAATTTAATATATATATATATATATATTAATTTAGATTTACTATTTTTTAGTAATTAAATTTAGACACGTATAAATTTCATATATATATATATATATATATATATATATATATATATATATATTGTTTTTGTAAAAATAAATAGAATTTAAAATTATTTGTTAAATATGATGGTTGAGTAAAGGAAAATAAAAAGACAATCAATTGTAAATAGATAAATTCATGATATCTTAGATAATTTTTTATTTTTTATATTTTTGAAAAAAAAATATTTTAAACACTTAAGATATATCATCTCACAAAATAAATCATTTTTCTAAATTTAAAGAATAAAAAGTATCGGTTCAAGAAATAGGATAGACATTTAAAAAAAAATTATTTTTTCTATTATTTTTTTTTAAATATACTGGTTATCTGGCTTGCGGGTCTTAAAGGAAAAAAAAAATTGTTGTTGTCCAGCATGAACACGTGACCTAGACTAAATCCCAAAACAAAACAAGAGAGTTGTGTCCAACGCAACTGACGTGAGCAGATCATCTTGGCACATCGAAACTCATAAGATTACACAAACCCATGTAATAACATCTTATATCATTCAAACTTTTATCTACATACAAGTATCAACATCTATTCAAGGTTTAACATGCTTCAAAAAGTCTCCATATACATCAAACCTATGTACAACTAGATACATAATAAAAGAAAAATGAAACTAATAGCCTATATGTCTTAAGGTGTTTTTGAACTTGTATTTGCATATGCTTGTGTACATACTACTGTCATCGCATTTCACAATATAACAAGATAAACAATGGTAAGTTAGTGAAATAATATTTCAAATCGTGAAAGTAAAATAAAATAAATAGATTTACAATTCATGTTTGGTTATAAATTTAAGAATTTAAATATCATCCCTCATAATACAACTAGGTCTATCATCTAATCACAATCCTTTATACTCCATTCCAAGCATATTGATTTCACATAAATTCATTTGCAATCACCCTACCTTAATTTTATTTTAATTCAAGTACTCTGATTTCATTTTAATCAAAATGATTGCATTTGAACTCATCATTTAGTCATAACACATATCATATCATTTCAACTATAGTGATGGTCTCATATCAAAATGGTTACATATGAACCTATCATTCAGTTATATCATTTCAACCATACTGAAACGTATAGATTCATTTGCAACTATGATATCTTGATTTCCTTTGAATCTCAATATTCTAGATTTAGTTCAACCAAAATGGTTGCATGTGTATCAATAATTTAGTCACCATATGCATCATTTAGTTTTCATCATGCACAACCATATCTATTCTACAATTCACAATTAGTATTCAAAATCAACTCTTTTCTATCAAGCTATCAATATCAAAGTAAATATACATAATCAACCAATTTCATCATAAAACTTCTTTGAAATAAAAATTAAAATCTTTGAATTTTTATTTAATTAAATAAAATTACGAAAGAATTACATGAAAAAATATTTATCATTTTTAAAACTCGCATAATATATTATTAGATATAGTAAAGGGAAGGTTCCAAATAATAGAATAAAATTATCAAGGAAGATCAAATTTAGGGAAAAAATCATAAATATTTATTTGAAGAATAAATTACACTAATAATTTCTAATATTGTTACATTTTCAATATATTGATTATCTTTAACTAATATAATTTAAAATATTCATGAAAATATATTAATTATCTTTAACTAATATAATTTAAAGTCCCCATAATTAATAAATACGGGTGTCAAAAGTGTTAGAGTGATTCTTCCTCCACCTTCATGCATTGTTTCTTCATCCGTACTTTTAAAAAATACCAATTTTTTTAAAAAGTTATGCAATTTAAAATATAATTTTTACATTTTGTATTTTGAATTATATAATTTAAAATACATTTTTTATTTTAGACTATATAATCTAGAATACAATTTTTTTAATGTTCTAGTACAATTCAGAATATAATTTTTGTATTAATCTGAAATATATTTTTTTATTTCTATATAATTTTTTTTAGATTGCCCAATTCAAAATATAAAAAATTGTATTCTAGATTGTACAATTAAAATAAAAAAATAAATTAAAAATTATAATTTGGATTAGGCAGTTGCTTTACACTAAATAAAATTGTGATCAACACTATATAGCATTAATGAAACGTTCGAAATACTCTTTAGTCTTACCAATGTCAAACTAGGATCTCTCCTCCTTTATTTTTCTTTGTGGTCCTACCTTCTCGTCTCCATGTTATCTATCACCGAAACTCTTCATCGTTACATTGTCTTTGCTTTCAATAGTTCAACCTTCCAAAATTTGGATTTTGAAACTTAACTCACAACAAAAAGAGTTTTCCGTAACTATTAAAGGGTTAAACGGTGCTTCTCCACTCATCTTAGAGGTGCTCTAATGTTCTTTTGCTTGTCTGAATAGTGCTTTGATATTCCTTTCCCTTGTCTTTAGGTGCTGTGCTGCTTTTCCCGCTTGTCCTGTCCGCTAATGTTCCATTATTTAATCGGTTGTTATAGGTCTTAGATTCTAAAAATATTATCTATTATAAAAGTATCTAATGCTTTCTTCTTTTTAATTCTGTTTTGAACCTAATATTATATTCTTTTGCTGTTCTGCTTTCTTATTCTTCGTTCTTTCTTACAATAACTCACCACCATCATACCTACCACCTTCAATCGACTTATACTGTATTGCAAATAGTAATGTCAAGAATAGTTAGGGGATTAAGAAGCGAGTGTTCAAGGTTTATTTAATTTTTTCACTAAGGGTATAATAGTCATTTTGGTTGAGTCTATGTAGGTGCAATAAGAAAGTATGGAGGTTAAAAAGTTAATCAAAGTGTTAACTTAGGCGGTTGCTTCCTGCACCCCCATTATTTACTTCTTGCACCCCATAATTGAGAGAGAAGGATAAAGCTGGTGGTGGCTCGCCAGAGGTAAAGCAATATCTTTGTCTTTGTAGGTGGGTTCCGTCCCACTTGGTTTGAAAATTCCTTGTTGCAAGTTTTGAAAATTCCTTTTACTTTATTTTAAGTTTGATTTAGGGTTAATTTGGGTTTGATTTTGGTGAAAAAATTTTGTTTTGATTAAAGAAAGTTTTTGTTGTTGTTGGTCTATTGATCTCTGACGGTAGAGTGACCTGCAGCGGTCAGCTGTGTCACTGTGCGTAAGGCGCAGGTGCGAAACTTTTTTTTCGTTTCCGGAAAGAAAATTATGGGAATCTTACGAAATTCTGTTTCCAGAGAAACATTTGGTGGACAAAAATACCTTAATTATGGAAAAATAATTCCAAAACATGTTACCATAATAAAGTTTCCAAACATATTTCCAAAAAAATAAATAAATTTTAAAACTTAAATTAAATTTCAGGAAATAATATTTCGAAATTAATTTTTTCACCTTCAAATTTTTTTTCGAAATACAATTTTGAAAGTCATTTTTATACCCTAAAATTTATTCCAAAATGTCAATTTCAGAAGCTATTTTTATTTCTTCAAGGATAGGACTGGTGCTTTAAAAATACGATGGGTGCTGAAAGCAATTGGCGTTAACTTGATCTATTTTAATCTGACTTGTTATTGGCCCGTAAAAAAATAGTGTAGGTGGACTATATTATAAAATTGGTTATTAAGTTATAATATTATTGTACATTTACATCTTCTAAATAATACAATATAAAAAGTTAATCTTTTAATTATTTTTTATTTAAACTTTTAATTTAGAATAATAATCAACAAATCAGATCAAAGTGGGTTTAAAAATACCAATTCACCCTGTTAAATTAGTGACAGAGCCGATCTGTCAAGCCCACTTTGTCATCCTGGTTTGAAACAATATTGTTTAAATCACAATATTTCATATACACGAAAGAAGATACGATTTATAATAAAGTTCTCTAAAAAGGAAAAGATTATAGAAATCTACCATTGTAGATTAAATTCAACTTTTGGAAAAAGCAAACACGTGAAAACAATGAAATACAATTTTTTTCCAATTTCTAAAAATGGTATGCCATGAAACATTACCTTCCTTTTACTAAGAGGAGAGTGTAAACCAAAAGGAAACCTTAATTTACTCTGAACATAAAAAAAACAAAGGCGAAACAACATTCTTAGGAAAAAGAAAATTGATATACCACAACATCCTAAGCCAAGAAAGATCAAGCATTTTTACATTCAAAATGAGATGCTTTATAAGTGTAGAAGGGTATTACGATACCTGATTATCAATAACCAACTTAAGATGTTGAAGGAATGTATAGTTTTAAATAGCAAATCCTCTCAAAGGAAACAAGTATATGACTTTGGACTACAAAAATAGATGGACCTTGAAAACAGCATTTATAAGAAAGGGGCAAAAGCACAAAACATTTAGTTTGCCCTGGGGGTTGCCCATTCAACTCTAAGTATGAGATTGTCGTAGCCATAGCCATTGAGCTTGCTGATAGCTCTTTGCGCATCTTCCCTGTTCACAAAGTTAACAAAGCCAAAGCCCCTGCTCATGTTAGTCTTCTGATCAATGGCAACATAAACTCTGCTTACAGGACCAAAAGGGCGGAACAGCTCCAGCAAATCGGGCTCTCTTGTGTCTTCAGAGAGGTTGGTTACCCTCACAGAGTTCTCATCGTTCCTGCGCCGCATATCAGACCCACTACTCCTCTCAGCCCCCGCCCTCATACCAGGAGGCACGTAGGCTCCCTTGGTTGCACCACCTGTTGCCGCTGCAACATCTGCTGTTGCAGGCTTATCCACGAATCCCTCAGATGGTGGGGCCAGATCCTTGTATGGACATCTTGAGGTCCAGTGATCACCCTTCTTCCCACAAGTCCTACACACCATCAGAACAGCACCTTTCTGGAATTGAGCCAAGGGGTCTCCACCACTCTTCGGCTCCTCTGTTTTGGAGCCTGTTTAAATCACAGAAACACAGTAATTACATACTCATGATAGATAAGTAATCCTATTATAATTACTTAGAAGATATCTACACACTGACCTCAAGTTCACGTCTTCACTCTCATGCACAAACACAGGTTTTTAAAAACCCAGTAATTTAAGTCCTTTCTCACTGTTTTTTTGGTTTTAAAACTACTTCCCTATTGTTTTTACAGTTTTCAGCAATCAATTTCTCATCCAAAAATCAAAAAACAGAATCGACTGAGATATTTTCTTTTCTTGTTTAGGGTTTCATGATGTTCAACATCTTCCACAATTCAACAATCAGCTTTGAACAATGTTATTTAGTTACATTTGAAAACTAAAAGCATTTTTTGAAAACAGGAATTGAAGACACCCAACCGCTCTTAAATAAAGTGTTCAGATATAAGTATCGGAAAACCAAATTGAAAGTCCAAAAAAATGCTACAAATAGAGCCATATCATGATGTATCTGAAGGTTATCCAGAATTGTGAACAGAAAGAAGTGATTCAATGATGTATTTTCTTCAATAGCTTATTACCACAGACAACAGTGCAATTAAGGAAGAAAACAGAGAAATTGTAATGAAAATGGTAATAAAAGGTGGATTCCGCAGAGAGATGTTACCGAGAGGCTTGGGGCGTTCGAGGAGGATCTCTTCCGTGGAGACCATGGTGAGGCGGCTGCCGACGTCTTCGTGGACGGCGTCTCCGAACTTGGGCCAGGAGCGTCGCTCGACGGCGCGTTTGCTGAGACGCGCGTTGGCAAGCTTGCGGGTGCGCGTGGTGGTGGTGATCTTGACCTTGTTGCCGTCGTCGTCGAACTTGTACTCGATGACCTTCTTTATGCCGTTGTCGTCGGGCCCTATGACCTGGCGCGGCGGGAGGAGGAAGTCGAGATCCTCGCCGTCGTCCTCCTCGAGCTCGCCCCAGCGCAGCTTGGTGGGTTCCCCTTGATGCGCCATTTTCTTCTTCTCTCTTCTCTTAAATTATCTTCTCTGTGGCTTCGCTAGTCCCTTCCACAGTCCCTCTAAGCGAGAAAGAAAGAACCACCGCGGATTGTAGAATGAAAACCTGCTTTTGTGTTTAGGGTCTGATCTCTTCCCCACTCATTGGGTCTTGGGCTCCCATAAGGCCCAATTTCCGATTGAATAAGCCCAATTGCTTCCCATCACAAATCTTTTATAATTATAATACATTTCAAAACATTTATTACAATATTTAAACATTAATAAATATATTTATGAATAAGATATTAAACATTAAAAAAAATAAGGTTATACGTGAAAATTTATCGTATCAAAATTTTATTAATATTAATTTTATGAGAAAGACTATTATAATAATATATATTATATCTTTTTTTTTTCATTTTTTCAAAGTAATTTTACAAATGTATTTTTGTTGTTCTATAAATACTCTTAAGTAATGAAGTAAAATTATGTTTATTTTGTACTGTGTCTAATTCCTATATTAAATTAATATATTTTTTAATTAATCCTCAATTTTAATTAAAGAAAACAAGATAGTCTTTACTTGTTTAAGAGTGGATAACATGAATATGAACAATAAAATTTTAGAGAGCTAAGAAAAACAAAAGGATTACTTCATCATAGATACAACAAAAATTAACTCTAAAGTTTTAACAAGATCTTAAGAATTATTTTTCTATCTTGTAAGAAGATGAAAATATAATAATAATAATAATGACAATCAAATAAGAAGTACACTATTTTGGGTTTTAAGGCCAAAGTCTATATTACTTTTGGACGGAAATGAAGATGAGGATTCTGTTAAATTAGTTAAGCAGTTTTAAACAATTTTTTTGACTCGTTTTGATTTTTCTATTTAAATAGAGTTGTTTCTCTTTTTATTGTAAGTCTTTTAGAGATAAAATAAAGTGTTCCAGAATGTCTTTTTTCGATTAAATGAAAGCAAAAAACAATTGAAGCTCTTTACCTGTTAAAATCTTTATATCATCTAATATAGTATTAGAATGGGTATATCTCACTTTGCCTTCACTACGCAAGGCTTTTGCAAAATAAATAAGTTTGTTTTATCTCGTTCTTTCTTATTGATTGTTTCTTTTAAAAAAAGTATATAGAGTCTCTTGAATATCTTTTTTGTTTTTCTTGATTTATTTTACCATGAGTACTTCAAAGGTTGAACTACAAAACAATATAAAATAAAAAAAACCCATACAGTCCATATTATTATCTTCATTTAAGGGAGAACTATGGCATGATCCTTGTCAGTCCTTAACTTAATGGAAACAATTATCATTCACATCCTAGGGTTGTGATTCTTTCAAAAAAAAATAAGTAGAAGTTTGTGGTGGATGGAAGCATTGAGGCTCCAGCTTAGATAGATTCTCTAGAAGCATATGAAAGATACACCAAAAATACATGGATACTTGATTCAAGTGCAGTAGACCAGGTAACATGCACTACACAATATTTTTCAAATTTTCATAAAATAAAACCTATATTTGTATAACTTTCAAATGGAGCATATGTGACTGTTGATCATTATGGAAAAGTTTACTTTTCTAAACATTTCTTTTTAACAAATGTTCTTTATATTCTATATTTTAATTTCAACCTTATATTTGTGCAACACATGATTTCATCTTTAAATTGCATTCTAATTTTTGGTCACAAGCTTTGCCAGATACAAGATACAAATTCATGAAGGATGATTGGGAGAGTTGAACTACAAAATGGGCTTTATTACCTACAGGCAAGAACAAACAGTTTTACTACCAATCTTATTAGTTCTGGTCTTGTTGTCAACAATGACATTGATGTTTGGCATAATAGGCTCGGACATCCTTTTGGTGGTGTTTCATATAATATTTGTAGTAAACTTTCTTATGTTCATTTTAATAAAAATAATGGTTGTGAACCATGTCATCTTGCTAAGCAACACAAGCTTCCTTTTACTATGAGCAATTATGTTTCTAAGCATGTGATGAGTCATTATTTTCTCTTATTTATTTGTCTTTATTTTCCTATTTTTATTAGTGATTTATGCTTAAATGACTATTATTTTCTCAATTTCATTATTTGGGCTTCATATACCAGAAATTCGTAATTTTATTTAATTTGGATTTTCTAAGCTAATTTTATTATTATTTTCAGTGCAGATTTGGAATTTTATTAGGCGTGGAAATTAATTATGGGATTAAAGAGGAGCGGTCACATTATCAGTTTTTATTTTTAGTTTTTATTTTCAGTTTTTATTCGTTGGACCAGAATTGAATAAAATTAGGCCCATTAGGTTTAGTGTTGAGCACTTATTTAAGTGTAATTGAATAAAATTAGGCCCATTAGGTTTAGTTTTGAGCACTTATTTAGGTCTAGCCGCCTGTTACAAAGAGGGAGGCAAACAAAGAAGCATACAGTTCTTTATTATCTGCTTTTGGGATTCAGTTTGTTCTCTCTCTAGAAAACTGGTTCTGTATTTATTTTCTTTTATGTGTAATTATGTTCTGTTTTTGTTTCAATTCAATTTTGTTTTCTATTTTAATTCAATTTCGTTTTTTATTTTAATTCAATTTCGCTTTCTATTTTAATTTCGTTTTGTGTTTAATCTTCTTTTGCTTTATTTGAATTTAATGGAAGGCTAATTTATAAGGTTATCCTTTTGATTGAGATTGTCATGAAGCTTTGAGATTGTTGTTGTGTTATTTTTCTCTCTTCGTCTCTTAACTCTTCATCATTTTATTTATGTGCTTAATGTTTTTACTAATTCATGTTTAATGTATGTTTCAGTTAATATGAAATTCGTGCTCTATTCATGCCTAATGGAGTGAGCCACGAGTTGTTGGGATGGAATGAATGATGTATGTAATGCTTAATTTGCATAAGAAAAACTTGTTTTAATTCTCGCTTAGTTAATTAATTCAGGTTGGAATTAGGGTTCAATAAGTTGAGCATGAATTTCTGTATCCTGTGATAAGCGGATTGCAATCTAATCAATAGGGTAATTTAATTCGGTTAAGGAAATCTAATACGGTTTTGTTGATTTTTATTTTATTAAATTCAATTATTTCACAAAACCCCCCCTTTCTCTTTGTGTGTTTAATACTTGGGAGAGTCACTTCCTAGTACTACATTTTGACCGGATACGGCTTCCATCAGCATGTTTTCAAAATTATTCACGGACGTACGGGGTCCTATTAAAGTTCCTTCCATACACGGTTACAAGTTCTTTCTTACCATTGTAGATTATTTTAATAGATGTATCTAAGCACACTTGATGGAAAAACAAAGTTGAGACTAGAATTACATTGTTTAATTTTATAACTTTCATTCAAAATTAGTTTAACACTAAGATAAAAACTATAAGGTTTCATAATGGTTAAGAGTTTATGTGGAATGATCTATATGAAAAAATGCAAATCATACATAAAACTAGTTGTGTGGAGATTCCTCAACAAAATGCCATTGTTAAAAGGAAATACCAACATATTCTCAATGTTGTTCGAAGCCTTTTGTTTCAATCTGATGTTCCTGCCATTTTTTGGTTTTATGCCCTCATACATGTTCACATCATAAATAACACTCCCTCTATTGTTATATATTTAAAAAAAACACTCCTAGTTAGCTTCTTTATAAAATCATACCTGATTTAACTGATCTAAAGGTCTTCGGAAGTCTTTATTTCATTTCTCATTCTTGAGTCACACTTCCCATACTTCGTTCACACCACTTGTCATTTCTAACTCCTCTTTAACTTTTCTTTCACTTTAACTTCCATGTATGGTCGAAATTTGAGTGGGTTAGATTTGAGTTTGGATGACTTGAATTTGCTCCTTTCTTCTTATACCTCTATTAGTGTTCACACACATTAGGTTGTTGGACTTAAAATACTCAATTACAAAGTTATTATTTACACCTATTTTTCACATGAAAGAAAATAAAAATACATTTCTTATTTTTATAATTTACAATTAAAAATAAATTTTATTCTATAACTATTTATTTATTTAAAAGTGTTTAAGATTATTCATATCCATGTAGCCATCATTTGTTAAGCAAGATAAGAACACGAAGTTCTTCCCTCGTAAGAATAAAATTAGATCTATTGCAAAAAAAATAAGTCTTTCTTAAAGCATAATGATAAACCACTTACAGATAAGGTTAACTATGACATCCCAAATCTTTAGAACAATATTATAAAATTACTTTAAAATATAAACTATTTAATATCGCCAATATTACATTGTTTGGTAAGTTTGAAGATTTAAGAATCAAATCTTATATTGAGAAAATATACTAGAAGAAACAAACAAAAGATTGTAAGTTTATAATTGAGGGATACACTGCTAGACAAAGTCAAAAGCAAAGAATGATCTAATTTCTACTTGATAGATGATTCTAAGTTGTCAGACGATATTGATGTCATATGTTAGAATGAGAGGTTCAATGATTCTGGACGAATGAGATAATCATTGCTTGTGAATCATTAGACGAATCCGTATTAGTAAGTTTTTCTCTATTTATGAAGAACTATTGGAATTTTACCATGATGGGACTAGTTTAACTAAAAAGGATAAGAACTATTTCATAAGAAGACTAGATAAGTTTAGATAAATATTTTTTCACAATCATTGTTATAAATAAAGACGAATAAGTGGACCCCATTTTTTATTATGGATACATCACATCTTAGTACTTAACTCTTTATAACCTAATCCAAACTAGATTTGAAATAATTAGTTAGATTACAACTATGTAGTTACAGATGAATAATATTCAAGATTTCTTTATAAATAAAGTGGTTGAGAATTTACAAAACTCATGAGAGAACAATAAAAAAAAATATGAGAAAAACTTATGTGAGAAAACGAGTGAAGGATGCTCTGCTTCAAACTCCCAAGGTAGGGAAGAAATATGTATATATATTGCATTTTGTTTTGCATTTTGATAAGATATACCTAAATTCTCACAACCATAACATTTAATATTTCTTGTTGAACTATTTTTCTTATTTGAGATAGGCTGATTTTATTATCCATATTTCGAACATTCAATGAAATATTTGAGACTTTGGAATCTCGCTACAATGTAATGGAGAACAATATTATTGATATCATTCTCAAGGTTGATTTGTAGTGTAATGAAAAGTAGTATTATGGAAAACATCATGAATTAATACATTTTGTAGAATGATAATATTATTGAACAGAGTCTTTCAGTCAAATGTTTGGTAGATATTAGTTTTCAAATATTATTTCTGAAATTATTCGTATGAAACAGTTAATGAACATTATAAATAATTTATAATGATTGTATTATGTTTTGAGATTTTGTAAAGATGTTATTATAAATAATTTTTTTAAAATGTTAATTCAATACTATATATATATATATATATATATATATATATTATGTTTTGATATATATTATGTTTTTTATTTTGATGCATGAATTACAATTAAATGAAAAAGACAGTAATACTATATTTTCTAAATATTTCCTTTATCATATAATCAATCCGTCGTTAAAAATAACCTTAGTTTATGATTACTTAAAAAATTTATGCCTATATTTTTCTTGAGAACTCTCCAATAATATCTTTTATCTCATATATAACACTTTTAAATTTATCAAACTTGAGAAAACATCTCATGCTTTCTTAAAAAAAAAAGGATTGCATAAGGATATTACCTGAATTATAAAGATAAATTCTGATATGTTCTCTCGATTTTTTTAATAAGATTCATTATTTCTTCTTAAAACTTTGTTCCGTAGTATGATAATCTAATATTTACACATTTGATAATTGAAAATGTTATTTTTTACTTTTAAAATTTATTTTTTAAAAACTAAGTTAACCAGTTAGTACTGATAATAGATTGTATTGTTTATCAAAACACCTATATTATTTTGAAAGATAATTAATTATTGGATTTGTTTTTCAAAATACCAAACAATCGATTATTTTGAAAATTTTCACTTACGAGTAAAGATATAGTTGATTGTTTGGTTACTCAAGCAATTAATTTGATATTAAACAAAAAAATATGAGTCCTCTAACGATAAATTCAATTTGGATTAAAGTTTAAGTAATTTACTAACTTGTGTTGCTTTATATGAGATTTTATAGTAATTCCCTTATACTATATACAGTGCACAGGTCTTGTAAAAATTCACATAAAATATTATTTTACTTTAAATAGTTCTTATGGCATTCTATCACTTTTAAACAACTCAAACTGTAATTTTTACAAATCATTTCCAATAATATTACGAACTTACATTTTTAAATTTTTTTATTCCGCTTCAATTTTTTATACCTTAAAAGTATTGAAATATTGAATATAATATTATTTAGTAGTTGCTGTTATGAAAAAAATTAATTTGTAATATTAAGAACCAATATGTGTGTGAGTAAATCATGAGCATTATAGAGGGATTAATGGCTTGAATTTGAGATAAACTAAGAAAATATTAGACAAACAAATGGAATCCCAAACTATAATATAAACTTATTACAATTTGATTTCAGTCGAAACAATTTGAAAAGAGTAAAATTAATTATATTTCCAACATAATTAATAACACATATTTTAAAAATTTATAGTTAATGAATATAAGGTGAAATTGATTATCACATTTTTCATCTGAAATCTTGAAAGGAAAAATTGTGCTATATATTATTTAAATATAGTTGTAAAAGCATGGTCCAATGGAATTCAATCACACAGAAGGGAAAAACTTGTTGAGATTAAAAGGTAGTGAGTAAAACTCTTCACTCCTGGTATCTGTTTTGAAGGAACGGAATCTGTCCCACCACTGCATGCCTCTGTCTTTTCTACTTTGGTTGTCTTTCTTTCTCAATGTAACGTCCAAGACAAGTGCTAAGGTACCACCAACAAATGCCTCCGATGCAAATGGCACATTCATCATGTCATTGAACTACCAAAGTCAAACCACATTATTTAGTCAAATGTCTATTCATTTTGTTGTGTTTAGTGCTGCATAAAACTTAGATATTGCATGAAATTTAGAACAATACCCATCTTGCTCGCGTGTGTACAGGACCGTAGCCTTTGAATGCTGTGTACTCATTGAAGTATTGTGGTATGGAGAAGCCCATGAAAATGGAGAACCCTAAGATAAATTTAGTTCTAAAGCTGTTTAAGTTGCAAAATTGAAGGAAACCTAGACCTGCTGAGCCTGTGTTGTAGGAACAAACAAAACAAAAAGAGAGTTAATAAATCTAGCTGAATCAATTTATATGATTCAAGTCCTTGTTCTTTGAGTTCATTCGTACTAATACTTACCTACATAGGCAAAGAAAAGACAATATAAAGCTGCAACTATTGGAGCTGGAATTGAAGCAAAAACGGCTCCAAACTTTCCTACACGGCTCATAACAAATAGTTAGGCTCAAGTTCATGTTCAAAGGGAAACAAAATCAAATCAGAAGAATTTCCAGTCTCAAAAAAGTCACCAAGAATTGAGAAGAAGATCATGAATCCAGCTGATATTTGAACAACTCTTCTACTGCCTACACGTGTCAGAGCTAGCAGTCCTGCATTCTCTCTGGGAAATTAAAAGCCAATGATGTTATACAATTTGCACTAGGAGAATAAAAGTATGACAAATAACATGGAACCATATTGAATTAGGGTCTTACACAGATACTGATGATCCATTCCCTGTGCCAAATATTCCAGACAACAGAATTCCTACTCCCTGATGCATCATCACAAATAACCATAATTAACTATAATAAAGAATCAGAAAAGTGAAAATTTTAAGGAATGTAGTAAAGATAAAAAACTTAGTAGGGGAAAAATACTAATTCTTAGTATCTGTTTACCTGCCAACCAACACCACGGCTAAGAACTGAAGGTGGAATTGGTGTTGCACTTGCGTACCTTGACACAGCAATGAAGGCCCCAGTTGACTGTTGAACAAGTAAATTTTATGTGATAGAAAAGTACTAAATCAGTGTGCAACACAAAAGAAAAGAGAAAGGACATTGCAATGACAATGCATATGGAAATATAAAAGTAAACTAACCTCTACTAGAGCAACAAATGAAGCAGTCATCATAGCAAAAGCTTCTCCAGCCTCAAATGTAGGAGCTCCCCATTGAAAAGGGTATGGGATGCTTATCCTGCAAATATGTTTTGACAAATGAAAACCCCATTATTTCGTTATCATCTAAGACAGTCCAAACAAGTAGTTAGCAGTGTACATTACTATTATTGGAAAAATCAAAAGATGGATACCAAGGGGCACCCCCTATAATTCCGGCACGATCAGTTCTGCAAGTAATTTGAGTTTTGGGAGCTGAATTTCTGTATGCTCCACCTACTGTAAGTAGATGAGCATAAATCCACACAATTGCCACTGAGAATATTACTGCAAAGCGATCAAAGATAGGTTTCTCTCCTTTCATCATATGAGGAATGTACTGCAAAGACACATGTCAAATTAGTGAAGAAAGGAATGTTGAAAAATGTGTATAATGCTGCAATTAACAGAAAAGAGATTATCGTCAAGAAAGTTATAAATTTATTAACCACCTGTGAAAAAACTACTAGGATGATGATTTCTGGCAGCCCAATCTCCACACACTTTGCAAGCTGGATTCAAAAGCCACATTCAACACAGCGGGAATCAAACATTATAATTTTTAAAATATGTAAAGGAAGCAAGAACTAGTCCTTTTTGCAGATATGTATACCACAGGAAAACCGAGTTCATACAGCCCAAAGCCTGATAGAGCAACCAAGGGAACAGCAGAGAGAGGACTTAAGAACCTATAAAATACATAAAAGTTATTCATGAATATGATTTCAAGAGGCCAAGACAACGCACTAACTTTCAGAATGGATAAAATTGTATCTATAATCCTAACTTAAAACAAAAGTGTGAGAAGAAGTAGCACTGAGTTAAACTATTTTAGACAGGGCAGGTTCAATAACCTCACTACATTGCGCCAAAGGCCACTGAAGCCAAGAACAATTTGCAGGGTTGAGGCAACAATGAGGGCACCCTGTGTTCCGCGCATTATCTTCTCAAATTTCTGCATGTTTGTTGCAATGCAGGTAAACAAAGATGACGAAATAACAAAAAAAGAAAAAAAAAAAAAAAAAAAAAACAAAAAAAAAAAAAAAAAAAAAAAAAAAAAAAACATAAAGAACGACGAGGTTTGTGAAGAACCAACTAACCTCCAATGGATTCACAATGTCACTGTAGCGACCTGCCAGAATGATTGAAATGGTTGTTGGCACAAAGGTGTAGGATCCCCCAATAACTGCAGGCAAACGAGTCCCAAAGAATGTTTGGAAAAAAGTGTTTATGCCAGCCACAAAAAGTAGAGTCTGAATCACTTTCGCTTTCTCTTCCTATGGAAGCAAAATTGCAACCTCGATAAGATTTATGAGCTAACAGTATGAGAAAATATCTCCCAATTGTTTAGCTTTTTGGTTGTAATAACATTTGTTTAGGAAATAATTTTCAAGACTGAAGCTAAGAAATGTACAATTGTTTTAGAAAACAGTTTTTGAAGCTAAGAAGTGAGAAGAACATCCAACAGGTTCTTACATTTCCTCCTCCCATCTGGGGAACAAGAGAGCTGGGAATCAGAACGGTTGTGCCTAGCATCACCAGGTAATGTTGGAAACCAAGTAGGATTGCCTCCGCTTCATTAACACAAATTCTAAAACTCAATCAACATGTTTAACATGAATGTACACTCATGAAAACATGAATGTAATCAAAACCAGAAATGTTAAGGCAATTCCACACCAGAGTGGTTATGTGCCAAAAAAGTACAAGAAAATGGTTCCAATGTAGCAGTGAACTTACGCCAGGGAGGAGGACTTGTAATGCAGAAAGAAACATTTGGTAATTGATCTTTCACTGGATGTGGTTGAAGCTCATCCTGCTTGGGTGGTGGTGCAGCTCCTCCTCCTGCCATTCTACTAATCCTACTTAATCAAACTCAAACTTCTCAGAACCCAATGGCACAAAAACCAAAACTTCTACATCAACTTCTCAACTCAACCCCAGAAGAAGTTATGTGCAACACTGACAGAAACCAACAAAAGCTATCACTGTGGGGTACTTTTCCCAATGAGAAATGTGTAATGATGAAAACAGCGGCAATGTGAAGAAACTGAAGGCACCCTGAAAGAAAAATGAATACTTTCTTCCCTTTTGGGAGCTTCACACAAGGAAATGGAGAGAAGAAGTCCAAGGGAGACAACTTGTCAGCAACGTAATGCAATGCAGCTAATGTTGGATGGTTTCTTAGGCCAAGACCCACATGGAGGCCAAGAAAACATGAAAAGCTAGTGTGAAGATGTGGAAGAAAAGGAAAAGGAGGGAGCCAGCTCCACCTAAAGTAAGAAAGAAACCGAAAATACAAAAGAATCTCCGAGTTCAATATTGCTTTACAATATTGTAATCCAATATTTAATGCTGTTTAAACCATGCTTTTCTTTTTAGTTTTTATTCAACACGTAAAGATAAAGTTTGAACAAAAGCATCTTGACCTTCACCTTTATTTACCTCAAGTTTAGTATTTAACTATTAGCAATATTTGTTGAAAAAGGTTAAATAATCAGAAACAAAGAACGAAGATAACAATATCATGAACTGCTAAGAACCCTGTCTTGCTCCCCAATTTCAGTTAAACATGTTAACACAGCAGAAAGATTACCACTTTAAACCTTTTACTTGTAGTGATTACTGTTGACACCAATGCTGGAAAGCAGTTATTTTTTCTAGTAGCTTGGTTGTTAACTGTGACTTTTACTTTGACCCAAAACCATAAATAGAACAAGGATTTTGTTATATGGTTGCAGGTTCTGTGTAATAGTCTACTTGCCAGACCGTTTTGCATGACCCTTGAACAGTGAGCTGTCTCTCTTGGACTTGTCCTCTACAATCTGAAAACCACATTCTCTGTGACAGTGAAAAGTGCAGACTCCACCAAAATCAGAACTGTGCTTGTCTCTGTGCATGGCCAAAGCACCATGGTAATTAGACTTGGCTATTGTTTCGTATTAATCTAACAAACCATCAATTTCAAACCTCAAATCCCAATAGTTATGGATCCTCTTTTATGTGGTCCCAAAGTAATAAAATTATTTAATAATTTTAAGTAAATTACACTATTACTTTCACTGCACATGATTTTTACTCTTTTAATCTTTTCAGTAATATTTTCTAGGAGTATAAAGTGTAATATTTTTATAGTCTGTTAAGAAATTAATATAATGTATGCATAATGAAGGAATAGAAAAGAAGAGTTATTAAGAATTTTTTGACAAAATTTCAAAGAGTGTCCATATAATTTTTCAATATTGTTTGTAGTATTGAGTATTCATCCCTTAGTTCTTAAAATGTATTTAAGTGAAATTCAGACATAATTTAAGAGAATATTTAGTACAAATTTTAATAGAGTACTTAAGGGGTTTTCTTTTATTTTCTAATTTAGGATCTACTTAAGGAGGAAGGTAACACTTCCTTTTGGTAAAGTTTTATTTATCTATAAATAATGAAAGTTGTATATATTCACAGGTACAAAAGTTTAATACAGACAAGAATGTACACCTATTGCAGCCATCATGATCTTGAACGTACAATAGGCGTATAAGTTTGTTTTCAGACACTGGAATAACACAAAAGCAAATGTTTGACCAACCATAAAACCACAAAATTGCAAAATTTTAATATTTTGATAATGATTTCAACGTTGATTGAATATATTTAAATACCAACTATGATAGTTAAAAAATCAGAGAGCACATGAAGAATTTATTTTAATTTTAAAATAAAAGTTTGAATTCATACTATCAGAATTAAAGTCATGTTTTACTTAAACGAAATTGATGTACATAAAGAATGGATATGGTGTAGTTTAAGTGTTACATGAGTCTCTCAACAAATTTTGAAATAATTAGTAAATAGTTATGTTCTTTTAATATGCTGAAAGAAATCTGATGAATATAATTAATAAACCATACTTCAAAAATTTCATCACAGCATCAATAATTATTGAATTTAAAAATAATAAAGTTCAATTGTTTTTGTTATCCTTTCCTTTAACATGAAGTAACATGACGGTTCTTTCTTTACATTCACACTTTGTTCAACCACAAAATTTGTATGTAAAATAACAAAATATACAACAGAATGATGCATTTATTGATAAAACTATTGTCATGTTGCTAAATTATTTACTCTATAATTTATGTAAATTAAGTTTAAATAATTGGCAAACTCTTAATTTGAAGCATTTTTCTTGAGCTCATCACGTGGCTTCCTGATACGATGTCATGTGAAATGCACATAACTCTCAGCTGAAAAGGTTTTTGCAACAAAAAAGTTTTTGCTTACTTTCTCTCTTGATTGGTCCTTGGCTAAAACTTGTTGCTTCAGTAATTTGCATCAAGAAACATGGAATGGATTCACTCTCAGCCCCACTGAATCTTAATTTTTCTTTCAATGTGCCCAACGCGTACTACTTTTTATATTGATAAAATTTATTAGAGAAAAATTGTAATTAATTATTAGAAAGATAAAGGCAAATTTTAGGGTAGACATCCACGATGCACCAGAATAGTAGCTATGAGATCCATACATTTTAGATTCAGATTGGACAATTCCATTTTACAAATTTAATAATAATGATTAGTTTTCATCTTAACTAGTATAGATCATATAAATATAAGTACTATATTGTTTGTCTCAATATTTTATTTTAGTAAACCTATTTAGCAGCACGTTGTATCTTATAAATATTATAACTTATAAAAAATTATTTGTACATGATTAGTTATATGATATGTTTTTTTTCTTATTGTTTCATTTGTTATGAATCGATTAATGTACTGTCCAGTTTGCATATTGTTACCACTACAAAAACCACATATTGTAATACCATTCGACATTGGTTGTCTAAGACCTAAGGTAGAAAGTTAGGTAGTGGTAAATTTGTAATATTCAACAAAATTTTATCATCAATAATTATATATAATTATATATA
>Ga0209700_104693_pt1 | contig 24211 bp, 17 predicted proteins | sample SiratroredBW_FD_187528 | JGI IMG/M metagenome (GOLD analysis project Ga0209700, IMG submission 187528) | Root nodule microbial communities of legume samples collected from California, USA - Siratro red BW (SPAdes) (version 2) | ecosystem: Host-associated > Plants > Roots > Nodule | place: USA...
TAATCTATACTAAAAATCAATATTACATACGAAATTACATACAAATTTTTTATCAAGGGTATTACTTACGAATTCCATCCGTATGTAAATACATATATAATATAATTCATATTAAAAGTTAACATTATATGGAATTACATACAAATTTGTATCCAGACTTATTACATAAAGATTAAATTCGTATATAAATTCATATACAAATATTTATGATATTATTTTTAATATATTATTATTATAAATATTATTATTACTAACATTAATAATATTATTATTAATATTATTATTACTAGATATTATTAATATTATTTATATTTAAATAAAATTATTGTTATTATTAATAATATTATCATTATCATTATTATTATTATTATAAATATTATTAATAAGGTTAATATTAGAATTATTATTAATTATAAAAATTATAATTACAATAATAATAATAATAACAATAATTATAATAAGAATGTTAATAATCATATTATGACAATAATGTTGCTTTGGTTTATGTGGATAAGATGAATTGTTTATGTGGATAGAAATAAAAGATCCTAGGACTTTAAAAACGTGTCAAAAAATATGGAAGAAAGGACGGTTATAGTTAGATTTAAATATATCTTTCTTTTTGATGTAAAATAAGGGTTTTTTCTGGTTCGTTAAAAATATTTTTAGAAGTTTAAATTATTATTTTCAGTTTTTATATAATTAAAATTCAACAAGTCTTTATTAATGATGGAAACTCTTGAATCAAGTGTATATTTTTGTCTTTTATAATCAAGTGTATATTTTTGTCTTTTATAAGGATATGTTGGTGTGACGTTATGCACGTTAATATTCAATATATTATGTTTTGAGAATAATAAATATTTTAAAAATTAAATCATATCACTCTAATCAAATCATTCTCCTAGGCATAATTAGTTTAACCTGTTTTTCATAGTCACCAATTTCTTAAAAAAGAGTTAAACCATAAACACCAATCTTCTAATAAAAGTTAAATCATAAACATTAAAAGGTGGAGTTGACTCGTTAGTTTGAACTTTTTCTACTTATTTTCTCGAATGTATTGACACTCAATCCTTCTTTTTAAAAGTTATATTTTCTTTTTCTCTTTGTTGTTGTATTCAACATATTTTTGAATTTGCTTTTTAATTTAGTCTTTGACCTTCTCATAAAACTTCTTGACAAACTTGGCTTTAGACACTCCTTATGAACTAAAAAATTGTATCTGAAAGTGGTAGTAACTCTAGAGAACTTGGAGTGGACCATCTCTCCTATTGTAATCAACATATTTTTGAGTTTGCTTTTTAATTTGGTCTTTGACCTTCTCATGCAACTTCTTGACAAACTTCACTTTAAGCACTCCTTATGAACTAAAGAAGTTATATTGAAATGGTAGTAAATCAAAGAGGCATGAGATAGTTAAATCTGTAAACAACTTCAAAGAGAGAAAGGTTAACAGTCTTGTGGACTACTCTATTATAAACAAATTAAATGTGATAAAGATATTCATCAGAAACTTATTTTTGTCCTTAATAATTACACTTAAACAAAATGAATAGGCATCATCTATCCACCATCAATCAATTTGAGGATGACATGAAGTTGAGAACAACAGTTTAATTTATTATCCTTTTCTCAAAACAATTTAATCAATTACTTAAAACATTAATTAAGTCATAAAACATGTTTCACATGTTTTTAACCTTTCAAAACAATTATCTATTGGTTAGTCTAAATATTGGTTGACTACTAAACTAAAAATCTTGTCAATACCTTATGTATAAGACTCTTAAACACATTCAATGAAAATTATAATACTCAATACATTTTCAACATCAAAATCTTTAAATATCATCATAAAAACAAGTTCTCTTGAGACTTGACTTTACTCTTCAAGTCCAAAAATATGTGAATGAGTTTTCACAAACAGAAAATTATAAATACTTACATCAATTATAAATATAAATGATGTTAAATAATGTAAAAAATTATATTTAATAACAATTTTCTATCACCGTTGAATATATCTTTTTACATGGGTAAGCAATCAATATAAAAAGTTTGTAATAATTTACAAGTTTGTGACCACCTCTTTTTCTTCCATTTTTTCTCATAATATAATTTTCTTAAAATTATAATATAAATGTGTTTATATTTCTTTTCATTTAATATACATATTTAAAAAATAATATAATTACGAAATTATTAACTTACATTTTAAATTAAAAAGTAATTTGAAATCATTAAAAAATGCTAATAACTAAGTGGAAATAATAAATTTAATAGATTTCATGTTATAAACAAATAATTAAATGTACCAATACATATATAATTAGTTTTGGCCAATGCTTTTCATTAAATCAACCAATTTTTTCTCATTCATTTTTTAAATTCCAACTAATTTTGAATTTTCGTGTAATTTATCTAATCATTTTACTAAACTTGAAATATGACAATTACCTAATAACATAAATTATGCAACTAAATATTTATATTTAATCTAAAAAATATTAATTTATCGATAATTTAGAAAATAACGTTTAATTTATCAAATTATGAAGACTAAAAGTAACTTTTCACTACAAGCACTAAAAAAATTTATAATTTACATACAAAATGTTATATCCAGATACAAATTCATATACAGAATGTTTTATATAGATGTAAATGCATATATAAAATAAATATTATATATAAAATAATACATACGAAATATTATATATAAATGTAGATCCTTATTAAAAAAAATTACATTCTGAATATTAAATACCAATGAAATCCATGATAAAAGAACGAAATATCACGTTTAATGTTGTTATCATTATTTTTTTATTACTATTAATAATATTATTATTAACTTTATTAGTATTATCACTAATAATAATATCATTATTAATATAAATAATTTTTGTTAATGTTATTATTATTAGTATTAATTTTATTATTATTATATTATTATTTTTAATATTTTTATTGTTAATAATAATATTATTAATAATATTACTGATATTATTATTATTTCTAATCATTAATATCATTAATTATAAAAGCTATAATCATAATAATAATAATAATAACAATAGTCATAATATAAACAATAATAATCATATTTTATAACAATAAAATTATAACAACAAAATTGATCTTGTTCTCTAGACTCGGATTCAGTTCATATTTGGAGTAGATTGTTCACAATATGGATTTGAAATTTGTATGCAAACTTTTTTATTTTTTTGTTGTGTAAGGTAACATATTAATTATCAAATAAAATAAGAAATATAAATGTACCTGTATTATGTAAGTAAAAGAGGTAGGTAGTATTTTTGTTTAAAAATTGAAATGGACGAGATTGTCATTTAGAAGATATCAGAAAAGATAAATGCAATTTTTTTTTTATGTTCTAACATTTGAATTTATTCTTTCAATTCTTTTGAATATAATAGTCTATTTTTTTACATTTATTTATATGATAAATTTAGTTTCAAAATAATTACAAAACGTAATCTTTTTAAAATTATGAGAATTAAGAATTACTTTTTCAGGGAAAAAAATTCCCTAAATTATTTTTTTAAGACTATTTATATGGTAAACTTCGTTTCCAATGAACTACAGAAAAAAAAAAGTAATATTTTGAAAATAGTGAGAATTAATAAATTTCTTTTTCATGGAAAAAAAATTCCCTAACTTTTCGAAATCTAAAAAGACATTGCCAGTGTAATGAACCATCGTAGTTATCCTTTCTACATAGGACAATATACTCGTTTTTCACATTGCAACTTCAATGGACCCCATAATTAGAAAACGACGTTGAGAATAATTGCGAAACGCACAAATAAACAGTGAAGATGGGAAATGAGTTATTACTTCTTCCATATACACTATATGCACTATGTTATGTTCTTTTGGCAGGCTTTATCTTTTTTATTGCGGTGTATTTTTTTTATAATAATATCCAAAATAGATAAAAAAGAAATTATTTTAAACAAATTTTGTCACTCAGATAGAATTTCACATCAAAAAATCTTTGATTGGAGATATGATTTATAGTTATCAAATACAATTGACATGTTGACGATTTTAATTAAAGATATTATTTAAAATTTTTTTTTACTAAATTTATTTCTGTAACCATCTGGTTGAATTTTTTTTAATGAGTTCTCTAACTATAGGTTTTATTGGTCAACAGACGTGGTCTTCACATCATGTTGGTTTTTCTCCTATCTACATCATGTTGGTTTTTCTCCTATCTTTATACTCAAACGTTAATGATTGATTTTCTACTAATTAATATTTTGCTCTCCATTTCAATAATTAAAAATCCTTATTGTAAGTTCATCAGAATCTTCGTCAAATTTCCTTCTATTTTTTTTTTCCAGTAGTGTCATTTGGTTTATCTTCTTTGGATGGGATTTAATGGCCTTTTATTCTCTTTCTAATTTTTCTAATGGAAACAACTCTCTGATGAGCAGAAAGGTTGTCAAATCGTCTTTGAGTTATACTGGCTCTCTTTTTAATGGGGAGGGATTCAGTGGTGAAACTTTCTTCTCCCCCTAACACCGTGACTATAGCGGTTTCTGCCACACCAATGTTAAGAAAGGTAATCATCCTCAAAACAAATGTAAGACTCCTCTCTCAATAAGTGTTAGATATTACTCTGTTAAGAAGTTTATCTCCTCCTTTAACCTATGTTATGACAGGATGGCCAAGTCCATTATGGCAAATGATTGCACAAATTTGATAGGATCTTTATGAAATGATTAAGTCTTAGTCTCTCTATTTCCTTTTGAATTTAAATGTAGGTCCTGGCTATCTTTAATCTGATAGTTAAACTTTTTTAAAAGCTTTTCAAATGTTTTGTCATTACACGTTGATCGGTCTTTCTTTCTCAAGTGTGCTTAACACAATCATCTCTTATACCATTTACACGTCTTCCTTAAAAAAAAATTAAAATAAAATTTTTAAACTGAAATGTTCTCATAAACGATCTAAAACAAAATACATCTCTTACATTATTAGTCTTATGGGAGCATAATGTTTATCAATGCTCTAATAAAAAGATGATTTATATACTTGCTAAAGCATTTAAACTTTAATAATCGCTAATTGATAAAAAATATTATTAAAGCATTTAAACTTTAATAATCACTAATTGATAAAAAATATTATTAATATCACGAATTTTATAAGCCGTTCCCGTTTTCCCTCGTGTAAAATTGATACCTTTGAGTGTTGTAATGTTGCTTTCAAAATCAATTAACTCGATTTCGTAAATATTGTTGTACGTATAAGAGAGGAATATGCCATAGAGAACATCCGATAAGATTGAAATGATAGCAAAGTTAACTCTTACGTGGCTAAATTGTATTCATCTAAGCCATTGTGATATTTGAAACCATGGGACCATGATAGTAGCAGATTTGGTTGTATCCATCTTCTGGCCTCACGGTAGAGATTAAGTTAGGTGTCTATTTAATCTTTGGGGGACATTAAAGCTCGTATGCCAGAAACGTGTTCTGCTGTCATGCGTAAAGTATATTATTTACTAAAATTTATTTACACTGTAGTTGATTTATTAACATCTAATTATCAGATAAAAATGTTTATTAATTTGCATCTTGGTTTGGTAAAATTATTATACAAGTTAATTTAGAACTGAAAAGTATTTAGTTATTGCACTAATTCATTGTATAAATTAATTTAGAAACAATATAATATTTTTCACATTAAATAATAGGTGAAAAATGTAGTATAAAATTAAAAAATTGTTACCTTAACTTTATGTCACACGACACGATTTTGAAACTGTGGTGTATTCAGTCGTAGACATAGTTCAAAATTCACAGTTTTCTTAAAATGTGTGGCCTTAGCCAAATGTAATAGACCATGTATTTTGTTAGTGTTTAGATTACATTTTTTTCTGTTGTCATTTCATCAATATTTAAGCCACATTTTTTTCATATTGTTGTCTTTTTTGTCAACATTTAGGCACACTTTTTCAGCTATTGCCTTTTTGTTTAAGCCACGACTATTTAAGTGTTGCGTTTATATTTAGGCTACAATTATTCAATTGTTGCAATATAATTTAAATAATTTTAAGTAGCAATTTTACAAATGTGGATTAATCCTTCATACCACATTTGTAATATTTCTAAATAAATTATGAATACAATAAGCCACTAATTCATTTTGAACATTATTATTATAATATAAAAATACTTAAATAAAACTATAAAAGGCAATTACATTATTTTTAGTAAATTGTAATTAAATATAACATTAATAATACTCATAACATTTAGAAATCCAATTAAATATAGGTAATGTATTTCAAAACATAATTGTAACAATTGAAAATATTAAAAACTATACTCCGATATTGTCTAGCACACTTTGAAAATTACAAAAAATTATAACATATATAACAAAAGTATTTGTTTATTTCTTCATTTTATGTTTTCTTCTCCAAATGAACTTTAACTTCATCTTGCAAAAACGTAGTCTTTTGTTTTGGATATTGAGATTCATCATGATAGATCTTGTGACATTCTTAGTTTATCTCAGAAGAGTTACATCAAGAGGATTTTTAAATAGATTCAACATGAAGTTCTGTAAGCCTTGCACTAATCCCATTCAAAAGGGTGAGAACTTTTCTAAGTCTCAATGTCCTCAAAATGATTGTGAAATTGAAGGAATGGAGAAGATTCCTTATGCTTTCGTTGTTGGTAGCCTTATGTATGCTCAAGTTTGCATACATCCTGATATTGCTTTTGTTGTTAATGTGCTTGGACGATACTTGAGCAATCCTGGTCTGGCTCACTAGCAAGCTGCAAAGCGAGTTATGAGGTATCTACAAGGTACCAAATATTATATGTTGACTTATAAAAGATCAGATTGTCTTGAAATGAAAGTGTACATTGATTCTAATTATGGTGGTTGCCCGGATGATTCCAAATCTACATCCGGGTGCATATTTATATTGGCTAAAGGTGTTGTTTCTTGGAAGAGTGTTAAAAAAAACACTTACAACTACTTCAACCATGGAGGCAAAGTATATAGGGGTGTTATGAGGGTACACGTCAAGCAATTTGGTTGAAAAAAATATTTTTGAGCTTGGCATTGTGAAGAGTATCTTTAGACCTATTACTATATATTGTGATAAAATTCTTGTGGTGTGTTTCTCTCATAATAATAACACCACAAAATAGTCAAAACATTTTGATACAAAATTCATGTTTATTAGAGAGAAGATTCAAGAGTTTCAAACTCGACTTGAGCTTATTCCCAAAGAGCTTATGATCATGGAAGCCTTAACTAAGAGATTAACCGTTAAAGTCTTTGTTAAGCATGTAACCCGTATGAGTTGGTTTAGTGAGAGTTTTCTTTTATGTATATACTTCCCTTTTGGACATCATTTATTGTATTGTCATGTTTATTGAAATGTTTGACAATAATTATTTATTATTGTGACAAAAATTATCTTGTATTGCAATATTTTATATATTATGATTTGTGCAATTAATATTATTTATATTATTTTGAATAATGACATAATTTTGAAACATTTTGGACCCAATCTCAAATTTTTATTATGGTGAGATTGTTTTAATCTCATATAACATCTTGAACGGATGATTGAGACATATATTTGTATATTTCACATTCATAAAGGTCATCAAAATGTAAGTGTTTCATTTCTATATGATATCATCACTCGTTTGGGTATATTTTTTGCAGTGATAAGATGTTTAAACATTTCATTTTAAATCTTTTGGTTAAATATGTTGTAATATTTTGGTATTTTATTGTGGCCACATAAGTGAGTTGTTCTAGATTAATTTTCAATATTATCATCTAATTTATGTTATCCAAGTGGGAGAATGATGAAATAATTATTTTGTAGAGATACATAAATTGGTAATTTGTCCAGATTAACTTAGTTGTCAAAATATTTTGTAATCATTATTGTTATTATTTATTGGGTTACATAAAATGATGTTGTTTATATTGTGAAAATACAGGTGACAGGTGATAATAAGTGGGTTGGACCCATTAATTAATAATAATTAGAAGAGTCCCTACCATTGTTCATTGTCAATTATTTATTCTATCTTATTTAAGAATAAAAATACACTTCTGTGTAATTGATTTTTCTATCATTGAGAGCAGTTCTGTACATACTCTTCATTCTCTCTATTATCAGCATATATAATTGATTTAGGAGGAACATAATCAACAAGATGACGACTCAAAGCTCTTCTATTTCAAGTTCTAATTCTTTTTAGCCTTATATAATATGATGTGCTCATATGTCATAATCAGGCTAAACTGAAAACCTTAAATTTATTATGTCTTTTAGTAAACCCAAAGTGAAATTAACTCCCAGCTACGAAAATTACCTACCAAAACAGTTGACTCTTGAACTGGTTTCCTACTTCCACAAAAAATTTCTTGGCATTTGTGGTTTTTAGAATATTATATTTGATGGTCTTCTATGCTATGCCTCATGGTCATCAAACATATCTTATTGGAATGCACTCATTTGTCCTATTTTATCTTCTCTTTAGCAGAAGAGTATCAGAATAGGAGGCTCATCTTCAGTGAGAGCAACATTAACACATGAAATTGTTAGGAATAATTTAACCAATTCCACTCAGTCCTCATAGTTAGTTCCGTTCAGCTTGATCAAGAAACCTATTTGCATAGGCAAAGTTGGAATAAAACATATCAACAATAGCATATAAATCCACAAAATTTGTTGAGCTTTCAACCACAATATCATATACTTAAAACTAATACCGAGAGGATACTGAAAACCTTAAGAATATAATAAATCATTTACCAAGAATTATGTTAAAAATAAACAATGAATAATGGTATACAATAGAATAATGTTCTTTACATAATATGTCTCCGAAGGTGAGATTAAAATTATGTAAGACATCCAACAATATTCACAAAATTGATATTTATCACAATCCGTCCTAGACGAGCTCTCGACCATGAAAAATATCCAACATTATTATCAGGATACATTTACAAAATAAACACTCAATAAAATATTGCATGATATAATCAACAATAATGATTCAAGATCAAGATCTAAGACTTCCAAAAAATAAATGTTTCAAAAGTCACGAAAAATTTTGTAAAAAAATTAAAAATTAAACATTTTGTAGCTAAAATTCATGGCTAACCTTGTTATTGTCCTTTAGTTGTTTTTGTCATGAAATTTTCCCTTTCTACGTGTAATTTATTGATTTTATATGATTTTGGTTATTTTTTTGGGTGTTTTGGAAAAAAGTATTTGATACAATGCCATATTCCAAATTGAATTGTGTTAAGCATTTATAATTGTGAAAATGTTCCAAGTAGATCACAAGTATCAATTGAACTTCCACATTAGGCATCCCTTTAGTTTACATTTTTGTTGGGTTTACTTTTTTTACTTAAAGCTTTTCATTAGTAACCTAATTCATGGAAAAAACTAATTCTCATTTCAATACGTTTAGTAATACCTTCGTTTCGTTCAAATAAGGGTACATGCACACACACTTAAAATTTTTGTATGAAAAGTTTTGTTACTCCACTTTTGTGAAAATCTTTCTAACTTTGAGAAAATCTTTTGATAAATAGATGAGTGACTATCTCATTCTAGACATTCTAATATGCATGGAAGCCATAAAGATATTCATGAAGAAATGAACTTAAGATATGAAGTTAGAGACATAAAAAATGCAATATAAAGATATAATGATAAAGATGAGATTAGATGCATGTTTGCTCAAACTATACAATAAAGAGAAGAAAAACCTAGAAGCAAACATAGCAAGAGTTCACAAAGAAGGAGAGAATACCTTAATAATCATCACTTTCCTCAAAGTGAAGGGATGTATAATAGTCATCACAATGATGATTACTACCAACCACCCCCTAGGTACCATTATAAGCCTATAACCAAAAATTGTCCCAAGGAATCTAAGGTAAACCTTCTTCCCTTCTTAGAAATGTTGAAGAATATTTAGGTTGGGAGATGAAGGTTGAACAATATTTTGAATGCCACCAATTGGATGAAAAGAGAAAGGTACCCATTGCTACCTTAAGCTTTTAGGGATATGCTATGTATTTGTGGACTTTCGTAGTAAGAGATAAGGGAATTCATAATAAGCCCTGAGTGAGATATTGAAATAAACTTATGAACGCCCTAATAAAAAGACATGTATCCTCTTAACATGATAGGAAGTTTATGGACAAAATCCAAAGACTCCAACAAAGAAACTTGACTATGAAGGAGTATAAGAAAAAAATGGAGTTACTCATGATGAGGGTTGAGATTAGGAAAGAGCCAAGAATTACCATTATTAGGTTCGAAAGTGGTCTTAACATATAGATTAGGGATAGAGTTATCCTATCATGCTACAACAATTTAAATGAACTAGTTCAACTTTTTGTAAGGGCAGAAAAAAAAATAACAAGAGGATCTACTCATAATAAGGAATGTATTACCCCTCACAATCTAATCATAATTTCAAAAGGGAGTATTACCCCTCAAATTCCACACAAGACATGAGGGATCATAGGAAAGGAATAAGGATAAAGAAAATAAAACACAAGAGATAAAAAAGATGATAAGGATAAAATTTATTCTATTTTTGTTTGTTTTTTTTACTATAAATTGATAATTGAAACTAGAGGAAGATAATAAGTCAATCAATAGAAGTTATTGTCACTGAATATTGTTCAGATATGAGGATAAATCCTTCTCAAGAGGGAGGTTATGAAGGAAATCATCTAGCCACAAAAATCCATAACCAAGAGGATAGAAGAAGAAAAAACCTTAATGATGAAAACTCTACTAATTTGAAGAGTAGAACAATAGGATTTTCTTCTTTTTCTTATAGTCTTGAGATGTACATCCTTCTTTGTATTTTGTATAATTTTGTAGAACATACATAGACTCCATTTGAGCCTTAATTGGACTCCAATTTGGTATTGCAAAAGTCATTCAAAAACCCATAGAAGTGTTTTCCAAAACATGAAGAAAAGGCTTAAAGAAAGAAGTCTCACATCACTTAGAAAAGCTTTTTTCAAGGAAAATTTCGCTTGTGATGAAAAAAATTATAACTACTTCGACAAAGCTGTATGTTTAGTCCCACATTGATTTGACCAAACTTGCAAGGGGAGCTAGGTCATCTACATAGAACCTCTTTTATTTTGTAACACTCACTTTGATTGAATAAGAATTAATTTGCTTAAATATTTTTTATTTTTATTTTAAAAGTCATACATGTGACCAGTTTTGTTTCTAAGTTCCTTTACAAGGAATCTTTCTAGAAAGAGAAATAAATCCAAATTTATTTTTTAAAAACTTGATAGTTTAAAGCTTTTTATTTAAAGTGATTTAAATAAAAATTGAAGTAAAGTATATGAATTGGATTTTAAAAAATAAAAAAAATAAAATAAATAGAAGAATTAATTCAATTTGAATATTGTGTTCAACATAAAATTTACCAAAGTAGATTGAATGCGTCAATCATTTAATTTATGGAGAGTAAAATGTTGAATGCCATTTGATTATATAATTAATAAATTATTACAAAGTTAAATTAAATATTAGTACTTTTTTTAAATATGATTAAAATTTTAAAAACTTACCAAAAATTTAACATGTCAAACTCTCTTAGTAATCAAGATACCATAAGATTAGAATATTCCAAATTTCCTTATTACTAATTATATCATGAACCTTGTAAATCTTCTTTTCAGAAAGATACATCACTACACTACAAGAGAAAAATTATTTAGACACCAATTTTTACCTATCAAATGAAATAAGTAATTAAGACCAAAATAATCACCAATTTAGTTTCTAACTTAATTAAATATCAATTTAGAGTTCAATGATATAAGTGACTAAAACATTGGTAGCTAATGTTAGATATCAATTATCTTGACTTAATTGGTCACTAAATTCAATCATTACTTTTATTTTGTAGTTATTTAACAATCATAACTTAATTTGGTGATTATTTTGATCACAATTAATAACTATTTTATTTAATAACTAAAGTTCATATCTAAAGTTTTTTATTGTAGTGATATATGTTTAATTTCATAATTTAGTTGATATATATATATATATATATATATATATATATATATATATATATATATATATATATATATATATATATATATGATCCAAGTATCAACTTAACAAAAGCATCAATCAAAGGAGGATACTTTATTAATTAGTTTATAATTTTTTCTTTAAGTTCTTAAATACTTTAAACGAATAATAATAATAATATTTTGACAACTTTTATTTAATAAATTGATAATTTTATAATAATAATAATAATGTAATAATTTACATTAAGTTATTGTAAATTTTATCACTATATTATTATTCCAGACTTGTCAATTGATTATATATCATTTTTCATTTTAGACACCGTGTCTGTATTGATGGAAAGAAAGACGTAAACCAGACCAATGGCTTTAGAGCGAAAACTGAAACAATCTGTGGCTCTGCAAATATGAGTACAGCAAAGAAAACGAAGACATTGGATGTTTTATTTAGTCTTAAGGTAGTTAATTACACCCAAAGCATAAACAGTGCACCATTTTTCATGGTAGTGCTTCATTTAGATGAAGCTGATGGAAGTGGCTCAAGAACAAACTCGAATGGCTTGCCCTGAGTGATGACGAAAATCCTGTTCTCTGCATTGTCCCTAACAAGCCCAACATTACCGCAGAGGCTGCCGCGAGATGTGCAGAACTTAAGCTTATACCTATTGTCGATAACTCTGTGAATGGAGAAGGAGCCTTTCACTGTTTTAGGGTACCCATCAACTTTAACAACGGTTCCTTCTGACAGACCCTCAACAACGGTCCACAGGAGAGAGGGTTCAATGGTAACCTTATCCACGAAGCTAAGGGCCACTGTGCCTTCAGAGAGAAATTCGGTACGGATGGGCGATTCAATAATCACTGGAAGCCCTCTAACGGTCTCGAAGGGAGATTGCACAACACTGAGGGGAAGAGTTTCATCTCCAGTTTTGGTTCGCTGAACTCCACCGCCGTTTGAAAATATGTATGGCAATATATAGAAACTGCCACCATTTTTGACAACGTTACCGTACATGTCCGTGACAGGTTGAGCAGTGGCTGAAGGAGGGTAGAAGCTTAGGGCAGAAACAAGGAAGAGAGCAAAAAGCATTGCACTCGCCATCTCTTTTGCTGGCTATGGAACGGTTAAGGTTTTTCTCTTCTTTGTTGGGTTTGGTTGTGTGAATAAGCGAGCATGGCAGAATCCATTTAAAGGGCTACGTGAGCTGATAATGTGAACTCTTTCTGTGGATAGAAACAAAAGATCCTAGGACTTTAAAAACGTGTCACAAAAAGATGGAAGAAAGGACGGTCATAGTTAAATTTAAATATATCTTTCTTTTCGATATAAACTAAGGGTTTTTTTGGTTCGTTAAAAATATTTTTAGAAGTTTAAATTATTATTTTCAGTTTTTATATAACTAAATTCAACATCAGTCTTTATTAATGATGGAAACTGTTGAAAACTTTAAGACTTCTATAATAAAGTTTGGTCTTATGCTCAAATAATCAAGTGTATATTTTTGTCTTTTATAAGGATATGTTGGTGTGACGTTATGCACGTTAATATTCAATATATTATGTTTCGAGAGAATAGTAAGTATTTTAAAAAATAAATTAAAAGAGTTTTCAACCATGATAATCCATCATGTTAAATATAGCTTATAAATGAGACTTTTCGTTTATGTAGTTGGAGTTTGGTTTAGATAGAAGTTTTACTAATATTTGATTATATCTTTAAATATTTAATTATTATAATTGTTTAATATAATTTTCAGAATAAATTAAAGTATATAATTAATTATTATAAATAATATACTTAATTATTGTTAATTTATAGATATCTTTTTGAACTATTAACTTTTTTTGAAAAACTAGAAAGTGTGAATGAATATTTTTATTAAATTATGATTATAATATAGAGAATATCCAAAAACAACTGCTTACAATGCGCAAATAGCAAGTTAAAACAGGTGCAGTACGCTAAATCATTAAAAACAGCTTGTTAAGGATGAGAAACAACTCTGTTAAAAAAATTTCTGACAATTCTGGAAAACACAAATAACAGGTTAAAATCCAATCAGCTTGCTAAAAAATTCTTTTTCAGCTCTTTAGATAAATTACCAACTAGCAATAGAATTTAACCAATTAAACAAGAAAACAACACATTCAATTATTAATACTGCAACAGTAAATATAAACCAATGATGCAGTACACACACAACACACGTAGCAGTTTTGACCAATGATATAACAGTACGATTTTAACAACCACACGAAAAGAAATACACTACACAAGTTCTGAAAACAATTATCAATGCAAAACCTAGTTTAATATAGCTGTTATGAAGGCAAAAATATTGATGAAAACTACCACAAAAATGATATATGAAATAGTGCAACAAAGGATCAATCAAGAGTTAAACCAAAAAGTAATAGTCAAAACAGTTTGAAAAGAAGCACTAGAGAAAATGAAACTTCACAGAAAAGTTGTTTACAAAATAAAATGCAATAACAGTTGTAGAACCTCTAATGCAACAGATCCAATATACCAAGAAATAGACCACAGAACTAGCAGAGGTGATTTAAATCGAAAACAAATCCAAGAAAATGAATTAGATAGCCAAAGAGTTATTACAGCAATACTTGAAACTAATATTAGTACAAGGAATTACCAAAAAATTGAAAAACAGTTTTACAGTACCAAGATAAAGAACACTGAATCAGTATGAGAGTTACCAAATGAAATCATATCCAAAAGATTCAAAAAACACAAGGCATAACAGTAAAGAAACTAACACATGTCTGCTGCAGTAAAATTCCAGTATTAAAACATGTTGCAAACTGATTTTAACAGATTAAAAACACTGCCAGAGTTAAAAAAATAGAGCTGTCCAGAGAAACAACAGGTTCGGGTCGTTTATATCTGGAAAATATGAGATGCACAAAAACCAATTCACAAATGCAATGAGAGAAAGGGAGAGAAGATATCACACTAATTTTTATCTTAGTTCACTTTCTCTTAAAAGCTACGTCTACTCCTTTGCACAATAATGCAAAGATTTTCACTAAATCATTCAAGTTTACATACACAAACACATACCAGATCCAATCTTGAATCCTACAAGATTGTCTCTACCTCTTGTGCAGCACCCAACCACACAAGATACACAATCCTAGTATAATATGCATAACTCTATTGTTGTATTTGATGCAAACAATACACCCAAAACGAAATCTTACAAGATTACACAATACACAATGCTTGAAAATCCTATCTAAGCACTATACAACCAAGAATCAATGCAAAAACGAATTACAATCACAAGAACCAATTGTCCAGCAGCTAAAATAATGTAAAGTTCAGAAGAGATTTACTTATCTTTTCATAATTACAGCTGTTACAAAAAATCCCAATCAAATGGATGCAATACTTTTTTCAAAAGTGAGAATCCATGATGAATTTTGTTAAACTTTTATCAATCTTTCTCACAAAGAAGATTTTCTCTCCAAAGAAGTTCTCAAGTAAATTTTTAAAATGTATTTGAAATCTTTTGATTAGAAAAGTTATTTGAAAAATGCGTTTGCAAGCTATTTAATTCGCGCCAGTTCAAACTGTTAAGCAAAACAATAGATTGTTTGGAAAAACAACAGGTTGTTTTCAAAACAACTTTACAGTACTTCTATTTTAAAAATTACTTTTGAAGAAGAGCAATACAAGCAAATCATCAAGTGACACACACAAATGCATGAATGACTTAAACCAAGTTAAAACTAATCTAAACAAAGAATCTAAGATATTCCTTTATCTAAGACAAGTATTCAATCAATTTCTTCATCAAATCATCAATTAAAGGGCTCCTCCACTAGCTCTAACGTATAATTGTTTAATAAAATTTTCAAAATACATTAAAGTATATAATTAATTATTACAAATAATATACTTAACTATCGTTAATTTATAGATATAAATATTTTATTATATAGGTTAAATTATTTTATATAAAAAAATTTCTCAAAATATTCGAAGAATTAAGTTTTAATAATTTTATAATTAAATCTTCTAATTTTCAGGAATTCTTTAAGAACAATAAAAACTTTTTAAATCATTAATCTTTTAATAAGATATTAATACAATCTTACTAAATTTTATGTTACGTCAAAATAGAAAAAGAAAGTTATATTTTAGAATTTTTTTTAAATCTTTGTAATATATTGTATGATATTAAGTAGTTAGACAATTATTTTAAAAGATGATTTGTCAAAATTTATCTTTTAAAAATTGGTTTGTAAATTTATCTTTTTTTCATATTATTACACTAGTATAAAAATAAGATTTTACATTAGTTATAAAAATAAGATTTTATATTAGTTATGAGAGATTTTGTATATCAGTTTCATAACCAATATTAATACATATGATATAGAAAGTTCATGACCTTTTACATCGATTTTATAACTAATGTAATATGTCCCAGTTATTACAGTTATAAAACAATCGACGTTTCATTATTTTTATATTACATTGTTTATATGTCTTGACCGAAATAATATATAATTTTTTATATCGATTAAAGTCTTAATCGATGTGATATATAAAATAAAGATTTAATTATAAATATAAATCCACAAATCCATATATAAAATAAATATTATATATAAAATATTAATATGAAATATTACATATAAATATAAATTTGTATCTTTTTCTAAATTATTTTTTTAAACTATTTATATGGTAAACTTAGTTTCCAATTAACTAAAAAAAAGTAATATTTTGAAAATTGTGAGAATTAATAAATTATTTTTTCATCGAAAAAAAATTCTAAATTTTAGAAATGTAGATTGCAAGGGTAATGAACCATCGTAGTTATCCTTTCTATATAGGACAACATACCCGTTTTTCACGTTGCAACTTCAATGGACCCAAGACGTTGATGATAATAGCGAAACGTACAACCAAACAGTGATAATAAGGTGTACGTGGCGACGAGGTTTTGTCCACGTGATGTTTTGGTTATCTTCGTATTTGGAGTTTCGCGTAAGTTGAACCACAAACTATAATCTCGAAATCTCTTTACTCTTTCATTGAAATCAAGATATACATATATATATATATGTATATATATATATATATATGTAAGGTGAGTTTTTCAAGTTTGAAATCTGGAAATGAGGTGCATATAGATTAATTTAGTACATTAATAAAGTTTTCCAAGTTTGAATATATGTAAGGTGGGTATTTCTTTAAGTTTTTCAAGTTTGAAATATGTAAATGAGGTGTATATGGATTAATTTAGTACATGAATAAATTTTAGTATTTATCGATTATTAAATTGATTAATTAGTTTTCAAGATTTTACTTTTATAATATTTTTTGAGGTTGATGTTTTGGGACTTTTTATGAAGGTGAGTTTTATTTGGCTTTTATAGTGTGACATATATCATGAGAATGTGTGATTCCTCTAATGTGCATTACTGAGTGATTTTTGACATTAAATGATGAGTTATTATTTATTCCACATGTCTTGTTGGGTTAATATTTACCTTTATCATGAATGATTTTACCATTTACTTTTATTTGATATTGTTGTAAGTTCATCAGAATGGAGAATTTCCTCTTATTTTGTCTGTTATTTCGTTTATTTCCTTCTCCTAGATATAAATCTAATGATCTCTTGGGCTGACTTAAAATCTAAGCAGTTAAATAAACAGTTTTAAGCTTTAATTTTTTAAAATTAATATATTATTATAAAAGGCCTCAATTTTTTTTAAATTAATATACTATTATAAAATTAAACAAGTTTAATTTTCAAATTATACTTAAAAATAATTTTTGATTAAAAATTTAAAATATCTTAACTGAGTGTTATATTTATATTGGTATTATAATATTATTTAATGAATAATAGTTTTGAACTTGCTCCTGATAAATTAATAATATTTTTATTTTTTGAAAAAGATATTATCAAGGTATTCTAAAGGTTAAAGTTTTTTTTTTTCTATCTCTTTCTATTACTCTATGTGACATCTACTTGACTCTTTCACTTATATCATCCCTTTCTTTATCTAACTCCTTTTTGTCTGGTTTTTCTATATTATTAATTTGAGTGTTTGATTGGTATTAGGTCATTGTCTAATTTTAAATTTGTTTTATAGCTTCTATGCACATTACTTTATTTGAAAGCTTAGGACATGTAGATTGAGGAATTTAGGTTTGTGTTGGCTTTTACTTTTTTTTAATGTGTTAATATCAAGTAAAAATTAATATTATATTGATATATTTATCTCAAAATTATTTTATTTTTATTATTGCTTAATTAATCTCAAAATAATTTGTACTTATTCAAGAAAGAGCATTAGAAATCTAGAAATTATATATTAAATTTAAATACTTATGAAAGGACAAAATTGAAAGACAGGAGGAGAGAATCCTGCTTCTAAATGGTAATAGAGCAGGTTAACGCCTACTCTGCTTCCACTGCATCTGTTCTTTCGGTTTCTTTAACCTAATCTTTATTTTCCTTAACTTTCTTGGGTTTCTTGGATTTGGTGTCAAGTTTTCATAGAGACTCCTAGCTAGAATATTACTGATCAAAGTTAAAATCCTACAAGCCCTTATTACTTACCTCTTAGAGAGAATCCTAAATTGATTCTCGTTTCCCCTCCTCTCAATGAAACAAATTATCACACTTGGATTAGAAGCATGAAGAGGACTTTTCTATCTAAGAAAAAATTGAAGCTTATTGATGGGAGTCTTCCCAAACCAGGTACCAATGATGCTTTATTAGAGGCATGGGAGAGATGCAACACGATGATTCTCTCATGTAAAACAACGACATTGACACCTCAGATTGCAAAGAGCATCATAGACATAGATATGATCAATATTCCTTAGAAAGATTTAAAGGACAGGTTTTCAAAAGGTGATCATTTTCGGATCTCTAACTTAATTCAAGAAGTACACTCTACTAGACGAGAAGAAAGAAATGTTACTCAATTTTTCACTCATTTAAAAACTTTTTTGAAAGAATTAGAATCTTTGAGGTCTATACCAAAATGCATTTGTGATAAACCATGTACTTGTGCCCTATCCAAAATCTATGTTCTATATAGAGATTATGAATATGTAATGTCTTTTTTAAAGACTCTTAGAGAAAATTACAACACTGTTGAAACCCAAATTTTATTGATGGAACAACTTCCCAACATAAACAAAGTCTTCTCCCTTGTTATTCAACATGAACGACAAATTTTAATGGATTTATTGGTAGGAATGATAGATTAATGGATTATTAGTGCTCCTACTGAAAATAAAATTATTTTTAGCAGTTCTACTGACAAACACAATACATGGAAACCCCAAGAACAAGTTTTAGAAGCAACGAGGAAGAAGAACTGGATGGCATGGTTAGGGATAAGGCAAAGGCTAATGACAAGGCATAGTTTCAGAAGATATGATACAAGACTTCTAGAAGGAAACTAATATCAATTTTGTGATTTTGTCTTTATGACAGGATCAAATTATCATCAATTCTGTTTATTTTATGTTTTATGACAGTATCAGGTTGTAATATTTTTATTTATTTTCTTTCTGTAGCTATACCAAGAATGGGTACATTATTTGTATATATTCAAATCTTTGTCTTTTATCAATACAGAGAAAAACAAAGAGAATTTTCATTCTCATATCCTTTGTTCATTTTTGTTCATCTCTTTATTTTCATATTGTGGTATCAGAGCTCTAATTTGAGGGCCTTGGTTGCTACATTTATCATGGCCAAAATTATTAATCGCTCACAAGATTTTAGTTTAGCTTATCATGTTAGTTCGCAGCAACATATGATTTGTTCTCTCGATACACAACAAGAGAGACAAAGTTTGGTAGTTATGAAAGACGATATACTTCTAAAGTCTACAGTCATTGTGGAAAGACAGGATATGTAATTGATATATGCTAGAGAAAACATGGTTTTCCACCTTATGTTTAAAAATCATAAAGCAGACTGTAATAATAACCAGTAGAATCATGAAGGTTCAAGGTCAGAGGTACATTCTCAAAAAATTGGTTTTACTCTAGAGCAATATCAAACATTGGTAGCTCTTCTACAACCGTCTAAATCCAGTGACAATACCTCTAATAAATTATCTTTCATTCCTTCCAACACAATAACACAAACTGCTAATACATTTCTATCTTCCTTTAGTTCTTAGTGGTTCTACTGACCATATTTGTTCATCCTTGACTCATTTCACTTCATATCATCAAATTAATCCTATATCTGTTAAATTATCAAATGAAAATCAAGTCATTTCGAATTATTCTAGAAGTGTATTTATCAATCAAGATCATGTCCTAGATAATGTTTTTTATATTCCTAACTTCAATTTTAATCTTCTTTCAGTAGCAAAGTTAATTGATAATTTGTCTTGTGTAATTATTTTTTATTCTAATGGTTGTCACATTAAGGACAAAAACTCATTGAAAGTAATTGGATCAGCTGAGATGTAAGATAGACTTTATATTCTCAGGATTCCTTCTTATCAAAACCTTCAAATCAAACCTGTCAAATCTCCACATATCACCAATACTGTCAATTTTACTGCTAGTGATCTCGAAATCCTTTGGCATTTTCAGTTAGGGCATCTTCCAAACAAATTTTTAGATATTATCAAAAATAAATTTTCTTTTGTTAAATATAACAAATCTTTTATTTGTGATATTTGTCTTTTTGCAAAGCAAAAAAGACTTCATTTTCCTCTTAGTGCATCTAAATCTAAAAAGTGTTTTGATTTGATTCATGTTAATGTGTGGGGACAATACTCATTATCATCAATATGGTAATGAATATTTCTTGACCATAGTTGATGATTATTCAAGGTACACATAGGTTTTTCCTTTAAAACAAAAACCTGAAGTTGTTAGGATTTTGAAAAGTTTTGTTGTTTTTATTCAAACACAATTTGAGACAACAATAAAAATAATAAGAAGTGATAATGAGACTGAATTTTTCATGACTAATTTTTTTATCAATAAAGGAATAATACATCAAACTTCATGTGTCAATACTCCACAACAAAATAGTATAGTTGAAAGGAAACATGGTCATTTATTTAATGTAGCAAGAGCTCTCATGATAGAATCTCATTTACCTAAAATTTATTGGTCATATTCTGTGATACATGTTGTGCATATTATAAACATGCTTCCCACACCTTTTTAAATGATTTTTCTCCTCATGAAATGCTTTACAAAACTCCACCAGATCTTAATCAATTAAAGGTGTTTGGATCTTTATGTTATGCTAGCACTTTGTCAACAAATATAAGTAAATTTGATCCAAGGGCATCAAAATGTGTTTTTATTTGTTTTACAAGGAGGACAAAAGGATATATTTTGTTGAATATTCAATCAAGAGAAATTTTGTGTCTAGGGATGTTGTCTTCTATGAACATGTTTTTCCATATCAAAGGGTTGAAGATACTAGCAATGAAACTAACAGTCTAAACATTCATGATCAAATTGTTTTTATAGAAGATCAACCTTTTTTGAGTGAGCCATCACGAGTCATTTTTGCACCCTGTGATAATATTGAAAATAATGTTAATAATGACATGAATCAGACATTCATATCCCTAAAGAAGTTTGTTCCCATAGAGACCAAAACCTCAATAAAAATCATGAAACAACACAGTTAATTCGAATGAGTACCAGAACAAAAAGACCACCTGAGTATTTAAAGGATTATCATTGTAATCTCAATGTTTCTAATACATGTTCTAGAGTTAAATATCCTTCGAATTCTGTTTTGTCTTATAATAAATTATCATCTGATAAATCTTTTGTTATATCTATTTCTTCACATGTTGAGCCAAACACTTATTCTAAAACTGTGAAATATGACTGTTGGAGAAAGACTATACAATGTGAGATATCTGCTTTAGAGTCAAATCAAACATGGGAGACTATTCTTCTTCCCAAGAACAAAACTTCCATAGGTTGCAAATGGGTATTCAAAATAAAGTATAATGCTGATGTGACTATTGAAAGATATAAAACAAGATTAGTGGCAAAGGGATACACATAAATCGAGGGCATTGACTACCTTGAAACTTTTTCTCCAGTAGCAAAGATGACCACTATAAGGTTGCTTCTTTCTCTAGCTTCTATATATAACTGGGAGTTGAAACAGTTAAAAATAAATAATGCCTTCTTACATGGGGAGTTGAAAGAAGATGTATACATGGTTGCTCCTCTTAGATTGACTTTTATTCAACCAGGACAAGTTTGTAAATTAAAAAAGGCTTTAATATGGCCTTAAGCAAGCTAGCAAGGAGTGGTTTGCTAAATTGTCATCCTTTTCGATTTCTGCGGGATATACTCAATCTATGAATGATTATTCCTTATTTATTAATTCTTTTAAAGGATCTTTTTCAGCATTATTGATGTATGTGGAGGATATAATTTTGGTAGAAAATGATAAAGAAGAGATTGAGCGAGTCAAAGAAGCTTTGAATAAGACATTCAAGATCAAGGATCTTGGTGATTTAAGATATTTTCTTGGTTTTGAAGTAGCAAGAAGTAAGAAAGGGATAATGATGAATCAAAGGCAATATACATTAGAATGGTTAACTGAAAATATATTTGGCTGAGTTCAAGAGGGGGGGTGAATTGAACTTTAAAAGATTTTTGTCAATTTAAAATACTGAAAACAGTTTAGTGAATAGAAAATATTTTCTGAACCTCAATGATAAAATATTTAAGGTGCAGTGGTGAAATAAATCGATTTCAGGCACGAATAAATCGATTTATTTTGCTGGCAGAGAGCAGATTTCAAACAGCAAATACACCAGTTGGATTTTATGCAGCAGAAATGATTCTAACCAATATTATCCAGCAAAGACAGTATGAAGCAAATTAACTCACACAATTTCAAAGTAATATATCACACAAATTCAATCATACCAAATTGCACACAAAATAGAATACAAATAGAAATACTAATACTCAATTTGCAAGTTTATGTACCTAAGATATATCAAAACCAATATCAACTAAGAATGTCAAGTCCAATGCAACTATATCAAACACAACAGTTCAGCAGACTCAATATAAAGATGATCAATACCAAAGATTCACAATCACTTCAATAGTATCACATCAACACACCAAAGACAGTTTTGTAAATCATTACTGAAATACTTATTTTGGATTTCAAAAATTAAAAAGAATTAACACTGCTACTATCAAGATCAGATTGGATAGCCACTAAGATTGAGAACAAATATTGAAATTCAATTACTACAATAATAGTAGTTCTGTAAATTATTCAGAATTCAATTGGAACAAATCAGTTGTGGTTTGGAGTAAAAAACAAAGACACAATCTCTACAAATGAATCACAAAACAGATTACACTTTGAAGTTTTAATATAACATCAAAAACAGATTGTTTTTCAGTTTCAGAGATGTTACAGAACCTTGTAAAGGCAAAGTTAGACCCTATTCAAGAAACCCACTGAATTGATCAACTACTCCCTGCAGTCCCCCAATCAATTCAGCAAACAAACAAGGCTAAATCCTATAGCCTAAAACAGTACGAACATTCAAGTGTTTTACAGAATTACAAACAATCAACGCATATATTGATACAAAAGGGATCAAGAATGGTTAAGAAAGACTCCCTGATTGGCGCGCAGAAGATACCTTTGCACAGTCTTGAAGAATTCCAGTGGCACAGTGAATTGGTTAAGAGTGATTCTTCAAGAAAAAGCCCCAATTGATTTTTGATCAAGAAATTCCCAATTACCCAAAGTGTTTTTCTCAATGTTCTCAAGAATTGACTCTCAATTTTTGTAATTCAGACACTGGCGCACATTAGAAACCTTGCAGTTTTTATAAAGGAAAAACCCCCAATTCTGTTTTTCACAAATCAGTTATTTAAGTTCTGCTAGACACGAATAAATCGATTTCATGAAAACTGGAATCGATTTATTTTTGTCCAGTGCAGTGTATTTCAAACCAGTTTGCACCAAACTTTAGCTAGCTCACTTTGATTAGTTTTAATCACTCTTAGACCATTGTGCTGGTGGAATTCTCCTCA
>Ga0209700_104695_pt1 | contig 24206 bp, 19 predicted proteins | sample SiratroredBW_FD_187528 | JGI IMG/M metagenome (GOLD analysis project Ga0209700, IMG submission 187528) | Root nodule microbial communities of legume samples collected from California, USA - Siratro red BW (SPAdes) (version 2) | ecosystem: Host-associated > Plants > Roots > Nodule | place: USA...
AAAAAAAAAAAAAAAAATAAAAAAAAAAAAAAAAAAAAAAAAAGATTTATATTCAAGTGAGAGAAAAAGAAAAAAGAAAATCTTAAATTCTACTAACTAACATAAAAATCACAATATAAATTGTAAAATAAAATATTAAATTAATTAATTTTTTTTATAATTTAAAATAAAAATGTGTAATATATTCATTGTATCCTTGTTTTGAATTTTAAAAACAAATATTATCTATGCTTACGTACTCAATAAATTCAAATCTTATGAATATGAAACTGAGTTCTGCCCAGGCTCATGGTAAAGCGTTATTTAGCATCCTACTTCTATTTAACCTTCACTCTTTTTCCTTTATTTTATTTTATTTTTGCACTGAAGAAAGAAACAATGATTAGAAAATAAATAAAAGATTTTCTTTTCAAAATTACTCTCTGATTAACTTAATTCTTCTTAAAAAAAATATATAACTAGTTTATATTATTTCAAAACGTTAATGAAATCTATAATTATTTATTGCTTTCAGTAGCAAAACGTGTAAGGAAATGGGGATTAGGGATGAAAATATCGCTGCAAAATTCTGGTAAAAACGAAAACAAAGAACCCTATAATATTTTATGAGTGGCCAATAGATTTTTCTGGGAAATAGAATCAAAGAATTTGCTTACCGTATATATATGATTGACATGTTTAGGAATAAACAGTAATAGGCAATAGTAATGAAATAAACTAATATGGAAATTCATTTTCAGATATACTTTATCCAGGAAAAAAGAACAAAAGAAAAATTGTTTTATTTTATGTTTTGGTTAAAAAAAGATAATCATAAATTAGTATTTTCTTTTTCAGTAAATAATGAAATTTAGTTTGATAAGAAGTATATGCATATTTTTTAGACAAAATTATTGCGTTTTTGAACTTTTAGGGGACAAAAATTCGTAGTTGTTGGATTCAGATCTGGCAAATCTCTTATCCGGACCCTCAAAACCACCACACAGGTTTGTCTTCAAAACATGGACCCAGCTACAGAGAAAGACAATCTTTTAAATTGTTCAAACAAATTAGACTATGACATTTACATTATCTATGTGGTTGACAGTTTCATTCATATAACATTTTTAGTTGAATCGCAATTTAATTTAATTGTTACTAAATATTAAAAATGTTTTAAATAATTAATTATTTATCTTTAAGTAAAAAAATATTTCAATTTAAAATTAATTTGAAATTAAAAAATATTTGAGTTCATAATATTAAAATATATGTAAAGTATTGTATAAACATATTCTTTTATGTTATTTTTTATTTGTCGGTTGCCTAAATCTTTACCGAAGTTATAATGTACAAAGTTACTTAACAAGATTTATTTACGGTTAACATTATTTTTTTAATAAATATTTACTTTAGATATTATTCTTAAAACTCTTTACTCATTTGCTTAACATATGAAAATGTATTATTAAAGAAAATAAAGAAATAATATAAAAAACACGGGAGGATCACACTAAATCCATATAAAAAACAAAACTTCTTAGAAAATAAATAAAAGAAATTGATGCATATTATAAAAATAATTTAAAACTAAAATAAAGAGACAAAACCAAAATACTAAAAAATAATTAACTTATTATCAACACCTAAATTTGTCAATTTATCAATATAATTATTGTTTTTTTTAAAGATATGTGAAACCTTAAAGTTTATGGCAACATAGATCTGCATACACCTTCTCTACCTTCTTCACCTTCCTTTAAGAACATAACGAACCTCGTTTAGTAGAAAAAAAAAGTTTAACAAAACAAAGTAGTTACTCTCTAATCAAAGTTTTCTAAAACCAGATAGCTAAGCATGTTTAGTAGCAAGAATAACACCAATGATCTCTGCATACAAAACATTCAGATTGCCTGAAAAAAGTGAAAAAATACAAATATACTCTCCATGTCTACTCTTGAAAATGTCCCCACAAGCCACAAAACCAAGAGACCTCCAAGTAACAACATCAATATTCACTTTAGTTCATCCCGCATAAGGAAAACGCCATAAACTTGAACAAAAACTAAGACCTTACTTGGTCTAGTGCTATTCACAAAAAACTTTAAGATAAAAAAAGTCAACAATATGATTAGACATACATTTTTTAGAAATGTTACCTGAAATTCGAATGTAGTCCTTAATCAAACATAATGCAGAGTCCATACTAATGCACTGTTGAAACCTAGAATGGTTCCTCATCCTCCAAAATCATCCATAAATAAAGTTATAGCAATAAGTTTAATAGTCGAATAATAGAGTTACCTAGAGACTTCAGAAAAAATAGTAAATTTATAATAGAAAATTTTATTAAAATCAAGAAGAATACTTTTAAGTTAAGACCAAATGAAAGAAATAGATGAAAAAATAAAAAATATTAGATGACCAATACTCTTCTCATGAACTCCACACAAAGAATAAAGAACAATACCCTTTTTTTTTTAGAAATAAAAGTATGTAATCTCCTTTGGTTGTAAATGAGTACTCTTTCAATTTACTAACAGGGAATCATACACGCATGATTGATTTTTTTTTCACACAATGCCTCAGGTTTCTTGTATAATTGATTATGGTTCCTAACGAGTTAATCATCCTATTCGTTGATGCAACTATAACTGTTTGGTATTTAACAAATCTAACAAGGGTGATTAACCTACTGTATGAGCATCTGATCCATAAGTGCTCTAAGTAATAAAAATCTATTTACAAAGAAATTTTGAGAAAAACTTTATTGATGTTAATTTTGATAGATTCAATATTCAATATGATCAAGTGATTTAATTTAAGTGAAATCAATCAACTTGATTGAAGGTATAATCAATTGAAACTGGCAAAATATATTTTATAAATACATGTTTCTCTTAACTTGGAATAAGAAGTTTTTGAAATCAATTTTTGTTCGAAAACAAATTTTATTGAAAGTGTACATTTATTTTTTAACGAATTGCAGCCACCAATTTAATATGTAAGGAGTGTATTGTGATCTTTTGAACATGTTTCAATAGATTTTAGAACTTTTTGTTTGTGTAAATTTGTATTATGAATTGTAGTAATTTTGGAGATTCTTTCTCTATAATTAGACAGGGTTTGTAGTTATAAAGGTGTGCTGCACAATTGATGTATTTGTGTATTTGAATTATATTGAATATTGTTTTAGTGAAATTTTTGCTAGCGAGAAAAAGAAACTAGATGTAACTATTGAAAAAGAGTGAACTAGCATAAATTTGTGTGTGCAAAATTTTCAATCTTCGTCTCTTTAAGGTTTTAAGTTCTGTAATAATCTTGATTCAATCGAAATTCTACTTAACTGAATTCACAATTGAATTGATTATTTTTCTAGGATTCTGGTAATATGAAAAATTGTAATTCACTAAACTATAAATTGATTGATTGGTTTTTGCTGGTATGATAAAACATAGTCTCTAATAGACTGAAATTTAGAGTCGATCAATTTTTTTTTCTACAACCTATGTATTGACAATATTGCAATTAATTAGTTCTTTTGAAAAACATAATTCTTAGCTTCTATTTTTGGGAAAAATTTTAAAGTTCAATTCACCCTCTTTCTTAAACTTAGCCTATAGTGTTTTCACTATCAATCCATGTATTTATCTTGTTGAAATGGGCTTGAATATCTAAATCAAGCATCAGGGGTTTTCTTTTAGGTCCCCATCATGATGAAGTTGCTCTAGAAGCATTCAAAGGTACAAATGTAAATGCATTTAGACAATATAAGTCAACAAGTGGAGGACTAAACTACATCTGATCAAATATGGGTGTACTCTTCTTTCATGAAGTTGTCTTTAGTAATGTTATCGAGATCCATGCCCAAGTCAACAATTTAATACCTTTATCTATGAAGTTGTTTAAATGTCACAGATCCCATGTGAATAATATTACAACACCACTTATAATTTACAAGATATGACATTTCTTACCTCCACCAATCATTTTTCAAGGCATTCTAAATCAAAGTTTGTATTTGTGGTATACATTGTACCTAGATTATTCAATATACGAGCAACACTACACAATATGGTTAAAGATCTGGCTATGATATTTCTTTCGATAATAATAATAATAATAATAATAATAATAATAATAATAATAAGCATAAATAATATTTTCACATCATTTTAATTTTAATACAAAAATTAAATTTTGTCATCATTTTCTCATCTATTTTTTGAAAATTCAAACATTTCAATTTTCACACATCTCTTTTTTTTTCTCTTTTTCAATCCTTATCTTCGTCAAATGTACCATCCAATTAAGGTTTTTAGGGCTTCATAAATATCACAAAAACATGCAAGAAAATTTTTTTTCAACCAAAAAATGCTTAATCAATTACACATTAGGAAATAATCGATTATGTTTGATCATATAATTGGTTATCAGTGGCAGCATAATCAATTATATGATAGGACATAATTGATTATGACCTCATGTATAATCAATAATGTCCCAGGTAGAATACCACATTCCTATGTTAAAGCCCCACGAAATATGCAACCTCACCCTAACCAAACCATTCAACTCAAAATAATATCACAAACTTGGCAAAGAACCATGCATTTGCACTAGGAAAGAACAAACTCAACTAACCTTGAATGTTTGTTTTTATCTTCAACAAAGAGACACGTGGTCCACTTCGACCATGTTCCTTGTCAACCTTCTTCACTTACACTCTTCTTCAAGACGTCACCTTCTCAACTTGAAATACATCATTGCCATTGTCAACCTATACAACATAAAGGAAAGGAAGTTAATACCCACTCACGTCCTACTGAAATTGAACCTTACTCACACCTTTATTTCAAATTTCAGGTAATCATCACCTTTCCAATAAGGTTGGATTACTTCATGCATGTGATCTTTTTGTTTTCCTTATTTTTCTTCTGAAACACGATAGAGGAATTTCCTCCCTTTTTCTAATGCTTACATCATCCAAATCATACGCCAAACAAATTCTTAAACGAAAAAAAAGACATGTATGCATTGTATATATTCATGCAACATGAACTCATGGTTCATTCTTTTGCATATGGAGTAAAGACTTAACTTACGTACACTTCCAATACATAATTTCTCTTTCCAATGTATGAAGATTTTTAATTCATTACTCTATAAGAAATAACATTCATTTATCATCTATAAACTTTATTTAGGACATGTATATGAGTGAGGTTATTTCAACTGTTTTAGCCAAGTAATTTGGTTTGGCTTTATGTTTTTCATTTATACGTTTATCAAGAAGTGAGAGAGGCATGCAATAACATTACAACTTTTTCTAATTATTATAAATTTAGAATGAAGGTTTTTTTTTCTTTTCAGATGTCAAAGAGGTCCACAACACACTTAATATTCAAAATCATTTTTGCACTACCTGGTAATCAATTATGGCATTAGGCATAACCAATTATGCACTAAGTCATGATTAATTATGAGTAAGGTCATAACTAATTACCTCTTCTCCTTCAACCCTTGTACAATTTCTTCATCAATGCTTCAACATGGTAGGGATTCAATATTTTCCTCCCATGCACGTATAGATCACCTATGCAAATCACATTCCATGCAGGGGAAAAGTAGTAAACTCACCAACCCTAGCATGCAATTTCATGTTTTTCTTCACATATGAGAGGGGCACTCCTTTCTCACCCCTCACCATTCTTTCATGTATTTCCATTCAATTCATGCAATCCAAAAATGAATGGTGTTGGGTCTTTCTCCACTCGTTGTTAACCTATTTCGGCAAGTGTACCGAGTCAAAAGTAATATAGATTTGTAAAGTAAGGATGTCGATCCCACAGAGAACAATTTTGCTATTAAATTTCAAATTCATGACTCGCTAAGCAAATAAACGTTTCAACATGGTTTGATTATAATTTGAATTAATAAGCAATAAAGATAATTAAAAAATAAATAGCGATTATTAAAAAAAAGTTTGTACGATGTATAAGGACTCTGGGATTGAACTTCATCTATCTTCCTCATTCACATTTTGGATTTGATAATAAAATACAATATTAGTAACTACTCACTATTAATGCACATATAATAATCATTCACACCGATTCCTCTGATATGAAATTCATAAGGTAATTTTCTAAATATTGATCCCTCAGCTATTTAATAAATTACCCAGCATTAAGAACAAATGTTATAGCAATCAATACACTGAAACCTATCTCTAGTATTCCAATATATTGAGTATTTTCATCTAATTCAGAAACTCAAAAGTACTTCCCAGTTAAATTCAATAATCAAGATCAAGAATCTATTGATCAGATAAAATCTAGCATTAAGTGAAACATGAAAATACTAATGGAGTAAAAACTCAATATTATATTTAAAATCACCAAAATACAACTGAGTTCAAAAGATTACATTCAATCCCAAAGATGAAGAATTTAGCTACTCATGGTAGCCATTACACTCTGAGGAAAGAAAGATTGTAAAGAAGATAAAGAATCTTGAATAGAACTCGTTCTTGACGGCTCTCCCATTCCTCCCAATCCAGATTACCTCCCAAAACCCTAAAGATCTCCTTTTAAATGCGTTTTCGGGCTTAGGTTTAAGTGACTTTTCGCTCGGGCAAAAACACCTTGCTTAGGCAAAAATTTGATGTCCTCTTTGGACTGATCTCGCCTGGGCGAAACCATCCTTGCCTGGACGAGATCCCTTTCCCTTGGATGGGTCCAGCATCGCCTAGACGAAAACTCCTCTGCCACTAATATACATTTTGGACTATCTTCGTCTGGGCGAGTTCTCCTTGCTTGAGCGACTCTTCCTTTTAAATCCTTTTAGTTCTCTTCTTCATGCATCTTCCAATATCTAAATTTTTTTATTCTTTTACACCTGAAATTCACAATAATTAAGATCAAATGCCTTCTTTTGACTTACGACTCAAATTAACAAAGTAAATTCAAAAACTTTCAATTCGAAGATAATTATTATCTTAAAAATCACTTAAACCCAAAAGTACTTTTATTTCTCATGTATAAAAACATTAAAAATTGACACTTATCACTAGCATATCATTCTTCAACAATATATCAACGAAGTCAAAAAAAAAAATAGTATGAATATTGATTAATATTAAGTACCATAATAAAAAAAATAGTATGAATATTGATTAATATTAAGTAACATAGTAAAAAAATAGTATGAATATTGATTAATATTAAGTACCATTGTTTCAAATCTTTTAGGATTCAAACATATTAATCGGATTATTTATACAAAATTTAGTTGTCTATGCAATGTGATGATAAATTAGAGATCATATCAACAAAATAGAAGTTACTCTCAGAACTAAAAATAAATCTCACAATTATATTCAAATAATATAAACCATATTTATCATGACTTTAAATTATATTGAACAACCAGTTTAGTAACTTTAGCATTAAAATGAATTTTATTGAATAGTGTTTATATATATAATTACAAAATCCACAAAATTTAGTTAAGTATGAAGATTCTAGTATTCGCCATTTCTTTTCTTTGTCATTTAAAACAATAGTGTATAAAGCATTTTAGCATTGGGTAGAGATAACACAGTTAAAATTATGTTAATTAAAATATTTTTAGTGCTTAAAACGAGAGAAATTTAAAAAATAAAATGGGTTAAATATATTTTTAAGATTATGTAAATAAGACAACTTAAGTTCAAGTAAGAAACGGAAAACTAATTTTACAACTTGTATATTAAGAAAAAGTTATAATTACTGGTATAATAGATAAAAGAAAATAATTTAATAGACTTACTTACGTATAAACTAATTTTAGTTTGTAAAAAATGAACTATCTTTAATTTTTTTCTCACATAAAATTGCTTATAAATAGTTTTAAGTGTTTTATTAGCATTTGCATTTATTCATCCACAAATATAAATTCGAAACATCGGACCAAGTATAATACATCATTTATGATGCAAACAATCTTAAGTTAATGTGAAGTACACAATAACATCGTCAATGTAGCCCAATATTTAATAACTACTAAACAAAAATTAATAAGTACACAATTTACTAGGTAGAAACAAACTATCATCAACAACAATTGAAAGAGAAGTTTAACCACTAAACCCTGTGCTTAATTTCTAAGCAATAGTAAATCATATCCAAATTAGGCTTCGCTAAATAAAAATTAGAGAACACAAATGGACAAGAATGAGCAAATGAAAATTTTAAATTATGTCCCAATGTATAGTAACGGAATCTTATGGTAGGGCATGAACTAAAAAAAAAACAAACAAACAAAAACAAAACAAAAAATCCAAGAAATTGAATTTTGTACTTTTGCACCAACGTACATTCTTGATATGAGGTTCCTTTTGTTTATTTCCCTTTACATGTGTCAAAATATGCTTGTAAAGTTCATCTTTCAAATTAATTTGAAACTTGACTTAATTAAGTGAATGAAATAAAATAAAATTTTAAACATTTTATATTTATCAAATAAAAGCTTAATTAAGCCCGTGATCACCTCCTTCGAAAAAATAAATAACATTACAAGAAAAATCGCATTTACCTATAGCAAAAATTCATATGTAATGGATATGTAATGGATAAAATTCGTATACAAAATATTTTTTAAAATAAATTATTTATTATTACGATTATTATTATATTTTTATTATTACTATTTGCATTATTATTATACTTCTATTATTATCAACATACATACATTTTATAATCACTACACCAACATCAACTTTGCAACCATATACTCATTGTTATTATTACTTTTGTCAATATTAGTAAATATAATATTAATAGTACTAAAATAATAATATTATTATCTTTAATATTATTAATAATAATAATAATCATATTAATAATAACAATAATGAAAATATGATTATAAAGTTAATATAATATAGTGGTTCATATGTATACTTAAAAACTAACGGATTTGAATCTCTTTGATGTGAGGTTGTAATATGCGTTGATATTGAAAAGATATTCAAATGCTATAAATGAAATACTTATAACCATGAAAAAATGAAATATTGACTAAGGAGGCATTATTTTAATCAAAACATATTTTTAAGACATGATCAAGAAGACTAACAAGGTTTTTAGGAGTGAGGAATATTAAAAATGAAGAATATACAGCTTATCTTGACTTCAAACAAATCTTAACTTCAAACAAATCTTAACTTCAAACATACTTATAACGTATTATGTATCTAAAGTGAGGTTAAGAACTTTGTATAAAAATATTCTTATTCCACGTGTAAAAGAATAATATGGTTTTGTAAGAATTTTGGTTAAATTTTGTTTATACTCTTACATGTTTAGCTTATATACAATATTTTTGTTAATTGTATTCGGATTGGAGAATCCAAATATTTTATTTATAAATATATACAAATCTCTTTTGTTGATAAAAAAAAAAAAAAAAGGCTTTTAGAAAATTTCTAATCATAATCTTCTAAATCACAGTGACATATTTTTAAGAAAATGGTATCTAACTAAATTTAGAGATTTCTTTAATACACATGATCTATTAATATTTTTGAATTACTATAGATTAATATAACTTAGTCGAAATGAGCAAAAATTTACCTATAATAGCTTCTTTAAATAATGAAACTCAAAATATGTTTAAATGACTGTAACTTAATTTAAGTACATTAAATTATTAAATGTTTAAGTTAACTATTGAACTTATGTGATTTTGATAAAGTCAAATTTTTCATATATGTAAAGAAATCAAACTTGATGTGAGATCCATTGAAAAAATACAAACAAAATAACCGAGATACACAAGTAAATATAATTCAACCCAAAAAGAAAGTGTGTGAATGAGAGTGAAAAAATGTTTTATTAAAAATTTAGTTACTGAAACTTTATATCAAGAGAGTATGTTTTGTTTGGAGAAAATATTGGATTTGAGATTATTTGAGATAAAAGTATATAGAAAGTTTGTTTTGATTGAGAGAAAGATGATAAAATTTGAGTGAAAAATTTATAAAAATTTGTGAATTATGTGATGTATGTGATTGATAAAATAATGTTTTAATAGATAAAATTGTAGTTTAAATTAATTTAAAATTAAATATAATTAATTTATTAAGTAAAATTAATGAATTATTATTTTTAATTGATATAATTATAATATTATCAATTATTTTAAAATAAACTAAAAATAAAATTATTATTTTTAATAAAGTTATTATTTTTATAAAATTATTTTAATTCGGTTTTATTAGTTTATTGTTTATTTTTATATTAATATTACTAATATTTTATTTTTTTAATTATCTTAATTTATTATTAAATATTTTTATTTTTATTATTATTTTATTAGATTTATTCAACTTTCTGTATAAATTCGCTCATCGAAAAAACAAAAATATTTTTTTCTTTTTTTTTATAAAATAATATTTTATTTTTTGATTTTTTTTTGCTTTTCACACCTTTTTCAAATTTTCCGTCAGTGCATGAACCTTAAGGATGTGTTTGGATTGGAAAGTGAATTTGAGATAGTGAATTTGAAATGAAAGTATCTGGAACATTATTTGAATTAAGGAAAAGATGGTAAGATTTGAGTGAAAGGTTTGTGAAAGTTTGTGAATGATGTGATAAATATAATAATATTTTAATATAATAAATATAAAATTTTAAATTTATTCTTAAAATTAAAAATAAAATTTAATTTATTTATTTAATGTAATTACTAATATTTTAAAAACATTATGAAAATATTAAATTTATAATTTTTTTTAAATATTAGTAATTTATTATAAAATATATTAATTTATTGATTAAAACGATTAATATTTTAAAATATAAAATTAAAATTTGAAATAATTTAATAATAAATTTAAATTTAATTATTATTTCATAATAAAAGAAAAGTATGACCATATAAATTATTTTCATTTTAAATATTTATATTTTTAATTAAATTAAAACTATATTTATATTATTATTAATTATTTTACTAATAATATTATATAACATTTTTGTTATAAAAATATATATAATATTTATTTTTAAATATTATTTATTATTATAGTATATAATAAACTAATATATATATATATATACATATAATTAATATATATATAATTAATATATATTATGTAATAAATTAATATATAATTATAAATAATTATAATAATACGTCTAATCGATTACGTTTTTATTATAATTATTTATAAAATATATTTTAATTAAAAAAATAAACTTTTTTTTGCCTTTTTTTAATAGAAAGTGCGGAAAGTTTCAGAAGCCAAATTTTTATTTTTCTCGTGAGATTATATATGGTATTTTGATCCTTTTCATATATTTCGTAGCTCGCAAAGTTTCTATATGCGAAAATAAACATAACCTAAATGAGATAATAAATGTATTTCAAAAACCATTACTTAGATTAAGGTTTTTAGTTAATAGTTGCTTTATTGGAAAATGAAATCAAAACATGAAAGAGAAAAAACAATGATATCCGTATTATTTTTCAATTTTTTTTTTCAAAACTTACCACTTCTCTTGAAAATTTGATATAAACAAACTTGATTATATTTAACTTAAAATCTTAAAATGCTATGATTATGAATCTTTCTTTCTCACATATGATTTTCAGATTTAAATTTTATGAATAAAACAGTTTACAGAGTATTAATCTAAGTAAGCTTTAGAAAATTATTTCTATATACAAAGATTTGTTAAAAAAAAAAAAAAAACACACTGTCTAGTGATTTTTTTTTCTTTTTTAAGATGGGACCTATCTTAACCTTTGATATTAAATGAAAGGAAAGTTACCATGTTTTGGAGACAAACTGTCATGTCAACTGTAAGACCGGTCATTTGTAATTAATGTAACTAATTTATGAGAAAATCAGTATGTACCTTTTGTATTTTTTATTTTCACTATTTTTTTTTTCTTCAATTTCAATGATATTTAATTTTAAATATATATTTTTCTTTTATTACAAAATTTTTGTTTCCCTTAAACTAGCTTAATTGTTGAAGCACATTCAAATAAATTTTTTTTCAAGCATACATCTTCAAAGTTTCAAAATTGGAAGTAGTACTATAACAAGTAAATCAGACACTTCAAAATTCGGTGTAATCTTCATCTTTTTAGACTTCAATATTTTGAGTTAAGTAAAAAGTAAGTGAATTTTGATTTATTTCTTTTCAACTCTTTTAAATTAAAATTTATTGTAATTAATTTCTATGATTAAGGATTGTTGAGTGATAAAACATCTTTAATGGTTCTAACTAATAATTAATATTTTATAAATATTAAATTATTTATTTTTTAAATTCTTAAAAGAATATTATTTATATCTTTTAAAATGGAAGTTAGGATAAAAATGATGATTCAACTTTTAAAGAAATTAAAAAAAAAAATTTACTCAAACCGAGATTCATACTAAAAATAATAAATTTAAACTCAAATGAGTGAAAAAAAAATTTATAAAAATTCAAAATAAAAACTAGCTTATTTTTACCAGGACTATTAATTTAATTTAAAATTTTATAAAAACTTAAAGTAGCTCCACGATGAATTACTAATGGAAGGTGAATATAAATCTGTAGGTGCACACTTTTGTACCATCAAGGTTGGAAGAAGTTTATTTGTAGTGTGATTAAAGATGTTGTTTATTTATTTTTAATTATATTTTTCATAATTGGATGGGATCATATCTTTTGTGGACATAGTAAAAAAGTACTCTAAAATATTATTTATTGACAACTCTGTTTTGATAGAGGGATTAAATGTAAAAGGATTAGACGTATGTATTACAATAACATATGTATTAGAAATTATATATATATATATATATATATATATATATATATATATATATATATATATATATATATATATATATATATATATGTAATTAAGCGAAATTGCATAAGAGATTAAATATCTCAAATATTTTTTTATTAATTTATTAGTAAAAAAATTACTAGATTTAAAAGTCGGAATATATAAGACTTCACACTGTGAAGAATATCTCATTTGGTAGGGAGATTATTTAAATTTTTTAAAAATATATAATTTCTTTGTTTAGAATAAATATTTTCAGGACTGATTTTTAAGTTTTTCACTAAAACTTTTCCATAGGAAATGAGTGAGAATTCAATAGTTTATGAAGATAGAATTGTTTTATGTTGTCTGTACAAAACATGGTTATGAACATAATTCCAAAAAACAAAATTACTCAAGGCTTGATTTTTCTGACATAACAAGACATCATGTACCAACCAAACATTGATTCATTGGATACTTTATTATTCATTGAATTTAATTTGTTGTTTCCAAAAACAATCCTAATAATTTCAACATTAGAGGGAAAGGTTTGGTTAATAAGGGAAAGAAAAATATTAACTAACGTGGCTAGCAAATCCATCAGAAAAAGCTCCAGATTACGATACTAAAGTTGTGATTAAGAGGTATAATAATGCAAACAAGTGAAACGTGTGTAGTTTATAAGCTAATAAGAAACTGTGTAATCTGCATGCTCCTTTTCCAATTATGTGATTATGATGAAAACAAGATGCGCATGCTGTTATCTAGAACTGCAAAAAATACAGCAGTCAAATTTGGCACTGCAAAACATTAACACAGCACACATCCCTTTCACCACTGAGAGGATCAGACACAATTGATGAGCTTATGACTCCTTTTCTGTTTCTCTCTCTTCATTTAGAACATGAGAGTGTGCACATAAGTACAAAAAGCTCACGAGAGCACTTGTAAGTGAATTTTCAAAAATTAAGAGAAAAAGCAAAGAAAACTCTTAATTTGATTGTTCAAAAAAATGCCATCCACAAACTAGAATAATGCAATATAATCGATTATGCAGAGAAAGAGAAACAGTGCAAGTAGCACACGCACACTTTGCAAACGAAAAGCATAAAAACAAAAACTCCTTCTAAAACTCGACCAAAACAAAGTTGTGGCTGAGATCCAATCTCCCTTCTCCTTCACACCACTTCCAAAAAGGGAACATCACATAAAACTGTTCCACACACCATTATATGTAGCTCAATTCCTTCACCTCACTCCTTCAGATTCAATTCAGAGCAGAATTTTCATTACCCTTTCTTTTTTTACACTTTGCCTAGCCTTTTCTGAATTACATTTCTATTCCATGCACGTGAGTTAATGTTATAGATATATACATGTAGCTAGCTAGCTAGCACTGATTCAGAAAACAAAAGGGTACTTGGATATACAGTTTCTGCTAACATATATCATTGAAAGTTTCCAACTTGGCGTAACATAGAGTGTGAATTTTGAATTGATGCTTGCCGTGGCACCTTTGAGGAGCATCAAAGATGAAAAGAACCAAGGAGAGATGGAGGGTTTCTCCATGGCAACAGCTACAGCTACAGCAACAACATCAGATGATGTTGACTTTGGTGACCTTTCTGAAGGGAACTTGTTGGAGAGCATCAATTTCGATGACCTCTTTGTCGGCATCGATGTTGAGGGAGATGTCTTGCCGGATTTGGAGATGTTCGGAGAGTTTTCCGTCAGCGCTGGTGAAGAGTCATCGGAGATAAACTCATCAGGAGAGAAGGAGAATGATAAAAATTGTGTTATCAAGGCTTCAAAGAAGGATGAGGAAGATAAAAGTTCTTGTGCTGCTTCAGGTCAAGACTCGGGTTCAAACCGAGGAGAAGAGATAGTGAGCAAGAATGGTGAATCTGTGGTGGTGAATCTGACTCCGAAGGAAGGTGGAAAAGGAAAAAAATCTTCATCCTCTCAGCAGAAGAATAATAGTAATAGTAATAATGCTCAAGGGAAGAGAAAAGTGAAGGTAGCTAGATAGTTTGTACTTTGAACTTATCTTCTAATAAGTTGCATTTCTATTTTGCTTTCTCTTCTACTTAGGGAATTGGTTGTAGTGAAACTAGCTAATGTCATGAGACACGAGTCATGTGCAACTGAGCTAACACTTAAGGTTCTGTCACTGTCTCAATTATGAGTTTTGACAAGGTCCCTTAGTGTCAAAAACTCACGGGTAACCTAGGGTGTAGAGAGAGAAAATTCAAAGTACCAGTGTTAGCATTAGAAAAGAAAGAAACTTAGATTTAATTCTACAAGAGCTTTTAGAAATTTTCTTACATCAGAATTAGGGGTTTATTTGGATTCTGTGTTGACTTTATAGCATTTCTTTGCACACGGATTATAACAACAAAAGTCCAATTCAAATTATGAAGAGAAAACAGCATCTAAGTTATTTTGATGAATTACAAAATTGATAGTTAGAATTTTTTGAGGGTTCAGTCTTGGTATGTGTGTATTTATGTTTTCTTTTTTCTTGGTTATGTGTAGGTGGATTGGACCCCAGAATTGCACAGGCGATTTGTGCAAGCTGTGGAACAGCTAGGAGTGGACAAGGCAGTGCCTTCAAGAATTTTGGAGATTATGGGAATTGATTGTCTCACTCGTCATAACATTGCAAGCCACCTTCAAGTACATCCTCCAACTTATTCTATTCTTCCCTTCTGTTTCTGTAAATCAATTTCAAGCTGCAGCTAATTAAGCTTAGGGTTAATTTGAAACTTGTGTGGTGAAGTTGAAGTTGAACTTTTTTATGAGAGGAAAGTGGAATTCAAATTTTAAATTTTCTAATTGTTTGATATACCTAATAGTCTCATATAGCTTAAAAATAGATTAAAGACAATTTAAATACATTTTTGTTTCTTAACCAATACATCCTTTAATTAAAAGCTTAAAATTTCTTATCAGAAGTTATCTCTTAATGAAGATTACATTAGCTGTATGACATGACATATTAGTTTGTTTACATGTAGTGGCCAAAAGTTTGGTTGGATTTTCTGTTTGTCTTATGGCTCCACACATTAGATGCTTGGATTTGAATGAATGATAATAATTGAAAAGCAAGATCTGAGGGGAGGATTTCTGGGTTTTTTTTATTTGAGTGCAGAAATATAGATCTCATAGGAAACACTTGCTGGCTCGTGAGGCTGAAGCAGCAAATTGGAGTCAAAGGAGGCACATATATGGTGTTGGTGGAAGTGGAGGGAAGAGAGAAGGAGGTCCATGGCTAGCACCCACCATGGGATTCCCTCCTCCTATGACCACAATGCACCATTTTAGACCTCTACACGTATGGGGGCACCCCTCCACGGACCACTCCTTCATGCACACGTGGCCTAAGCATCTTCCACCTTCACCACCATGGCTATCACCTGCACCACCCCAAGACCCTTCATTTTGGCACCATCGGGTTAACTCTCTCAACTTTCTCTTACCAATCAAACCCTTGTTCATTCTTATTTTTTCTTTTCTTAATCTTTCAAAATTTGAACTACCTTTCAATAATTATGCAGGTACGTATGCAACAGTGTAAAGTAGTTTTACTTTATCAATTAATTATGATTGAATTGTACTATGTTATAAATGTTTATAAATATAAATATACATATATATAGGCGTTTCTTAATTTGATATTGTTTTATATTGTTAATGCCTAACATATTTTTATGTTTAGAAATTAGTTCTCCTTTCTATCTCCTTTTAACTAAAAAATTTCATCACTTTCCATGTTTTCTTTTCCTTTCCTTATCTTCTTTTAAAAAACGTGTCAACTTGAAACCACTTTTCTCGTGTCTCTTTGCCAACCCTTTGATAAAATCGGTATTTTTTTTTTAAGTTTGATTTAAAGATATTAAAAAGAAAATACTTATTTCAACAGAAAAATTAATATGTACATTCAGTGTCATTCAAATTCAAATTATCTTTTAGTGTTTTCTTTTTCTCATCTTCCATCTATCTATAATTAAAGAGCAACACCTTACTAGAAAACTAAATACTTTTATTTTAGAAAGTTTTATTAAAAATTTTATTAACTGTAGTTCTTAAGTTTGATTTAAAGATATTAAAAAGAAAAATATTTATTTCAACTGAAAAACTAATATGTACATTCGAGTCTCGTTCAAATTCAAATGATCTGTTGTGTGTTTTTTTTTTCTTATTCGCCATTTGTGTATAACTAAAAAACAACACATTACGAACACTATATACTTTTATTGTTTTAGAAATTTTTATTAAAAATACAGAAAAAAATACTAATAAAAAAACTAGTTTGAGTTTATACCACTCAACAAGCCTTTAGTTGAAAAGCTAAAAAGAATAAAAATTACTAATTATAAAAATTATAGCATCTTATATATAATTCAGTCATACATATACATGTTATACAGTAACTTTTCTTTTTCTCAACAAACTAAAATTAAATCTATTTTATAGTTCACCTTTTTTTATTTGTTTAAAATCTCATTTATGTGCCTTGAAACAGACTCCAAATGCACTACTACCAGGAAGAGCTTGTTTCCCACAACCTCTGACACCAACGGTAACTACTCATTACAGCCTTACTATTTTGGAGCCATGCAAATTGTCTTTACCTTTATATTCTTGGATTGTTTTACAAACATTACTACAATGTAAAGTTATTGTCATATATTACTTGCAACCACAAAAACTATATAGCAGTATAAAATTATTATCACATTTTTTTGAAGCCAGAACCACATAGCATATTGCAGTATAATTTTGGCTCACTCACCATAGAAAAAATACAAATATCATGCAGGGTTTTGTAAGTCACCCTGTCCCCGGCATCCCACCCCATGCCATGTACAAAGCAGATCACGGCATTGGCATCCATGGTCCCCGTCCTCTACCAGATTTTCATCCGGTAAATTTCTATCTTTTTTTTTTTCTTTTTTAGTTTAATGGTTATATATACACAGTGATGATATTAACACATAACCTAATTCCTTTGTATTTTCTCTCCTCACATCAACATGTGTCTGCATGTGGGAAAGTTCTTTGAATTGTGTACTAGGTTTTTCTTGTCAACTTTGATTTAATAGTGTCTCTTAAATGTACTAAGGTACTACTGCCATTAGTCTAACACTGTAGTAACCTTTTATAATGAATTATTGTAGAGGACCTCACTAACCTATCACCAGTGAAGGTTTCTTTGCTTTTGGCTTTCGTTGTTCTTCATTACTTCTTTTGCACAAACATGCACACAGATATATCATTGTTCTAATCTGTGTCTGTGTCTCTATCTAAAATTTGTCCGTTCCCATAGTTTCATGTTTCATTTTCAGTTGTAAATGTGTTCAACTTAGACGCTAGTACAAAGTGATAACATATAGACATAAATGCATATTCTATACATAATTTTGTTTTTTCACGCTTCAATCATTACATTCCTCTCTATTCTTTTCTTCTTCTTTTTGTTATATTGTTTTCTTCCTTGTTATTGACCAGGGTGTACATACATTGTGAGAACTGTTAAGTGATCATACATACATACAAAAAAAACACACATATAGAAGAGTAGAACTACATATGATTAATTAATTTTTTTTATATTTTTATTGATTTGAATTTGCAGTCAAAAGAGTGTATAGATGCAGCTATTGGAGATGTTTTATCAAAGCCATGGCTGCCCTTACCACTTGGACTGAAGGCTCCAGCACTTGATAGTGTGATGAGTGAATTACAGAGACAAGGGATTCCAAACATTCCACCCTCTAGTGCTTGAAGTTAAGCAACCCTTGTGGGAATGTTCTTCCCTTTGGTGTCCTGTGAAGGCCACTTAACCCTAATTTGACGACTTCTCATCCATTAGATGTTGCATTTCCTATGTTACATCTAAGCTACTGTGTCAGTTCATTCATATGCCCCTTCTTGTGCTTTCAACAGCAAAAAGAAAAGAAAGAAAAAACTTCAAAAACTTTTCTAATTTTCCTCAGCTATAATGCATGAGTCAGTGGTTTCATCATGGCTTGGTGATTATAGCCATTTTGTATATGTACTGTTGTGAAGGCAGCTATTTTTGTAATAGCTTCTTGAGCTGAGAAAATCCCAATAAAGTACTTTAATCAAAGTTTCTTTTTCGGGTAAACCTCTAATTAATTAAGTGCTCACTCTAGGACTTCACTCCACTATCATTCACACCCTACTTAGCAACCCTACATTTGATAGTAAAATTGAAGAGAGAAAAAAATTAAGTTTACCCCTCTTCCTTTTTATCATAAAATATGAGATGTGAAGAATTGAGAAGAAAGGTATAGTGAAAAAAGTTATCTCTCTGAAACTATAAAATCGCGGCAAGTTGTATGAAAACAACAAAAAAGTGCTAAAATATAAGTTTTTGTATTGTAGAGTTATAAGTTTACATTATAAACAACAAAGTATTCACTGTATTAAAGAAGAATTCTAAATTTAAATAAATATTTAAAAAATGTTTTAAAATAACAAGTTCAACGTATGTATAAAGAAATTTAAATTAAAGAAAAAATGTGAAATTATAAAAGATAAAATTATATATAATTTAAAAACTTGAAATTTGGAAAAAGATAAATTAAAGTAGTATTTTTAAATTCTTTAAAAAAAATGAAGAAATTATATCCTTTCAGTTTAATTCATTCTCTGGTTCACAACAAAAATTTCATCTAAGAGACATTTGTTTAAATACTGAAAATATTTAGCCATAAGACATATTTAGAAATAGACTAATTTAGAGATGATTTTAAAAACTAAAAGCGTTATACCTTACACAGATTTATTCAAAAATAAAATAGTTAAATGGACTGAATTTTCAATCATTAATTATTAAAAAAGTTATATTTATTTGACTGAAGACCGTGTTAGTCTTTCACTATTTATATCTAGACACGACAGAGGTAAAGTTAACGTATATCTGTTATTAAGATTGTATGTTTTAATTTTAAGGGTTAAAATACATCTTCTCGATTTCAAATTTAATATATTTTTTATTCTTGAAGAAAAAATTATAGACAATTCTTTTAGTACATTTTTTTAATTAAGAATAGAGACTGAATTTTTTTAAGTAATATTAGGTGACTTTAACACTATTAAAAAAATGGAAGGAAAATGAAAGATAGGAAAGGCACAAACTAGAAGGGTAGTCATAAAAGGGAGATAATGAAGTTTAAAAGTTCATAAATAAGGCATAGGTGAATGATACCAATAGTTGGAAGAAAATACGCATAATATAGGATAAATAAGGCATAGGTGAACGATACCAATAGTTGGAAGAAAATACGCATAATATAGGCTAAATGGAACTGAAAAAAAATCCAGTAAATAAAATATTAATATCTACAGAATGGATGGAGAAATGATGTAAATAGTTTGTATTAGATAGAATTGTATAACACCACTTTGTATTAGTTCTAAAAACAATAGAGATAGACTAGGTATCAAAGTCGTTTAGGACATATATATGGCAGAACGAAAATGAATTTCATAAATTATTGGAAAGGCTTCGAAATAGTTATATAAGAAATGGGTTTGGTATGTGACAACTCTAAAAGACAAATTCGAAAGGCTGAATCAAAATCTTAAAATATGGAATATAAATGTGTTTGGATTGTCAAATTCAACTAGGCAAAGCATCATTAGGAAAATAAATGAAAGCAATAACCATAATGAGAAGAAGATAAAGACAAGAGAGTTATCTAATGAACTTAAATTGGTAAGTTGTAAGCAGGAAGCAGTGATGAAACAAAAGGCAAAGGCCTCCAAATGGATCAATAAAAGTGACTCCGGTGCTCGTTATTTTTAATCAAAGGTTATGTGAAGAAGAATTAAAAATGAGACTAAAGGGGTGATACTACAAGGACGATGGTGTGAGGAATCAAGAAAAGTAAAAAATGTTGCTAAGGAAATTTTGAAAAAAGACTAACAGAATCATGAGATATTCAGGTTAAGTTTGACAACATCCAGTTCCTCTATATAGCAGTTGCATATAATAGGTCTTTAACAAGATTTATTATAGACTAAAAATAAAGATTCAATATGGCAATGTGATAGTAAAAAGAGAGCCCTAATCTTGACAAGTTTATTTTAGAATTCACAAAGAAATTTGGGAGGTCATAAAGAAGGAAGTGATATAGGTTGTCCAACTAATTCAAATTAATGTAGTTATACTAAAGGTGTAATGTTTATGTATAACTTTAATACCTAAGACGGATAATCCTATTGGTCTAGATGAATATAGAATAATATCGTGGGTGACGAGCATGTACAAAATCATTTCTAAAGTTCTATCTAATTGATCGAAAAGAGTTATTCCAAACATAATTGATATAATACCTAAGACGGATAACCCTATTGGTCTAGATGAATATACACTAATATCATTAGTGGCGAGCATGTACAAAATTATTTCTAAAGTTCTATCTAATTGATCAAAGGGAATTCTTCCAAACATAATTGATATAACCCAATCAGCCTTCATTATAAGTAGAGGATTACTAGATAGTGTTTTACTTGTTAATGAAGTTATAGAAGAGGTGAGGTGTACAATAGAAAAATTTGTAATAGTTAAAGTGAATTTTGGAAAAAAAATGTACAATTTAGTTAACCCTAAGACGGATAACCCTATTAGTCTAGATGAATATAGACTAATATCGTTGGTGGCGAGCATGTACAAAATCATTTCTAAAGTTCTATCTAATTAATCGAAAGGAATACTTCCAAACATAATTGATATAACTCAATCAGCCTTCATTATGAGTAAAGGATTACTAGATAGCGTTTTACTTGTTAATGAAGTTATAGAAGAGGTGAGGTGTACAATGGAAAAATTTGTAATAGTTAAAGTGGATTTTAGAAAAAAAATATACAATTTAGTTATGGAAAAGTATACAATTTAGTCAGATGGAATTTTCTTTGATATATAAAGGAGAGATTGGGATTTTATGGTAAATGTATTAGGTGGATTATGGGATGCTTAGAATCATCCACAGTTTTAGCGTTAGTCAATGGTAGTCCAACTCAAGAATTTATGCCAACAAAAGTACATTAGCATGCTTATCCACTCGCTCCATTTGTATGCCAACAAAATGACATAGGTAGGAAAATAATATGAGTCAAATGGAGAATGTTTGCAAACCAAAGACAGAAGGAGGACTAGGGATTAAAGGCATAAAGCAATTCAACTTAGAATTGTTGGCCAAGTGGAAGTAGAGACTTGGAACAAAAAGCTAAGACTTATGGAGGAACATTTTAGATTCTAAGTATGTATCATGGACAAAATGATAGAACCAATACTAAGAGAGAATCCTGGTGGTGGAGAGACTTACGTAAAATGTGTGGATCAAGAGAAGACCTGAGTTGATTTGAGGAGAGTGTTGATTGAAAAATAGGATCTGGAACTAGGATAAAATTTTGGAAGGAAATGTGGATAAGAGGCACACTACTTATGTTTAGATATATTGGATTATATGCAAATACAGATATAAAGAATGTAACTAAGGGGATGGAATGAAAATAGGTGGGACTGAAGAATGAACTAGAGGAGAGAGTGGTTTAAGTAAGAAAGGCCTTAAGTCTCAACATTTATGCAAGAAATTTCACCAATTTCATTAGTGATGGATAAAGAGTATACTTGGGTGCAGAAAGACGAACAAGATGTCATGTTGACGCTAAAACAACATACAAAAAGTTGTAAGATATTGCAAAGGGGAAGGTACAAAAATGTTCACTAGATTTCAAAAAGTGAAAGCCCTTATGTTTACACAGAAACTTTGCATGAAGGGTAATGTTAAATGGTTTGTGTATGTACAAAATCAGAATTTACCCTCTGTGTAGATTCTGTAGTTTATGGTTACGAGTTTTCTTGTTGTGCAAGTTGTGCGGTTTCTAATGGTGAAAATCCAAAAGCTTATGGTAGTGCAAATGCAGAGTTTGGTTGTGTAGATGCAGCTCTAGGCTAGTTTTGTGTAGTTATGGAGGTATATGAATTTCAACATAGTTAGTCACAAATGGGTTTGAATTAGTTGCAACAACTGATTTAAGCAAGTTCTTAATCTTTTTAGGTCTAAGCATATCTACAAATAAAAAATAAAACAATCAATACAAATTAATTTAAACAGTCATTAACAATGAATATTATAAGTGCATAAGTCCATCATTTAAAATGTTCATACATATGCAGTTGTATTAAGAGTAGATGTTCATATAAACAGTATAATTGAACCAAGGTTATTATTACTCTAACATTGAATAATTTTCATGAAGTTCGTGATCATTGTTGACCTCATTTATTCATCTTCTTCATCTTCCCTAAAAAATGTCAATTGGTCAGAGTCACTGAAAAATTGATTTAAGTCGTGTTGTGGACATGGTTCAACTTCTAAAAGTTCACTATCTCCTCCCATATCAGACAAGTCTCGGGGTTTTAAAAAGACAACAATTTTCAAGTCCTTATTAACTTCATCATTCACATAATATACCATTTCAGTTTATGAAGCTTCAATGTATGGATCATGTTCCTCACGATCTCCTATGTGAATTAATTTTGAAAAATTAATACAAGTGAAACCTCACGGATCTTTTCTAAGCCCCCTATCTCTTGTGGTGTCGGCCCATTTACATTTGAACAAGATAACTTTAAAATGATCATAGTAATTAAGCTCAATTATATCTGTCAATTTTGCATAATATGTCAAATCTTCTTCCCTAATGTTTTGATTTGCACGACTTGCAACATATGATGTTGATGAAGTTAAGAAAACTCTACTGTTTTGGGTTTTTAATCCATGTTCTCGATGTTCAATTTCAAATTTGAATCCATTTGCATTGAAGGCAAAAAATCGTCTTGCATGTGGTGTTGGACCTTGAGCTACATACTTAAGATCATTTGACACTGTATTTGAAATGTCTAGGTTATGAATATACATAAATAATGATTGAATGTGTGAACATGTCATCCAAACTTTAATTTCAAATTTGTAAAAACATATTCTACCTACCCTTTGAGGAAACCAATTTATGAAGTCTTTATTAACAATTCTATATATTGAGAGCAAAAGGAGAGAACATTCAAGTTTTGCCTCACTAGCTAGGTGACATGTTAAATGAACCATGATTGTAAAGAAGGTGCAAGGGAATAACATTTCTGTTGGAAACTGTTTTGGCTGAAATACAAGAGGGGGTGAATTGGATTTCAAAACTTTTTGAAACAATTTGATATTTTTCAGTAAAATGCAATTCTGTTTCATAGACTGGATCTTTATTTGAATTTACTGAATCAGAACAGTTACATGAAACAGTAAGCAGAATCAAAAATCAATTCAGAACCCAGTCCAGTAATAATACAATTCAATACTCCAAACAAATATATCAGT
>Ga0209700_104699_pt1 | contig 24192 bp, 11 predicted proteins | sample SiratroredBW_FD_187528 | JGI IMG/M metagenome (GOLD analysis project Ga0209700, IMG submission 187528) | Root nodule microbial communities of legume samples collected from California, USA - Siratro red BW (SPAdes) (version 2) | ecosystem: Host-associated > Plants > Roots > Nodule | place: USA...
TCCTCAGGTGGACTGATAACGAAAAAACATAAAAGAATGAGGGAAAAAGAAAAGAGAGGATCACGGATAAAGGGAGAACACGTTAAAAAATAGAGAAAAAAAAGAAAAGGGAGGATCACTGATAAAGGGAGAACACGTTAAGAAATAGAGGAAGAAGGAGAAAAAGAGAAGATTGATCCTCCTAACTTACTGTCCACACTCAGTTTAAAATTGAGAAGCAAGGAACGTTTAGAAAGGAGATAATCATTCTTGAAGAACCAATACAGGTATGTTTTGTAATTTTTTTAAAAATTTGTATGGTTATCAAAGATTGAATCTATAAGCCTGTATTTTTATCTTTTTGTGATTTATTTTTATTTTTTTTTCATCATCTTCATGGTTTCATTTCATAAATAAAGGTAAGGATATGGAGATAAAGAAACAAAAATGTTATTTTTTGCTCTTCATGGCGTTTTTTTTTTTTTTTTTTTTTTCTTTTTTTTTTTTTTTTACAAAGTCCTGGGTTCAAAATTGACATTCTGAATTTTAAAAATAATTAAAAATCTATCACCACCTTCTCTCTTCTCTCATGCAACAGTCAAGAACCTAAGTGAGTACCCAGCAAGCATGTAAAACCCAACTCAACCACTTAAAACCATTTCCGTAACCACATAATACCCTTAATAGCCAAGCCACAAGTCACTAAAAAATCATCATTGGTGGCCACCGCTCCATAATCACTCTGTTCAACACTCAAATAACAGCCAAACAATATCCAAAACAGCACAATTTTGCCTCAAAAATTGCACCACTTCACCTCCAAAACAGCCCTAAAACGACTCCTGTCGTCACATCATATTTTCTGTGCCACCGCCGCCACCCCGCCGTCGCCGCACCGTGCTGTCGCCGCCGCTTCTTCCTCATCGCTGTTTCCGCTTTTGGTTCATCATGGGTGAAGAAAGGTGATGGTGGCTTAGGGTTAGGGTGGTGGTGGCGGCTTAGGGTTTAGGAGTTGGGCTGTTCTTCATGCACCTCCATTAATTAGGATCTACACCCCAGCTCTTCACAATTCCCAAAATGCCCTCAACCCTGGTTGGATTTCTAATTGGTGGGGTTACTTCCTGCACCCCCATTAATTAAGTTCCGCACCCACACTCTCCACAATTACCAACATGCCCTTAACCCAAGTTGAGTTTCTAATTGGTGGGGTTACTTCCTGCACCCCGATTAATTAAGTTCCACAATTACCAAAATGCCCTCAACCCAAGTTGAGTTCTTGATTGGTGGGGTTACTTCCTGCACCCCCGTTAATTAAGTTCTACACCCATACTCCTCTCAATTACCAAAATGCCCTTAACCCAAGTTGAGTTTATGATTGGTGGGGGTTGCTGCCTGCAGCCCATACATTTAGACCTGCACCCATAATTCTTTTTGTTTCCAGAAATGCCCTTTTAATTCTTTTTTATAAAAATAAAGAAAATAAAAAGTTTTGACATATTGTGTTTTTTTCCTTTTCTTTTAAAAAAAATGTTTTATTTAACTTCCAATTATCCAAATTTTGATTTGAAAAGTTATGATGACTCGATTGAATTCTTAAAATGGTCGTTCACACCGTACGAAAGTTCAATTCGAGAAGTTTTAACTTTGATTGGAATACCAAAAGACCACACGTGTCTACGGTATCAAAATTGAAGTTTTAACTTTGATTGGAATACCAAAAGACCGCACGCGTCTACGGTATCCAAATTTGAAACTTACTCTAAAAAACATTCAAAATAAAAATATATAAAATTTTCAAAACTAAAAAATATTAAACATTTCAACAACCAAAAATTTTTCAAAGAACTACGTAACACTGATTCTCTATCCGCAATAGAGATACGTAGGAGCGAGGTCAAATCCTTATCGGGCTCCCTTTTTTTTTTCTAAAAAAAAATATTTTTGTTTGTTATTGTTTGCATTTTGTTTCGTTTTTGGGAAAAATAAATATTTCAAAAAATCACACTCAGATTACTTATTTAATTAAGGGTACCGTCTTAGGACGGGCATTGTGGGGGTGCTAACACCTTCCCTACACGTAACCGACTTCTGGACTCGAAATCCGTTTTCGCAAACTTGTCTTATCTTGTTTTTGGTTTTCCATAGTTTTTCCTAATAAACTATGGTGGCGACTCCTTTGTTTTGAAAATTAAAATAAATTATTTTTGTTCGCCGTCCCCATCATGATCCCGATTGCGACACTTTTGTTATTTGTTCTTTTATTTTTCTTTAATAATATTTGTTTATATGGTGACATATGATTTGTGGGTTTTGGAGTGTCATCTTTCGAAAAATATCAAAAACATCACTTTATTTTGTTGTTATCTACTACAAAACAATGAAAAAAAAAACAAAGTGAAAGAATATATGTTTTCAAAATAAATGCCCTTCTATTTTGAGAAATTATTGTAAAAATAACGGGCATTGTTTTGACACATTTTCTTACAAAAACAATTTTCTTAAGTTTCTTTTTATCTTGCTTTTTTATTAGTGTTTATCGCAGAATATTGTTTGATCCTGGAGGAAAAATAAATCAAACAGATAAAGTCTATAGTCGCTGAACATCAAGCAAGATTTGAAGATATATTCTTTTCAAGAGGAAGGGTATGATGCAAATCCATCTCCGTGCCTGCAGACAAGAACAAAGAGATCATTAAGTTGGAGCCTTAATTAGGAGTTTATCAGGAGTTTTAGTCTAATTGGGCTTATTTAGGCCTCCAAACAAACATTTGGGCTCAAGTTCAAAATTGAAGAAGATCGCTCTAGAGATTTTGGAGCTTCAAGACTACAAGACCTCTACTTGTAAAAATTATATAAAATAGTGTAGATTTATTTTTGGCCTTGTATATCGGGCCAAGCAATGTAGGTTTTGGGCCTTGAAGCCCATAAGAAAAAATAGAGGATCACCTTTGAAAGAAGTCTCCAAGAAGGCGCAATCTAGGAAGAATTAGTCCAAGAAAGTGCCGCTTAACACTCTAAGTAGGCACCACATGGGAACTTCTTCACCTAGCTTTTTTTGTCACTTGTCCACCTCTCATTGGAGAGTATTTGAAGCTTGAGCTGCAAGCTACCTTTGCCACATAACACTCTCCTAATGAAGAAGATCTTCTCTACTCATGGCTTGCCACTTGTCAAGCATGATGTATAGTATAAGAACTGAATCGTACTACAAAAGAATAAAAGAAAATTATTTTTTATATTTGGCCAGATTAGTTTAGAGGCCATGTTTTCTTTAGAGTAGTTTACCTTTTCCTTAATAGTGTAGTTTTATTCAACTTTACATTTATAGTTTGTAGACTTTGTAGTTTGATTTGTTGTTTTGTATATAATGTTTTGTTTTGTCTATTACACATCCTTGTGTTTACTAATGAAAAATATAATGTTTGTGTAGGTTGATTAAGTATAAGAGTTTACATAAAAATTTATGACACCATTTGCTCAATTGTTTGCAAAGATCATCTACACTGAAAATTTGGAGATTTTTTTTTTCATTTGTTTCATTCTCTTATTTGTTATTCCAATTCTTTTCTTTAATTTTCCATCTGTTCCCACATTGAGAACAATATATGATTCATGTGTGGGAGATGGTATAGAGTAGTGGGTTGTTTCTTCTAGTGAGTTGTTTCATCTAGTAGGTTGTTTTTGTTAAAATAGGATGGATTTTTCCCAACTTTATTTTCATTAGTTGTTTTAAATTTTTCTTCACCAAATAAAATGTATTCTAAATAAATTGTGTGTAATTTTTTTAGTGTCATTTTAGAGTTTAAAACTGATTGACTTGTTCACACAAAGTCTAAATTAGTTTTTCTTGAAAAGTTAGATTTTTGGATATTTTTTGTAGAATTAACCTTGGTGAGATTTGAGCTTTTCTTTTCTTGTGTGATTCACTCATGTTTGTAAACATTCCAGAACTTGTATTGACTCTTTTGAAGTTATTTTTTTTACATGCACTCTTGAGATGATCTAGGTCATTTTTTACTTTTAGCCAGTGAGCCAAAGTGTCTAACCTTATATATTTTCTATTGAACCCCTCTTTGAGACTTATTAACCTTCTCTTTGATGATTTTAGAACATTACAAGCCTTGAAACCTAAAAAATCATGATAAACCTAACTTGGATCTTTTAGGAGCTTTGGAATTTTTTGGGAAAATGGTTCAAAAGATAAGTGTGAGGTTGCTACTTTGAGCTCAATGAGAAAAATCGAGAAATGTCTGAGAGGGAAGGTCAATTTGGAAAAGTAGTTTGGACAAAATCTGAAAAAAAAAATTTGTGTTTTGAAATGACAAGAAAAATGAGAAAAACAGAAAAAGTGGAGGTAATATATGATGAATCTGGTTATGAGCAATATGAAGTAGCTTTCTCCTTATTATTTGAAACCAATTCCCAATTTTCTCTAGTTCTTCTAGGTTTTGAAGCCTTGCATTCTTTCTATTTTTCCAACCTAACCAAGCTTGAGGAAAGTCATTTTGATCTTGAGTTGCATGTGGCATTAATAGTAGAATTTAGAGGCTTTTCAAGCTTATTTATGATTATGATGTGCTCAGCTTACACTAAACCAAAAAGACTTGAGAGAAAAAGTGAAACATGAACTGAGAGGTGCTTACCATTACTGATCCATTGTCTAATTTGATTGAATTTCTTCCTAATTTTGCTGCCAGAAACATATTCTTGATAATTTTGAAACTTTAATTGATGAAAATTCTCCTTATTCATAGTTTTTCCTTTCATTTTATGAAATAGTTTTTGGTTTTCTTTTTTTTCTTTTGCTTGGAAATGCAAAAAATTTAACTGTGGAGGTATAATAACAGTTGATTTGTCCACATTTTCTTAAGCTTATTCTATCTTCTAAGTATTTTTTTCTCTTATTTTTTGTTTTTAATAGAGATTCATATTTTTTGTGGGAAATAAGTGTTTAATTGTAAAATGTGTCAATAAATCATTTTTAGATAGACTTTTCTGTTGATTCTGTAATAGATAATCTAATATCTTATTTTGTCTTGATTTCTTAGATCTTTGGAATTGATCTTTGTTGCAGGCGATTCACTACTTAACATCTTTAATGAAGACTTTGGATTGTAGTTTTTGACTTCAAGAAGAAGCAATAAACAATTATAGCACCACCAGCCCCAGAAAATCAATGGTCAAACATCAGCATTAAATGACAAAAGAAGAAAAAGGGCATTTTAGTCTTCTCCTTAGTGGGAAGATGACTGTGTCCATTTTGACTTAAGCCCTTTTCTTTAAATAAAACACTTGCAAGACACTTAAGGAGAAGGGGGGACAATTAGAGATGAAACTTAGTTTAGTAGTTAGTTTAGTTTTTGTTTTTCGTTTTTCGTTTTCTATTTCTGAGTTTTACAATTCTATACAAGATCTTCATTTCTACATTTTTCTTCATCGTTTTTTCTTCTCTTTATGTTCTATTTTCTACAATTCTTGTTCAAAGTTGAATTTAGTTTTAGAAATAGGTAGCAAAATGAAACTCATGTTAGACGACGCTGTTTTCTTGTTCAAAATCTTTTCCAGATTTTATTTTCGATCGAAAGTAGTTTTGTAAAAACATACAAATCGATGATAGTTACTTACTGGATACAATGCTTAAAAAAAAATCTCAAAATACTAATAATATTCTTGTTATTTTATATATTAAATAATTTTTTTTTCACGTCTACATAAATATCTCTCTCATATTTTCTTTTAACAATAATAAAAATGATATTAGATGGTATTAAGATATTTATAATAATTTAACAAATTCAGTTTAACACATTATTTTCAAATATTTAGTTTTCTGATAACTAATTCAATATTACTTAAAAAAAATATAAATATTTTTTAATATTTATTAAATTTTTTTATTATTTATTAAGAAAATTTGTTAATATTTATGAAAGAAGTTAATAATTTTTTATTTGATTGTATTTGTATGTGACTCCGTATGATAAAAAAAAATTATTTAATAAATAAATTTTAAAATAAAAATAATAAAAAATTGTTAATATATTGAGAAAAAATCTTTTAATAAATAAATTTTAAAATAAAAATAATAAAAAAATTGTTGACATATTGAGAATTTATGAAGTGAAAAACGCAATAGCTATCCTCTAGGAGGCAAGTGCCCAAATCGATTGATTGTGCTTACAAGGATTCGAAATTTGGGGTTTTTGCTAGTTGGAGTTGAAGATTACTAACCATGGTTTTTGTTCCCTGTTTTTCATTCCAAAATTAATTTCACTTTTCTTATTTTCTATTCGTTTCAATTATTGTTTATTTAAGTTTTTTGAAATTTCAGTTTACAAGCTTCGCTCGATTCAATTATAGTTTAATTTAATTATCCTTCAATTCGATTCAATTATAGTTTAATTTAATTATCCTTCAATTTTTCCATAATGTTCTGTTTTCCAACAATTTACATTTCTCCATAATATTAATTTCCAACAATTTACATTTCTGCATTTTTATCTTTCTTGTTTTTATAATTCTACACTTTACAATTCCTTATCATTTACGTTCTTTGCCTTTATTGTTTTGTATTTTTTTTTCAGTTTATTTGAATTACATTCATGAAATTTTATGCTTTTTATTCTTTATTTCATTTCAATTTTGTTTGTTTTGTCATTTTAATACACGATTTAATCTTGTTTTATTTTCCTGTATCCAATTTTATTTTCATATTATGCAATTTTTAAGCCCCCAATTTAATTTTTTACACTATATATATAAATGGAGTGAATCAGTGTGTTTCTTCTTTATAGATATGTAGTAAGATATACTGTAAAATATTTGAAAAAATTTACTCTAAATCAAATAAAAATTATAAATATTATCTTTGTAGAAAATATAAAGAATATTTGTATAAAAAAATTAATTGGATTTGAAATTCATAAAATCTCTACAAATAATTAGAAAAGAAAATAAGACAATATACTTATAATCTAAGTAATTAATAATTTCAATTAATTTTAAAGTATAAATTTATTTTCAAATATAAATAAAAAGGGTCATAATTAAAATGCATAAGCAAGATCAATATATACTCATAAATGTAATTTCGAAATATACATATATATTACAGAAAAAGTTAATACTACCCAGCAATTGTAATATATGTAATATTTATTATGTTCTATGCCTATCGTTTTTCTTGTAACTATCAAAAGCCTCAAAATTCCGAGGCTGCATGAATGTCAATTGGGTTACGACACCCTCCAAGGTTATGGGCTGGGCCCTAAAATGTTATCAGCCCAGTAAATTTCACAATGTTTAGGCAAAAACAAAACTTGCTGTACCCCTATCATTTGTCACCTGCATCCATCAATTTTAGAAAAGCTCAAACATGCTCTTAAAGTAAAATTAAATTCTGAAAAATACCTTCTAAAAATAAATTTCAGAATTTTCTTAGAACGTAAATTTTATATTTTAGAATATATTTTTCGAAATTTATTTTTCAAAAATATTTTTTAAAACATAAAATTTACATTTTAAAAATAATTAAATTCTATTTTTAAAAAGTATTTTTCAAAATATAAATTTATGTTTCAGAAAATATTTTTTAAAATTTTTAAAAAATATTTTCTATAAGCTAATAAAGAGGGTACTTTAATAATTTCGCGTTTGTGATGGGTCAAAAATATGGGGTGCAATGTTTAACTATCTCGATATTAATCCTTAGAAGCTTGGTGTTGTACAATAGAAATAACAATATAAAAATCGTTTACATTGTTAATAAATATTTTTTTAATCATAAATAATACATTAGTCACAACTTTGTGAAGTCTATAATAATAATAATAATAAAAAAAATAATAATAGAAGAAGAAGATGCACATTCTGCTTTTTATTAATATGGGATCTCATCATGTAAAATTTCAAGGATTACAGATACAATTACTTTTTTTTTTTATTAATTTATCTAATATAAAAGTTAATAATTAATTGAATCAAAATTTAAGATATAAAAGTTTAAGTTCTTTATAAATTTATATGTATTTCCACATAAATGTTATTTATTTATTCTATTTTTCTATCTATATGTATTGATAAGTTTATCTCAATAAATTTATATTTATACTTGATGTTAGACTATATATTTCTATATGCTACGTGTCAATAAACCTTCCCTCTAGTGGCATCAATTTTTCATAACATTTGATATTTATTCTAATTTATTTTTATTTCTAGATAAATATTATTTATTTATTCTAATTTTCTATCTAGATGTATTGATAAGTTAATCGCGATAAGTTTATACTTATACTTTGATGTTAGACTTAAAAACCTTCATACATTTCTATGTGCTACGTGTCGATAAACCTCCTCTAGTGGCATCAATTTTCATAACATTTGATATTGGCCGTAGTACAAATGTAGAATACAAGATCCAAATACTATCTTCTTTAATGTACGATCAAAGTACAAGTTGGTGAGGAAATTGAAAATGGCTTAAATTCAACAAGAAGCACCAAACTTTAAGTCCTATACGACTAAAATCATCTTCACATAGCTTTTTCTTTTGTATGTGTGGGTGGTGGGTACGAATACTGTCGATTTTTTTTTTTCTCCAAAGGAAGAGAAATGAGAAATGATTGTTTCGAAAGAAAAATAAACGTTAGTTGTAATGTTACATCAAATTTATTTATAGATATGTCATATCGTTTTTAATTTCATATTTTCATAAAAAAAGATGGTTGTATCATTGTAGTAATTATGTTCTAAGTTTTTGCCAAAAAAATAATAATTTTTTTATAGTTAATTTATTTGTGTGTAAAATGTGAATGTTTTAGGTTTAGTAAAGGATATTTTGCATTGTTTCCTTTCATTTTTCTTTTGTTTGTATATAATATTTCTTACGAAATACCATCAATAAACTTTTCTTATCATCTTTTTTTTTTAAAGAAAAAAAAAATCAGTTTTCACTTCATACATGCCTTGATTGTCCTCTATAAGTAGTTTACTTTGTGTAATATATCATTTTGGGTAAAAGATATATGATATAAAAACCAAAGAAAGCACCCAAAAATGTTATTTATCAAAGTCTCAACCGTAAAATAAAATTATTAATAGAAACTGCATTAAACATCAATATATACAAAAAGAAAGAGAGAATAAGACAGATAAAAATAATTATATAATGTCACATTTGATAGCAACGTTTTCATATTCACACAATATTGCCTATGGAATCTATTTGAAAACTTTTTCAGCAGCTTTATCTCCATATCATAAAATTCTAGTGAAACACGCAATGCATGAAAAGGCAGCAACATAGAAGATTCATGTCACAGCTACATGTTGTGGTGTAGGGTTGATTTTGATGGTGCTCTGAATCATAAATGCAAAGAGATCAATATAGTCAACCTCACAATAACTAATAATAAGAAACTTTTTTTCTAATTTGGAAAATATTAATCGATACACAATCCATCCTCATTTGTTTCCATGCTGATTAGGTTAATTTAAAGAATGTTCAAGATTCTTCATAGCAAAATTTATATATCTCAAGTATGAAAATAAATAGTGTGATAGTAGGTAATACGAAGAAATGATTGACTATATATTAAAAATATAATTGTTTACCTTAACAAAATTATATAATTACAATTATATATTTTAAGATTTAGTGTGCATGATTGTTAATTTAACATTACAATTAGTAACAAAATTAATTTATATAAATAATTATAGAAGAAAATAACTTCAACAAAGTTACTTTATATAATTTGATCTCTCTTTTATGTTATATGTTGTGAGATAGCCATTGTAATAAAAAAAAAAATATCTTATATATGCAATCATATGATAGTCAATATTTAATATTATATAACTATTTTAAAAAGTCATTTTCAAAATAAATTCACGCGTCTTGTTTTATTTTTATTTTAATTATATAATAAGACTCAATGATCAATATTTATTTTCTGTCGCTTTTACATAAAAGACGGCCTCTTGGTGTGATACATCGATCTTAACATTTTTATAATTGAATATATTGTACGAAAACTCTTGTTACCGTGCATGAATCTTGTGCAATAAATAATACTTAAAACTAAAAGATAAATACACTTAATTTATATAAATAATTACATGAGTATTTGATAAATTTAAATTTTTATCATCTATAATAATATTACATAGATGGTAATTGGTTGATTATTTTTTATTCCAAAAGAGACAAACAAAAACCAAACTAAGCCTGTCATAGAAACCTCTATGAAACCTCGAAGAAGCGTAGAGATATATGAGCATTGACATTCTCTATAACATGGGCCCGTTTCACACACGTCCCTGTCTATATTTGAAAAACAAACAAATTTGAAACAAACACCACCGTTTCGTGAATTTATATAAAATTGTTTTTTCTTAATTAATAATTAAAATATTCAAGACATCAATATTCATAATAATTTTATTAACTTGATAGGGTTATTTTTAATTTTCATAATAGACTTGTAAAGACAGGATTATTTTTAATAAGTAAATTTATATCTATCTCAATCTTTTATAATGCACTTGTAAAGTGAGAATTAATTATAAATTATATTAATTTAAATTTATTCTTAATTAATGTAGAGTCTCTAAAAGCGATTATTTCCTTGTAATATTAAAATTCAATGTTAGGTAGAAATGAAAAATCAATGAAATACAAGTAAGAAGAATAAGAAGTTCATTTTAAAGTTTGGTTGAATTAGATGTAAAATATATGGAAAGTTGTCGTCTTTGGTTGAATCTTTTGATTCTAAGATCTCGAATCTCAAATTTTAATGAAGGAATTTTCAGATACATTATTCTTCATCAAAATATTATTAGTGGAAGTTTTAACTCACAAAATAATAATTACATTACATAAGTTGTTAGTAAAAATATTTATTAAATTGCACTAAAGAATACTCGTATTGTTGATGTAGTAGAAGGATTTGACGAATTCGAAGATTTGAAGAATGGAGTCTTAACACATATATTTGAGTATTATTTTTTTTTTTTCTGTATGAGTCTTTAATTTTCTTTATCCAATTGTTTGATAATCAAAACATCAAAGGAAGTGTTTTTAAATTTAGACCTAAGGTGGGTTTGAGTTTTTTTAGAAGGTTGTATGTCTGTTAAGTTTTAATAAAATAATCCATTGATTTCACTTGAAATCAACATATTAAGTTTTAATCTATTAAAATTAACAGTGTTGATGTTTTAAATTTCTATATTCTCTGAAATTTTTTAGAGACTTTTTAGAGATACAAAAATCTTTCTGAGCAAAATATTTTTTGTGCAATTAATCACTTTCTTAGAGCAAATATTTAAAGTTCTTTGGATCACTCAAACTTTGTTAAGGAAAGTTTTCTAAATTCTTGAACTTGTTTCTTCTAGAATTCTTGTATTGTTATTCTTTGTATTCTCTTTCATTTATGGGGTTTGATTGTAATTAGATAGGGTTTCTAATTGTTATAGAGTAATAGAGGGTCACTTCTTGAGTAGAACACTCTTGTAGGGTTCAAAAGTTGTGCTCTTAGAGTTTTTGTGTGTGCTACAAAGACTTGTTGATAGTGAAATCTTCGTTGGTGCAATTTAGAAAATGGATATAGCTCTTATGGAAGAATGAACCAATATAAAACATTAGTTTGATCTTTCTTTGCTCTTCTCTTTAATTTTTTTTGCATTGAGTTCTTGTATATTATTGGTTGAACAAAATATTGACAAATTAAATTTTTGAAATAACATTGACTTTACTTGTTTGCACTATAATAAGATTTTTAACTAAACTGTTTTTGTGTTCTCAAAGACTTAATTTGATTGATTTTTTTAAAGATCATCATTATAAGCTCAATTTTGTGAGGTGGATAATAACACAGGAGTACATCTTGATAATAACATAGGAGTGCATGATGTTGACTTGAGTTTTACTTTGGTTGATTTTGCAAAGATAGTTTCATTCATCATGGCTTACCAAGTAAATCAAGATTTTTATATGAATGATCCTTCTAATAAAAGGTGGTGAGCTGTCCTCCAGGAAAGAATTGAACATAATCTTGATAACCATGATGACTCAATAGTCCAATTTGCAGACAATCCTTCATTTTAAGGACACATACCTTCTATGAATGATGAAAATGATGTTAATGAAGTACATGCTACACGGAATGATCACAATGAAAGAATATGAGAGAATATTGTAACACTTCTATAATAGAAATAAGTAATGCTTATTTATTGTTTTTTCATTTTAATTTTAAAATTGATTTTTATTTAATTTGAACATTGATTTTTAAATAATTTGAAGTTAATCTTAAAGGAGTTTTGATTTTTTCTTTTGCTCGTCATGACTAAGTCATACTAGAGAAGTTACATGCTTGAGAGATCTGGTCATTAGACACCTAAGTAATGCCAAAGTTCCAATTGACATAGACTCTCATACTGGTAGAGCATCAAGCCCTAATCATGCTTAGTTTGTTAGATATTTAGGTGTCCTAGCTCGTTCAAAGGTGCTTATTTTGGTATGCGACTGGGATCATGTCACAAAGGTAGAAAAAAAAATTCTTATTTGACAGGATATTTGTGTAAGTAATTTATTTAAAACGTTTTAGATATTCTAAAAAAAGCTTAGAGGTTTCATATGATGATGAAGAATAACACTTATGTCGTATTTCAACTTTTTTTTTTTCAGATAACGAGTTGGACACCCAACTATAAACGAAATTCACCAAGAATAGGAAAGATACTTTCTTACCATTAGAAATCAGAATTGATAAATATGAATAAATATGTTGGATGTACATAGAATGTATAGTAAACAATTTTGTTATATGTTAGGTTGATTATATTTACCTAAGTTTTGATTTTGGTTTAATAAAATGTTTTGTTTTGCAATTGCTTTTGATGTATGTAATTGGTTTCTAGCTGGAAAAATGGCGTCAGATGGGCATACACTAAAATTGCTCAACCCACACATATTAGCCCCAACAAATTTAAGGACGTGACAATGTAATTTTGAGGACTCTACTGTCAGTTGAGTGTAAATAAATCTAAGTTGTTTTTTTTATATACTTGGACACAAATAGAGTTGACAACTAAGAGAGAAAATGTTCCCTTGCCACCTATAACACAAGGAATTAATATATTATTTTTTTCTATCTTTCCTTGCTTCTACATCACTTCTTCTCCTCATCCTCTTCAAGTTCTACAGATCAGTTTTCTCCCAAGGTTAGTGGTTCTCCTATTCCAATCATTTTCCTTCTTTCATGGTGAGAAATGTGACATAGTAGAGGTATAGGGTTACGGGTTATGATACCCTAACCCTTAGAATCATTTTCCCAAAGAGACATGTTGATGCAATTCTAGCTTCAATTGCATGCTTCTTCTTGTAGGATTGTTGTTGTGGATGTGATTTGAGATAGATATAGCGGATGAATTGTTGTTTGGACATGTGAGATGGATTTGGAAGTGAATTTTCCAAAGTGTGGTTAGGCCAACACTCGGAAGGAACTCTAGAAAACGTTTTGTGTAAGATTCATCTAGAAAGAACCTTTACAAGAGTAGAATTGCTAAAAATATTTTGATTTCAATTCAATATATTCATCAAAGTTATCTTACAAGAGGAGAACACCTCTATTTATAGGAAAAAAATAAAACTAACCCTAACCCAAACCCTAGCTTGTATGACAAGCTTCTTACAAACTCTCCAATTAGAGAACGATACATGTCAAGCCATGAATGGAGAGGATCCTCTCCATTGGCAAGGTGACATGTGCCAAGGAGCACGAGAAGCACATGTAGGTGCCACCTAAGACCTAACTAATACTCTAGGTGGTAACTCTCTCTCTCTTAGGGTTAGGGTTTGACTCAATTACAAGGTCCGAAACTTTCAAGACAACCTATTTTACTTTTTGGCCTAAGTACAAGGCCTAAAATTTAAATTCCTATACTACCTTGGCTCAAATACAAGGTCCAAAGTCCTATTTTACTTGGCCCAAAATATAAGGTCCAAACTAAATTCTACACTTCTTTATACCATTTTTACAAGTAGAGGTCTTATAATCTTGAAGTTCCAAAGTCTTTAGAGTGATCTTCTCCAATTTTGATCTTGGGCCCAAAATGTTTGTTTAGAGGCCCAAACAAGCCCAATTAGGCCCAAACTCCTGATAAGCTCCTGATCAAGGCTCTAGCTCAATCATATCTTTATTCTTGTCTGCAGTCTTGGAGTCAGGATTGCATCACATGTTATCTTTTGAACCTTTCTTGTGACATATTTCTAGAATACCATTTTTCTTTCATATGAAAATCTTGAAGTATGGTATTATGTCTCTGAGAATCTTTTAAAGTTATCTTTACTTTGAAGTTGAAATATGGCTTCTAATGTAATAAAATTTTAAGTATAATTCATATTTCAAAAGTTTCTTGGAAAAAACCGGCAAAGTATACTTGTAGAAAAAGTATCACTCAAAGAGAATTTAGATGTTCTTCTCTGAATAGCTCTGAGTATATATGAGAGTCCCCTAGGTTTGAATTTTCCAAAAATTCATGACACAGAGGGGAAGCGTCTTATAATGTTTGAGCTTAACATTATACCAACAAGACGGAAAAAGAAGTCGAAGATATTTTTAAAGATAGGCACACCTTACTATTTCTTAAGCTAAATTCAGTCACTTAAATAAATTTGAGATATGATTTTTTTATTGCTTTTTAAATACCAATTTTTGAAATGGTTAATGATTGACTTATTTACTATATGTTATGCTACCACTCACTGAGTTAATCACACATAGTTTTGTATATTCCAAATGAACAAGTTTAAAGATAAATTATACAATATGAAATATGAAGCGACTATTTGAGTTTCATACAACTTATGAGTTGTCTAGTTAGCTTTTTGGAAATGTGCTTGTATTAATTTTCATAATATGTATAGTTAAATGGATCAACTTTCTGTTTGGTTTGTACCATTTGGGAACATCAATGTATAATAAATATTATGTTATGTAAATGTTTCTTTGTGTACATTTTATTGTTCACATATGTTATTATTTATGTTACGCCTAAACCCTCTCTTGGGTGTTACATGCATGACAATAATTTAATGATGTCGTAAAATGTTTTTGGAGTAATTATCAAATAACTAGCAGATGGATATACAATATAAATGATAAAATGGAAATACTTTAAAAGATATCAATGTTTGAAACAAAGAGATTTTTGGAGATTAATAAGACAAAACAAACAATAGTTAGGTAAATAAAAGATATTTTGGATGAGAACAATTATGAATATAGAAATAAGGAGAGAAGAGTACCATTTGTGGAATTGCAAAAAATTAGTTTGTATCAAGAAGATTTAGGCAATACAAAATACAAGACTAAGATGGACAACATTAGGGGGTTTCAATTCCAGGTATTATCACTCTATAATTATTTTGTGGAGAATGAAAAATGAAAAAAAAAATGTTTGAATATACAAGGGGCATAGTATGAGGAATCTCATATTGATGGCAGTCATGATATTGTTATGTTTGCTAGAGTGATGTGCACCGAAGGAATGGAGGTAATGGATGAGTGGAGAATTTAATGGAAGAAGAAGAAGCTCATGTTGGAGGAAATGATCTAAGAAATGAAAGGAATGGAAGAGAGGTCCAGCTAACTCTTCTTAGTGCCTAGGCTAATCTCTACACAAGCTAACTTAGAGGAGAGCTAAAGAATAAGTGAGGCTCGATTATTTAGTAGCAATTCACTAATGCATTCAAAGCTAAAAATCCATGGTTGAATACATGAATTTATAGGCTCAAGTTCAGCCTAAGTATTGGAGCCAACTCTGTAAAATTATATGAATTAAAAAAATAAATCTAGAGGAACCAACGAGCTTGTGCCATTAGTCACATGATTCAAAAAGGAGGTGCCAATTGTGGATCACACAACACTTAGCTGCATATGCTTTGCATATTTAACATATGTTAAATATGTTAAGCAATGTAGCATCTCAAGGTGCTTCTAGATAGCCTAAGTCACCCAGGATTTTTAATTGGGCTTGAAGAGAGCCCAATTGAAGCCTTAGGTAACTCTGTATCCTAATTCTACTAATATTCATGGCCCAAAATACAAAGCCCAATAGAAAATGCATTGAGGCCCAATAGAAAATAACCTATTCTATTTATTTACAAAAGTATTACGGGTGACATCCATTGTCCCGTGTCGGAAGTCATGTGAGATAATTTGCAATGAAATCGTGGCACTTGGGTTGCTACACTCTTAAGTAGAAAGAGTTGCGTCCTAACTAATGACTATAACTTTTGATCTAGTAGTAAGTGATCAATCTAACAATTGGTATTAGAGTCAAGATCACGAGTTCGATTCCTAGCGAGACAGTTGCTGAGGAAGAGATTGTTGTCGGTGGCATCCATTATCTCATTGCAAGCCACAATCAAATCATAACATTTGGACTGCTACGCTCTTAAATGTTAATCGTCTTCCTTTCTATAGTTTATACACACTTATGAGTTGAAACATCTAAATAGTCTCCTATAAATATATTCCTTTTTTATGAAAAAAAATAGAAATAAAATATATTAATATGAGTCTTCCTATTAGTACATGTATATTTTCTAAATTTTTAATAATATTCTTGATAATATATTCACATAGAGATCTAAAGATATTTGGTAATGAAGAATTCATATTAACTCTTTTTAACATCCAAGATAATGTGTAACATCGTCTCAAATTAATGGTTAATGTTATAATTAGTATTACGTATAAATCCAATTTAAAAGGTATATATTAAAACAGTGAGCAAGTTAATTTAAACCTATTTAAGTAGGTCATTAAATATAGATGCACTACATGTCAAATGAGAAAGTAACGAAGATACATCTTAAATAGTTAGGATAGATAGAGACAAAACAAAGAATCAAAATAGAATATTATTGTCTTGTAAAATTACTTTTATCCTTGTAAAAACATGTTCTAATGTGAAAAAGAGATTTTAAGAAAGTGGTAAAATGGTGAATGTGAATCAACAACAAATAAATAAAAATACTCTCAATATTTAAAATTTTGAGTTGAATATAATATATGACGTTGTAGTTGATTCTTAATCGATTGACTTACCTATAACTTCTAACAAACAGAATTGTTATGGCACCAATTATTATACTGTACTTTTTTTTGGCCGTACACTACTAAGAAAGCGCGTTCAGATAAGATGAATACATGGTACAGAAAAGTAAGAGTCAAATCTAAGGACCCACTGCATGTGAGAACACATATAAATAAACTACAAAACACAGTAGCATGCATGAACGTCATAAACCGCTACCACCATGAACACCACTCAACCTTTTAACTTCATCTTCCTCTATCACACTCCCATTTCAATGACACCAAAGGAAAATGATGCACTGAAAAGATTGCTTCGACGTGCTGCAACAAAACTTGGAAAAGTTTACGGAAGGAAGGATCAAGGCGTAATGTGTTACTTTACAAAATGTTCCGTTTTTTATTTTTAATTTTAAGGATTTGATAAGATAAAATTAGTTTTTTTTTATATTTCTTCTTATATGAATATTTAAATAGGAGAAGTGAAATAAAAATAATATATACTTCTGTAATCAAATTTAAAATAATATCATTTCTAATCAAATTTAAAATAATTTCATTTGCTTTTCTTAACGAAGTTAAGTTTTTGTTGAAGATCTATTTCACATCAATATGAGATAAAGTGAAATTATAGTATATAAGTCAAAGATAAAATCATCTTACATGTAAATTATTTAAGATGGAGTTAGATTTAAAATCTACTTTTTAATATTGTAGCAAAGTATATTTTAACAACATTGAGTATAATTGGACATATCGGATCACCTACTAATGAGCCATTGTTGAATCATCCAAAAGTATATAGTTTCACATTTGAAATGTCTAATCTTTGATATAAGAGAATGTGTTAAAGATCTCATATCGACTAGAGATAAGACAAAATTACAATATATATATATATATATATATATATATATATATATATATATATATATATATATATATATATAAATGGGATACACATCACCTTACAAATTAATTTTGTGAGGTTGAGTTAAGTTTCAAACTCACTTCCTAAAATCTTTAAAAAAATCTAAAAAATATGAATAAAAAGAACAAAATTAAAATATATTTCTTTATAAACTAAAAGTAATTTATTTATAGAGGTTTAGAATAAAATATAAAATATTTTCTATAAGTTAATTTTAGTTTACAGAAAGGTTAATGTCAATTTTCTTTATTTTTTAAAATTTTTTATGAAGAAATTTAATTACATATGCTCTTATACAACTACTCTAATAATAATGATATCTTGTTATACACGTTGAAAGGGTGATATGATGAATAATCAAAATAATATTCAATATGTAAAAATATCGATGAAGCATTTTGAGTATGTATTTAGTTTCAATGACAACAACAAAGCTAATAAAAATTTAATAGACTTCTATATATAAATTGGGAATAGAAAAGTGCATTAAGAAACATTTAGTGGTAACGACACCCATTCTCTAAGTAGAATAATACTTGGCAATGAAGAGGAATGTCATATATGAAAAAGAGATGGAGAATCAAGAAAGGAAGAGAAACTGAGTATAACATAATTTGTTATGATATGAGAGAAAGAGAATCACCAAAATCATCACCCCTAAACAAAGTCTTTCAGCCAGCTACTTGTAGTCTTTTATTTATTGCTCCTCCTTAACCCTTGACTTATCACATCAAACACCACATCAACTTGTTTTTCTCTAGTCATAATTTGCTTCCTTATAGTATTTTGTCATTGATCCTTGTTGTTGGAGCTTCAACAACAATTCTCATGGTGATTCAAAGAGTGATGGGCCAAATTCGATCTCAATCACTCTCTTCAATTGATTCCAATATCTGAATTGTTTCATGCACTGAGACATATGAAACCACGGTATAGACATTCCTGTCATATGGATTTATGCGATTCCAATCCATTATTTCTTTGGAATTTTGGCAAAAATCAAAATATTGGTCTATGGTGAAAATCCATCCCAAAGCGTCACTACCATCAAATTTGGAATGATCAAAATCTTCAAGTATGATGTTGTTGACAGTGATGTGAATCATAATTTGAGTCTGAGTTCGAACCATTTTGATGTTTATTGAGAAGCTAAGCTATTAAACTCTAAATTGCATCAAATTTCAACTTTGCCTTTTGTTCTTCCTTTGATTCTTCTAACATCTAAAATAATTTATTAATGTCTCCTTCCATCACCTTCATCTTTGTGTTCTCAACTATAAAAGTTGGGAATAAAACAATGCATTAAGGAAAAGTTAGTGGCCATGACACCCAATCTTTCAGCAAAAGAATAGCTGATAATGAAGAAGAATGTTAGATATAAAGAATCGGGGAACGGGGAAGGAAGGAAAACTAAGAGCATAATAGAATTTGCTAGGATATGAGAGAGAAAAAGAAAATCACCAAAATCATTTTCCCTGACAAAATCCTTCTGCCAGCTACTTGTAGCCCTCTCTATTACTCCTCCTCAACTCTTGACATGCCACATCACATGCAACATCAACTCTTTTTTTTTCTCATAGTTTACTTTCTTACCCAAGTGTAGTTAAACAAGTGGAACATTATACTTTAAATTCTTATTTTAGTTTTAAAATATTAGAAACTCAAGAAAAATTAACATTTATTCTCATTTTAAAGTAAAGATTCACATTTTAGGATTAAGATTTATCTTATATGTTAATTTCGTATAATGTTATATTCATTGCATTATTACAGCAATGATATGAAATCGATCGTATTATATATTTATGTATTGTATTAGTGGTGTCCAATGTGCCTTTCTCTTTCTAAGCCACACACACTCTCTCTCTCAACTCTCTTCCTACTCTCTCAAATATTTTTCTACACACACCCCAACCGAGTGCAATATGACATTTCGAGTATGTGAAATCAGTCCCACAACAAACAACTTGAAATTTCCTACTTTAACAAACAACCTAACATTCAAACAACTTGAAGTTTCATACTTTAACAAACAACCTAACATTCTTACCCGCAACACTAATAATTCTAGTGAATAACTCATATTTGCTTTTAGATTGGACGAAAAAGAAAGATGAGAATAAAGAGTAACTTCCAAAAGAGATACGTAGTTAAAGGTCTTTTACCAAGAGTTCGGCTTAAATATCTTTATCTTTATCTTAATTTTTTCAAATTAAGGACAAGATACCTATTAGAACTGTTAAATTAAAAAAAGGAAAAAAGAAGTTAGTAATATAAATAAGAAATTACGTATTAAAATTACGCATAATTTAACTTTATTCAGTATGCCTATACCTAAAACTTAAAAAAAAAAAAATGTTATTCTTCATTCTAATGATCTATTTCTTTAATGTAACAATTAAAGATAAGATTTACAACTATTATATGAAATATTAAAATAAATAGTAACGCGCTTTTAAAGTAACTTAATATCTATCTTTTTTCCATGTATATCTTATTTCAGTAATTAGGTATCAAATATCATTAGATAGATACTCATGCATCATTATTCAACGTTGAGTGCTTCTTTCTCAATAAATTTCGTGGATGTTTCGTGGGGTTAGTCATGTGGTGGTGGGGCACTCTCTCATTTTCATGGCTACGTAATTTCTTTGTCTTTCTTCTTCGTTTCTGTTATAAAGAATTGACATGTATATGCATACAACCACAGTGTCTTTCTTCTTCGTTGTTGCTATAAAGAATTGACATTTATATGCATACAAACATAGAGGGAAGAAACCTAGATCAATAATGTTCAAAGTCTTACACACTAGAAAAATACACGAACGATATGACTTGAAGTTGCATGTCAATTTCGTATGGTGCTTATTTTTCCGCGTTTGGGCGATTTGTACGGCGATAATTTGTGTACTTTCAAGGACAAAGACATATGGTAATGACTTTGAATAAGAAGTATCCACACGAAACTATACAAGGAAATTGATACGATATCTTTGCACCATGATTGAGTTGTCAAATATTACAATTATGTTATGTGTGTTGATTCTATAAAAGGGGATTAATTTGTTTGACTAGTATTATCAAAAATCAGTTTTTTAACTCTAAAGACCTATATCAATTGTAGAATGGATGAGAATTGATTAAATTACACTAAAAAACCAAATTTTACAGATAGTCAAAATTCTTATGGTGTTGAAATTTTATCAATAAATAGAAATTTCTAACAGAAAAGCAACAAAGAAAGGTCCATCACTAACATACTTGTCAATAATTTTACTGATAAAAATTATAAATTATATACTCCGTCAGTAATTATTAACAAATATATCATTCGATTTTTGTTATAAAATTGTATCCATCAATAGTCACTAAAGCATATGTCCAACGAGAAATTTATTTCAATAATTACTATAGAATATATCCTTCGATAATATGAGTATTTAGTCATTCAAGTTACCGCCAAAAAACTAAATGTCCGATAATATGAATAGTTAGTCATCCTAGTTTAGTGACAAAAAATTACATTGGTAATATGAGTAGTTAGTCATCCTAGTTTACCGATGAAAAAATTGTTTGTAATTTAAGAATTGGACGCCAGGGTAAAGAAGCGGCAATGACGTCCGGTTTGGGAACATGGGCTCAGTGCAGATTGGGTCCAGTACCGAAACAGTAATAGAATTCAATAGGCACTCTTAGAATGTGGTGCTTGACGTGAGCATTAATTTTTGTGTTTATTTAATAGACTTGTGGGTTTTAGGGTTAGACATTTTTGGCTAGAACAAAGAATGAAATTGACTATTGAAGACGTCTTTAGGCTTTGTTTGGTGTAATCTTCTTGTTCCATCATTCATCTTGTAATGTTTGATTTTCTCATGTCTATGTCTATGAGGAGCTAAATTTCTTACTGTTGGGATTAGGTTGAATCCTTTTTGAACTCTCATGTAATCATATTTGTACTTAATTATGTCTTTATCATAAATACTTTTCTTTCAATTCATCAATTTTTAATTTTGTGCTTATGTTTGTTGTGCGGATCCATAACTCGAATATTGATTCTTAAGACTTATAAAATATCTTTTGAATCTGGATTTGAATTAATTTACTAGATGAAAGCTTGTGTCTGGGAATAAAGTATTATTCATTTGTTGTCATTAAGATTCCTGTGTTATGCGAGATTCATCTATATTATTGATCAAGGATTTGAGAAATAATAGATAATTCCTAGATTTGAGTAATTTTGTGGATTGACATTGATGATTGAAAGGATGATAACTTTTGTAATAAATGACAATGTATATTGGTGAGATCTAACCTTGACAAGTTCATCATATGATTGTTTAACATTTTTCTGCCTTTGATTGTTGATAAAAATATAAGAAATATCTTTTTAATTTTCTCGATATCATTCAAAATTTTAATTTGTCCTGAATATGAATTTATTATAATTGTTTTATATTACACAGATCTTTTGAAAAGAACAACAATTTTATTACTTGCTACATTATAACTGGTGTACTTGTCATCATTTTGTTTTGCTTTGTATAAGGTAAAAGCTTATGTGACTATAGTAAATGATGAGAAGTGGAGCCCACTTAGTTTTTTCTTATCAACAACATTAAATGTGGGTAAAAGCTTATGTGACTATAGTAAATGATGAGAAGTGGAGCCCACTTAGTTCATAAGGAATTCTCTCATTATCGATTTATGTTTCGTAAAGATGAAAAGACAACACCATTTTAGTTTAAATTGTTTTTGATATTAGTTTTCCACTCTTGATTACCAATCATCTTTAGTTTGTCATGAATTCCAGATTTTGTGAAATAGTGTAGAACTATTTGTATAGTGCAGAGCTTGGATAGTCTAGCATAGGATTAATGACCTTTAGGCTTTGAATCATCTAATGCTTCGCTGGGGTGGAATGGTCTAATGCTCTTGTACGTCGATGCATGAATTAACCAATGGTCTTTCTCCTAAACCATTCATAACCTTCCAGCTAATCTGTACTGCAATGTGGTCTTCCTCCTTTGGCTTTCAACGAGTAGAGTCAATCATCTCAACGTTTAATATTAACATCATCTACCAAAATTTTTTCAACTCTATATCATCTAATGTGAAGATAGTGGATATTAGATATTTAGATCGTCTAAAGACTTTGTCCAATTGAATTGCATTAACAAGATATTGATTATATCAAAATACTTTTTCTAAATATTATTTATTGTATAAAATACTACAAATTTCAAGATGTTGTAATTTGCACCTTCAAGTTGGACTATTTTCTCTTTTTATTTGATTTTCTACTTTCTATTGTGCTTATGATTAGTTGTCTACCACTTATGAAGGTGATAAAGAATTGACCACAAATTTATTTCTTTATGATGTCTTATAAGGGGAAAAGGCTGACAAGATTCACTCAGTTTAAGATTATCCCTTTTAATTTATTTCTCGAGACTTTGACTCCTCGGAGGAGTTAATCCTACTTTTTAACAATTTTATTTCTATCTTTTCATCTTTTTGACTTAAAATTCTAAGTTCCTCCTTCAAGATGGAAAGACAAGTATCACATTCAATTTTTTATTTACTTTTATTGATTGTCTCTTGTTGTCTCTACAATTTTAGTGACTTGAGCTCTCGTTAAAGTTCTTTCAAATTAAGTAGGTTTCACTCGAGTCAATACCACTAGGGTGAGATGTACACCTAAACATTTTAAGTCTTGTATTATAAAATTTTCACAAATAAATTATAAGTTCAGAATACTAAGGGTGTGTTTGGATCAGGGAGTGAATTTGAGAGAGTGAATTTGAGATGAAAGTGTGTGGAAAGTTTGGTTGTTTGGATTAAGGGAAAGATAGTAAGATTTGAGTGGAAAATTTGTGAATAATATGATAGATATCATAATATTTTAATATAATAAATTATAAAATTATTTTTATAAATAAAAATAAAATATAATTTATTTATTTAATGTAATTAATAATATTTTTAAAAAATTTATAAAAATATTAAATTAATAATTATCTTTAAAATAAATTTAATTTATTATAAAATATATTAATTTATTGATAAAAAATTCATTTTTAAAATATAAAATTAATTTTTTTAAATAATTTTAATAATAAATTCAAATATAACTATTTATTTTATAATAATAAAAAATTTATTATTGTAAAATTT
>Ga0209700_104700_pt1 | contig 24192 bp, 25 predicted proteins | sample SiratroredBW_FD_187528 | JGI IMG/M metagenome (GOLD analysis project Ga0209700, IMG submission 187528) | Root nodule microbial communities of legume samples collected from California, USA - Siratro red BW (SPAdes) (version 2) | ecosystem: Host-associated > Plants > Roots > Nodule | place: USA...
ATATATATAAAAAAAAAAAAAAAAAAAATATATATATATATATATATATATATATATATATATATATATATATATAATCGTCCTCTTCTCTTAAGTGAAGTGAAGCATAAAGTTGGAAAATATCTTTTGAACAGGAATAAGAATTATATAAGAATTGAAAATTGTGATTGACAAGGGCAAGGGCAAGCATTCATACCTCAATGATTCCACCACACAACCAGCCATATGATAAATAATGATAAAACTGCTCCTTGCCTGGTTCAGTCTCAGGTACTGACTGACTAATGCAATTTAAACATCCATCCCAGTCAAACATTAGAAGAGGGTTTTGTTGAGCTATGTCTCCCATTGCGTTGTGCAAACCGGATGTATGGTTAAGCACATGATGAACCTGAAACAGAATATTAAAACTGAGAGGCCAGTACAAGGCATATTTATAACGAAGAAGAAGATACCATAATAAGAAACGAAATGAATATTAAAAATGAGAAATATCTATTTTCCTATCAAATCATATCATATCTCCATATTTAATATAATCAAATCACATCTTTAACATAATCAAATAATATCTCTAACAGTACTTACAAATGTCTGGACCTATTGACTATTTTAGCAAGGCTTTATCTTCCGAATCTTGCTAAAATCTACTTATGAGAAGGAAATCATGCCCTTGGTATTATCCATTTAGCATTGGCAACCGCATTTGTTGGGGACGAAGTTTATGGTCCATACAGATTAGAAAGGCTTCCTACATTTACTACAACAGCAAGTGACTACACAGAATCAAGAAGATTGAATTTCCAAGTTCTTTGGGATATCAACTTGACATCATTTACAAACCTTGAAAGGAGAATAGACCTGCTGATGCAGTATCTAGAATGCTGGAAGGGGATCTGCAAGCCTTATATCAAACAATTTGGTTGGGTGCAGAAAAGTTGCAACGGGAGGTGCAAACAGATCCAGACTTAACTAAAATCTTTTCAGCAATTCAGAAAAATGACAATGCTTGTACTAGGTGTACGTGGGAGCATGGAAAGTTGTTTTATAAAGGCAGATAATGATTCCTTTCATATTTCCCCGGACTATGTTGTTCCTAGAAGAGTTCCATTCTCCCCAGTCGGAGGGCATTCAGAGGCAGAAAGAATTTACAAAAAGTTGGCTTCGAATTTGTACTGATGAGGGGTCAGGGCTGCATGAACGAATTATGTCTCTGGCTGGATTAATACAACCCCTTCCTATTTCTTATATAGTTTTGGATGACATTAGCATGGACTTCATTATTGGATTGCCTAAATCTAGGGGATTTGATGCTATTCTAGTGTTGGCGGATCTGATAGCACTATTGATTGACTCAAAGCTTGCCTAGTAACGAAAGGTATACTCAGATATTTGAATTGGACTATGGTGACACATTCTCTCCCACTGCCAAGATGACTTCTGTCATATTATTCCTTGCATTAGTTGCTCGTCATTACTGGCGTCTTTATCAGTTGGATGTCAAGAATATCTTCCTTCATGGTGACTTGTTGGAGAAAATTTATATGGAGCAACCTCCTGGTTTTATTGCTAGGGAAAGTTCTCCAAATTAGTTTGTCGCCTTTGGAAATCTTTATATGATCTCAAGCAGTCTCCTAGGACATGGTTTGGTAGATTAAATGAAGTCGTCTGACAATTAGGTATGATTAGATGTCAAGCTGATCATTCAGTGTTTTATCGTTACATAACTGTTGGATGTATCTACTTGGTAGTATATGTTGATGACATTATTCTCATAGGTAGCGATCATCATGGCATCCTTTAGATAAAAGAACGCCTATGAGCTATCGCCTCTGCCACCTGTGAGCTCATTTGGCTCAAACAATTGGTTAAAGAATTGAGATTTAGGGAGTTCAAATAAATGACTCTTATTTGTGATAACTAATTGCCCTAGATATTTCCTCAAATCCAGTATTTCACGAGAAGACTAAACATATTGAGGTAGATTGTCACTTTATCTTAGAAAAGATTACATCTGGAGACATCACTATACTCAATTTGTTAACTCTAATAATCAGTTTGCAGATATCTTCACTAAATCATTGTAAGGTCTTAGAATTGATTATATTTGTAAGAAGCTTGGTTCGTATGATTTATATGCACTAACTTGAGGGATAGTGTTAAATGTAACTAATCGGCCTTCGACCAACACTTTGTATCTTTTTTGTATTTTTGACACTTAACATATATATAAATACACATGCTCCTCTGATGGAATATACACATAGAGAGAGAGTACTTTTTGTCTCTTCACATATCTCAATAGAGTTCAAACACTTGGATTTAACCGTTCACATAGAAGATCACCTTTCATTCTATACTACATTTCTGAGCTTATCTTTGTTTTTTTAGTAATCTTGTTCCTTTTTCTATATTTTTGTGTTGTTATTGTTGTTTGATTAGGGTGATTAAGACGTTCTTGTGATAGCATTACGAAAGGAGTTATGTTAAGATCTTGTAAGATTCAAGATATTGGTTTTTTTGTCTTTACTATCTTGCTTTTCACGTGTGGTTTGTAAAAACTTGAAAGATAGTGGATTGGCTTGGTCATAGTGATTGAGCAATTGTATGTAGCTCTTTTACAAAAGTGAACTAGTATAAATATTTTTTTTACGTGTACGATGTACCCTTTGTCATAAGAAAATTAGATAATACTATTTTTATTATCATTAAAAATAACAGCTACAGAACTTCAGTAGGAAGAAAATTCAATATTAGACCTTAGGGAGAAAAATCAATATTAGACCTTAATGGCTTCCTTCCCATTTGATCCAAATGCTGGCCATATATTTGCTACATTCTCTTCAAGGTTTAGTTTTCTGCAAGATAATAAACAAGCAAACACTTATTTCAGGTTAAAAGCACAGAGAGTACATGATGTTACAATGCTAAATAGAGTACGAAAGTATGATTTGAAACTTTCAATAACAATTTACTAACATGAATCTTAATTAAATCAAACATATGAACTTTGATAGTATTTAAAACTGAGTATTTATTTACATCAACAAGATTCCATGGCTATTAATCTTTCTCAAATAATCATACAAAAAGACAGTCAAAAAATATGGAGAAATATATTGTTAAACTCTAGGAAAGAGTTTTCTAGATAGCAAGGGTGTTTTATTTATATTCATGAAAATAAATCAATAAAATAGAGGAGATTTGATATCCTCTAATAAAAAAGATATGATATGGGAATAAATAAGAAAGTTTCTTATAATACCTATATAATCTAGATTCTCGTGTATATAGGATAATTCCTTATTTCTACAATTGTAATCATAAGTGTAATCATACAAATATCAATCCAACAAATGAATAAAGTCTAGATGAATGCATAAACTGCGTCGTCACAAGTCAAGCTTGGTTAAGCTTTCATTGTAATCATCAGCATAAAGGTAGAATTTATTCTGGAGGAAAAAATTAGCATATGGTCAGACGTGTGTGTGAATCAATAAATGGTGAGGAATGTAAAGTGTCAGTTAATTGTTCCAAGCCCTTTTTTTAAGAACTTTAATGTTCGTATTTATATTTTTTATATTTCCTCTTGCAAGTATGTACAATATAATTTATGTTATCCTTCTTAAATTTCAAAATAGCAGTCATCCTGCTATATTCTAGAGCAATTTTTTGGTCAACGCTATGCATCACAATTTGGGATTGACTACTATGCTTACACATAGTGTAAATTGTAAAGCAAACGTCAGTTCAGTAGGCAAAAGCATGTAATTCAGCACCGCCCTACAAGCCCTTTTCTAAGTGAAATTAAAACTTCATATTCTAACAAAAAAAAAATTGTAGCAAAAAATTAGTGGTGCACAAACTATATGGTCATAGAATTTTACAACATACCCATTGTCAACCCAGCCAATGTGTCATTCCTGTTGTGATACCCTTTGTAACAGAGAACACAGGAAAAAGGCTATCATGTAACACTATACATCTGTTGTGACCATGAACATTTCATTCAAGGAAGGAGTAAACGCAGAGCAATTGAAGGTGATATTGATTATATTAATTGGAAGATAATTTGAAGGTAAAAACATTAGAGCAACACTACGAATAAGATAAACTTATCTTGGCATGAACCATTAGACAAATGTAAGTTCAGTAGTCAATAACAAGTAATTCAGCACAGCCCTACTAGCCCTTTTTCTACGTGAAATCAAACCTTTATACTCCAACAAACAAGAAACTATAGCAACCAATTAAGAGTGCACAAACTATACGATCATAGAATTTTACAACATACCCATTGTCAACCATCCAATGCATCATTCCTGCTGCGATACCCTTTGTAACAGAGAATACAGGAAAAAGGCTATCAGGCTTAACTGGACGTGGATCGTATTTACCAAGCACTCCTGCAGCAGTGTCAATAATGACCTCTTCATCTTTGTATGCACATACCTTTAAGAGATATTCAGAATTTATTAAAACAATTGAAAAAAATACTTAACATATTTGTTTGACTCTTGACATCATATGCAACAATACCGACAATAAGAGTCGAGAACGTGAACCCTCAATTATGCTTAAAACAAAATGGAACACTTGGCTCAACAACAACAGTAGTAGATTAAGCCAGTAATACAAGGGAATGCAAAAACTAGGTTCTATTAACCATGGACTCTCATATCAATATATAATAACTATACATAAGATTTAAGGCAGGAAAGATTATTTGAGAGAATAAACACAAAATTTATAAGAAGGATGATTGAGTGAAATTGCTCGAGTGAAAAACTCTCAGCCAAGGGAAATTATATGCAGGAGGATTACAAAGGAATAAATGAGAATGAAATTTACCATAGAAAATAATTATGCTACTTACATTTCTTAAGCAGCAATGTATGCTTTTGGAAAGTAGAACTATTATTATCATGTGGACCCAACTCCCACCATCATAAATGCTTTAGATAGTATCTGAAGTTTAGTGCCCTAAAAATAAGTTTATTTTTCGTTTTACTCCCTTATTTAAAAATTACAAGATAATATGTGTCCTATTTAAGAGCCAACAATAATTCAAAAGGATATCCCATCAAGACTGGTTGAAACCTCTAGATGAGTGCATTCTAAAAACTTTATTTGTTCCTTTACCTCCTGGGAAGAGAACTGTAGTCTGTCGTTGGGTTTATATAGTGAAAATTGGACCTAATGGTCATGTTCATCAATTAAAAGCTCGCTTGGTAGTCAAAGGAGATACATAGATTTTTGTCCTAGATTATGGGAATACTTTCTCCCCCGTCGCCAAACTAACTTATGTCGGTCTCTTTCTGAATATTAAAAATGTCTTCCTACATGCTTATTGCAGGAATAAGTTCATATGGATAAACCCCTGGATTTACAACTTCCAGGGATTCTCGTCTTCTCTTCATTGGTCCCACTATGGTTTGAAGCAATATCCCTGGACATGGTTTGGTTCTTTTAGTCCTGCCTTGATTCAGTTTAGCATGAGTCATGACTAGGTGTGAGGTTGATCATTCTATCTTCTTCTCTCATTCTCCTTCTGGTAAGTGCATTTATCTTGTTGTTTTGATGACATTGTAATTGCTGGTAATGATGAGGTTGGAATTCGACATCTCAAAGAGCACCTAAGTTGAGAACATGTGTGACAAACTTGGTGCATATGACATATATGCTCCAACTTGACGGGGAGTATTAGAATATAATTAGTCATTAATTGTTACAGATTTGTTAATCATAAGTTCTTGCAGATTCTACGAAATTAGAATCATTTATCTTTGATTATTAGGCAAGAATTTAATGTATTTGATTTTGTAAATGAGTAAATTGTGTTTACGAAACAAATGCTTTATTTATATTAAGAAAAAGGAATTAATACAATAAATAGAAGAGATTTCATATCCTCCAATAGCAAATATGTAATACGGGTATAAATAAAATCGTCGCTGATTAGACACATATAATTTAGATATTCTTTACTTTATAGGATTAGCTCCTTATTTTATAATTTTAACACTCATAGTTGGAGCATATAAGTCGCATGTACCCAATTTGCAACAAATATAATCAATACTCAATCCTCTTAGAGACTTAGTGAATATGTCAGCCAATTGTTTTAATAGAGTTGATAAATCTAATGGTGATGTCTCTAGACTCCAATTTTCTATTATGAAATAGCAATCCACCTCAATATTATTTGTTCTCTCATGAAAGACAAGATTAGAGACAATGTGTAATGTTGCACGGTTGTTACATACAAGGCACATGTTACGTCCCATGAGAATTTAAAAAAAATTAATTAAGATAAGATTTGATTCATAGTTATTATTTATTAATTAAGATGAGATTTAAATTGTTAGTTATTATTAAATAATTAAGATAAGATTTTATTATTAGTTATTTTAATATTAAATTCTCTAGAATTATATCATATCTGTTAGTTATCTTTTAAATAGGGAAGAAAGGTTATAAATAGAGGAGCTCTAAAGAGGTGGGGAAGGCATCAACGGAATTCAGAACTAGGCTAGGCAAACACTAGGACTCATCTATTCTTTTCTTTTCTTGTAATTCTAATATTTAGAGGGAATAAAACCCATTTTCATTTAGTTTTCTAAATGTGATTGGTGCCAGTTGTTACAACTGGTATCAGAGTACTTGCACGATCTTGAGATATTTCCTTTGTGGATGGTGACCTCCACCCACCAAACCACTACTATGGAGAACCGAATCGAAGAACGAAGGCTAGAAGAACTACACATACATCAAGAGAAAAAACTAGAAGAACTTCACATAGAACAGTCTAGGAACATGGAGTTAATTTTAAAACGGTTGACAGAACAGGGGTCCAACTCACAACAAAAGGAAGACAAGGACGATCTTAGGGAAAAGGAGAGCAACCGACACACTGATAAAGAAGAAGAGCCCTCAATTGAACCATCAAAATTGGGAATAAACCAAAGAATAGAATTACCAACATTAGAAGGAGAAGACATATGTGAATGGTTAGTATGCATAGAGCGTTATTTTCGGTTAGCCCGAGTAACTACTGCAGAAAAGTAGGAATATGCAGCTATGGCACTAACAGGAAGGCATTAACTTGGTTTGAATGGGGGAAGAACAAACCCCTTTTCCCACTTGGACGCGATTCAAACAAGATATATTAAAAGGATTCCAACCAGTAGTGGCAGCAAACCCTATAAGATCACTCCTAGAGGTGAAGCAACATGACACTGTCATGCAATATCGAGAAGAATTTGAATTAGCACCTCGGAATCAATGAAGTTTGGGACAAGACAACCTGATGGGAATTTTTATGAATGGGCTAAAAGAAGAAATAAAGGCTGAAATGAACATTGTTGATTTCGAGACTTTAACTAACATCATGGTACAAAGCTACGATCATAGAAGCCCGTAACAATGCTTGGAGAACCGCTAGCATAACACCAGGAGGGAGGAAGAGTGAAGTAGGGAATCGAAACACTAATTTTGGATTAAACAGAAATCCAGGGTGGGACCAGGCAAGACCCATGATCGCGGAAACTATAACATGTCCAGACAACAATAGAAATACAGGACAAGGATCAAAATTTAAAACTGATAATATCGTGTCACTCAAGGCTCCTGCAGGAACCAACAACAACCAACAAAGCTCTAGAGTAAGTGGACCACGCAGATTATCAACTGAAGAAAGGGCTGACAGACAGAGGAAAGGACTATGTTTTAAATGTGGAGAAAGATGGGAACCAGATCATGTGTGCAAACTCAAACATTACCAAATCTATATCATTGAGGATTCAAAAGCAACATAATCAGAAGGCCTAATCAGACAACAAGAAAATAAGAAGAGAATGAGTTAGAGTTGGAGTAACTAGAGTTACAATTATCTTCCTATAGTTATTGGGGTCTCACTACTCACAAAATCTTTAAGGTTAAAGGCAAGATACAAGATAGAGAAGTTGTTATCCTCATTGATCCAAAAGCATCCACAAACTTCATTGCAACAAGAATAGTCCAAGAATTACAACTTCAAACTACAAGAATTAGGGAGTTTCACGTAGAAGTTGGAAATGGAACCATCGAGAAAGGAAATCTAGGATGTGAAAGGGTCGAAATAGAAGTTTAGGAAATACAAATAATCCAATCCTTCTTCGTCATGGAGCTGGAAAAAACAAAGGTAGTGTTAGGAGCAGGATGGATGACAAGTTTAGGCAAATTCGTGGAAGATTACAATGAAATGATGATCATTTGGAAGGTGGAAGAAAAAAATTATGTTCTAAGAGGGATCCATCCTTAAGTCGAAGTAAGGCTTCATGAAAGGTTACCCTTAATGCCCTAAAAGGAAATGAAGAAGGGTACGTAGTCACTTCAATTTCCTTTACCGATGCAGTTAAAGACAATCTACAACTATCCACATATGCACAAAGACTATTACAAGAGTATGAAGACTTGCTTCAGGAACCCTGTGAATTACGGCCTCAATGAGACCATGACCATGCCATCACACTTAAAGAAGGAGCACAAATTCCGCACCTTAGACCCTACAAATATCTGGTGCATCAGAAAAATGAGATAGAGAAGATGATGGATGAAATGTTGCAATCAGACATAATTCAACGAGCACCAGCCCTTTTTTCATTCCCGTGATCTTAGTCAAGAAAAAGGAAGGCAAATGACGGTTTTGCGTAGATTACAGGACACTAAACAAGGTGACAGTCCCAGATAGATTTCCAATTCCACTCATCGAAGAACTCATGGATGAAATAGGAAGGGCCAAAATATTTTCGAAGCTAGATTTAAAATCTGGGTACCATCAAATAAGAATGAAGGGCGAAGATATTAAAAAGACAAGTTTTAGAACGCATGAAGGGCATTATGAGTTCCTCGTATGCCTTTTGGGCTTCCCAATGCCCCTTCAACTTTTCAAGCCTTGATGAACAAAATTCTTAAACCATATATGAGGAAGGTTGTATTAGTGTTCTACGATGACATCCTGATCTATAGCTTGGATCAAGAACAACACATGCAACATTTAAAACAGATCTTTGAGATATTGAGGCAATAAAAACTGCACCTTAACAAAAAAAAATGTCGTTTCGAACAAGAACGAATAGAGTATTTGGGACACATCATATCGGCCGAAGGAGTAGCAGCCGATCTAAAGATGATAGAAGATCTGTGAAGAATTATGACAAAATTGCATGGCCTCTAACACAGTTATTGAAGAAAAAAAGACAACTTTCAAGGGGAACCCGAAACACAACAGACCTTTCAAGAATTAAAGAAAGCAATGGTGATTGTTTCGGTCTTGGCAATTCCCTCCTTTACTAAACCGTTTAAACTAGAAACCGACTCGTCCGAAAAGGAAATAAGAGCAGTATTATCACAAGAAGGAAGACCTGTAGCATATATGAGCCATAAACTCTCAGAACGGAATCAACAAAAATCAGTTTATGAAGGAGAATTAATGGCTATTGTATTTGCCATTCAGAAATGGAGACATTACCTTCTGAGACAGAAATTTACAGTGTACACAGACCAAAAGAGCTTGAAATTTCTCTTAGATCAAAGGTTAGGAGGCGAAGATCAACAAAAGTGAGTATCCAAATTAATAGGATATGATTTTGAAATCAAATACCGGGCTGGAAGAGAAAATCAAGTAGCAGATGCATTATCAAGGAAAATACAATTCTCAGCCATTAAACCACAGCAAAATTAGAAGACATAGAAGAAGTTCAAAAAGACCCAAAGCTGGTGAGCATTATCCAGGACTTGCTGCAAAATCAAAGCCTGCATCCAAACTATGAATTACAAAAAGGAAAACTGTTCTACAAGAGTCGGTTAGTGTTGTCAAAGAATTCAAGATGGATTGCTAATATCTTACAAGAATTTCATGATTCAAAAACAGGCGGCCACTCAAGACATTTCAGAACATGCAAAAGGATTTTAGGGGTCGTCTATTGGGAAGGAATGAAGAAGAAAATTCTGGATTATGTGCGAAAGTGTAAAGTTTGCTAGCAAAACAAACATCAGAATTTGGCACTTGCTGGATTACTCCAACCAATACCCATTCCAGAAAATGTGTGGGCTAACATTGCTATGGACTTCATTGGGGATTTACCCAAAGCAAAAGGAAAAGATACAATATTAGTAGTCCTAGATAGGATGACAAAATATGCTCATTTTTTTGCTCTCTCTCATCCATATACGGTGAAGGAGGTAGCAACATTGTTTGTGCAAGAAATAGTTAAATTACATGAATCATTTCAAATAGGGATAGATTGTTCATGAGCACTTTTTGGACCGAACTCTTCAAGGTTGCTGACACTAAACTCAAGATGACTTCATCATACCACCCTCAAACGGATGGACAAGGTGAAGCAGTCAACAAATGTGTTGAAACTTATCCCAGGTGTTTCTCAGGTTATAAACCAAGACAGTGGCCAAAATGGTTACCATGGGCAGAGTATTGGTATAATACCAATTACCATGATTCTATAAAAATGTCACCATTCAAAACTCTATATGGAAGGGATCTTCCTCCACTATTGAGAGGAGAAGGAGGTGCAACTATAGAAGAAATTCAGGGCCTGATGCAGGAAAGAAATTCAATGTTGGATGAACTAAAGATGCATTTGAACCAAGCACAACAAAGGATGAAGATGTATGCTGACAAAAAAAGACGAGGTGTTGAATTTCAACAAGGAGACAAGGTTTTTCTTAAAATTCAACCATATCGAATGAAGACTTCGGCGAAGAAATTAAATCAAAAACTAAGTGCTCGATTTTATGGACCCTTTGAAGTTTTAGAAAGGATTGGAAAGGTAGCCTACAAGCTCAAACTCCCAAATTCCACTCGTGTGCACCCAGTTTTTCATGTCTCTCTCCTTAAGAAATGTATAAAACTAGATACTCCAACACAACACCTACCATCTGCACTTACAGCAGAATGGGAATTATTAGTCGAACCAGCACAAGTTTTAGCAAGGCGACAAAACACAGCAGGACAATATGAAGTTTTAATTCAATGGAAGGATCTTCCTGAGTTCGAAAATTCTTGAGATTGGCCTCTAATATTCAGCACCATTTCCCTTCTTTCCACCTTGCAGACAAGGTGAATCTTAAAGGGCCGGATATTGTTACGTCCCATGAGAATTTAGAAAAGAATTAATAAAGATTTATTAATTAAGATAAGATTTGATTGTTAGTTATTATTTATTAATTAAGATAAGATTTAAATTGTTAGTTATTATTTAATAATTAAGATAGGATTTTATTATTAGTTATTTTAATATTAGGATTCTGTTAGGATATTTAGAATTATATCATATCTGTTAGTTGTTTTCTAAATAGGAAAGAAAGGTTATAAATAGAAGAGTTCTAAAGGAGTGGGGAAGGCATCAACGGAATTCATAACTAGGCTAGGCAAATACTAAGACTCATCTATTTTTTCCTTTTCTTGTAATTCCAATATTTAGAGGAAATAAAACTCATTTTCTTTTATTTTTCTAAGTGTGATTGGTGCCAATTGTTACAGTGTACTTGGGAACTTTCTTCAAATTTAAGTTTTTTGAGGACTTGCTTTAGTTATGTGAGCTCACATGTGACTAATGTCATTGCCTAGTAATCTACTTCTACACTTGATCTTACCATAACTTTTTGTCTTACTTTTCTGCAATATAAATTACCTCCTTGAAGTGGATCATCTATCTCTTGGCGACTCTGCTCCGTCAATGTTAAAATATCCAATAATTTGAATATTTCGCTTATCTTTATAAATAAGGCCTTTTCCAAGAGATATGACAACATCCCAATGGTTTTGACAAGGAGAGTTTAAAAACTAACTTACTACACTCACTACCAATGCAATGATAGGACGAGTCATAGTGAGATAATTCAACTTACCAGCTAACCACCTATATCTCCAACGATCAAAAGACAATCTTCCTTAGACAAGTACGAGTTTGACACATGGATCCATTGGTTTATTCATAGGATTAGCATTTATTATCTTTGTTTCTTCTAGAATATCAAAAGCATATTTTCTTTAAGGTATGAACGAACCATCCTTAGATTGTGCTACTTCTACACCAAGGAAATACCTCAAATGTACAAAATCTTTGTCTGGAACTTTTGAGCAAGATATGGTTTTAGTTGTACAATACCCTCCTTATCGCACTACATGTGAAAACAATGTCATCCACATATACAATGAGATTGATACATTCTTGGGAGAACGACAACAAAATAGAAAGTGATCAACATCACTTCATATCATTCCAAATTGTTGGATGACAATCAACAAATGCCAAAAGCACGGGGTGATTGCTTAAGGCTATATACGGATCTAAGTAAACAACATATCATATTAGTTTATGCCCCTTGAGAAACAAATCCAAGAGATTGCTCCATGTAAACTTCTTTATCAAGATCAAACAATACATTTATGTCAAGTTGCAACTAAGTCTAGTGGTGAATAGTTGCAATGGAAAGAGAAGTGCAATAGATGTCATTTTGGCAACAAGAGAGGAAGTGTCAGTATAATCTTGACTATACATTTGTGTGTATAATTTGGCAAGCAACCAAGGTTTGTAGCGATCAATTTGTTAAGCATCCTGTAAGTAATGACTAAAGAGGAGAACCAACATTTAGGCTATTTAGTATGACTGAATTGTTTTAGAAGTTATTAAATTTTTTTGCATATTTTAGCAATTATTGGGGACAAGCATGACTGTTTCAATGCAATTATTGGCATAATAAAAAAATAGGAGAATTAAGAAGGGAAAAAGGAGGAGGGAGTAGGTTTTTGAAAGGGAGAGACCAAGCTCTCAATATCTTGGAATGAGATTCTTGAACTCATTGTATTTAGTTTCCTTTGTACTTTGTGTTTCTGTATTAGTTCAATTGAATAAAAATTTAGTCCTTATTTCTATACCAGTTAGTATCTATCAAACTCGTATCAGAGCAACTAGTTCTCAAAGACAATTCATGATGATGACACGTAGCATGGAAGTAAGGGTGGAGGTTTTCGAGAGGAGGTTCGTAATATTTGAGGGGCATCTTTTTAAATGGGCTCAACAAATTAATTAATCCAGAATTAAACTCTATCCAATAAAGAGTTTGACTGATTTAATGAATTGTGCACAGAAGGTGGATGAGAAGAACCAGTGACTTGGGAACAAAGGCTAAAGCAACAACCCAATGTCTCCAACTCTGGAAGCTCTACAGGAGAGGGAAGTTCGGTGAACCCTTCGAATACCTTGAGAGCAAGAACCTTTACGGTCTAGAAAGGGGTTATGTTTCAGATGTGATGAAAATTTGGTCTAGATCATGTGTGCGCAAACAAATAGTTACACATTTTAGTGCTAGCCTAGGGGGACCAAGAAGGGGACAATATCGTGGTAGAGGAAGGCACAAAGCCACAAGATCTCTAGTTATCTATCTATAGTATTGTTTACCTTACATCAAAGAAAACAATTAAGTTGTGGGGTAAGATTGGGGAAATTGATTATAGAGCCTCTCATAATTTCATTTTAGCATCAACAAGAATTATAGATGTATGCAACTTCCATTTATATAGTGGAGGTGGGAGACGAGAGAAAACTAGATTGTGAAAGGGTAAGTCCTAACTTGCAGTTGCAGATGCAGGGTCTAAAAATTCAACAAAATTTATATAATATTGATCTTGGAGGCGTCAATGTGATATTGGGAATAGCATGGTTGGCTGGTCTGGGAGATATAAGAGCAAATTTCCGTGAGTTAACTCTTAGAATTCTGGTTATAGAGGGATATCACACATTGAAAGGAGACTCGGTTTTAACTAAAGTAGTAGCTCTTTCAATTCCATCTTAAAGGCCCTATGTAATCAAGGACATGTCTTCCTAGTGAAATACTATTGGCTGCAAGCTGAGAACCAAAATAGTATCCTACTTGGACAGAGTCAGTTTTAGAAGAATACAAATTTGGTTTTGCAAGACCGACGAAGATTACCACCCTATAGAAAATACAAATTTGGTTTTGCAAGACCCACGAAGATTACCACCCCATAGAAGGCAAGACCGTGCGATTCTATTGAAGGAAGGGTCTCATATCCCCAATATCAGACCATACAGGTACCCACACTACCAAAAGAATGAAATTGAAAGATTGATAGATCATATCCTTAAATCTGGTATAACTAGACCTAGTGTTAGTCCTTATTCTAGTCCTATCATCTTGGTGAAAAACGGATGGAAAGTGGCGATTTTGTCGAAATGTTCTTGGAAAACTTGTGAAGGTCGTAGAAAGGTTTGAAAAAATTATCATATGGAGACAATGAGTCTACCGAGCTAACACAGTTTTGAAAAAAGCTCTGATACCATGTTAAATTCTAGAGAAGAGAGAAACATTGAGTTGAAACCATGTTTCTGAGACAGATTTATATTGAGGAAAAGGAATCAATACAATAAATAGCGGAGATTTAATATCCTCTAAAAACAAAGATATACTAAATAAGAATACTCCTAATTATACATATGTAATCTAGACATTATTAATTATATAGGATAAACTTCTTATTTCTCCAATTATAACAACCTATGATTAAGAAATTTGTCTGACATAAATAAATTCAGACATTATCTTTAGAAAATATTGGGGTATCTTATATGATCTTAGGATTTGTTCTTCCTTTATATTTTGATTTATTTACTTATTTAATTAGGATCTTTATAATTTTAGAAATGTGTTATTAGAATATGATTCATAGGCATATCATATAATGTGTATAGGAGCAAAATATCCTATAATTATTTGTATTTATTGTCAGCAGTCTACTAAAATAAACTCTATTGTGTGGTCCATACACGCAGTTTTCAGCATCTCTTTTCTCTGATTTAGACAGTCTCCCTCTGTTTTTCTTATTTAAATAGTACTTGCCAGCTGTTACCAAGAAATTATTTCTACAACTCAATTAAGAATAACAACGTGTACCTGGATTCCTAGTATTTTATCATTGTTTCCCATCTCAATTAAAAGCTGCCTCAGTTTGGATTCTACTTCAGAATGAACTGGTGAATCAAAAATCCATCTGTCATTTACTGATGGTCCTCTACTAATGTACCTGACAAGTGTACCAAAGTTCAGCCACAAATGAAACAAGCATGGAATAAATACCAATCAGAAAATATTTCAAAAGACTCACCCACTCAAAACTGACTCTGCAAATGGCCTCATAATGTCCATATATACTATTCGTACATTCATGGTGGATGAAAGACCTACACCACAACAGGTAAGTAAAATAAGATGTTGGGAGCAAATAAGCATTACCATGGTATCACAGTGGAAAACAGCAGACCTCTTAGAAGATTAAGAACCCTTCCAAATATTACAATATCACCAGGAAATGCATCAACCTGTCAATATTTTTAAAAGAATTTACATTGTACCTAAAATACAATCAGTAACATAATTTTGGAGCAGGTGGAAATGCAAGTTTATATCTGAACTCACAGGATTAAAGCGTTTCATTTCCTTTTTGTCAAGGTTCATTTTCTCCTGTATAACCTTCATATTTTTGTCCCTTTGATCAGCTAGAGATTTCATTGTTTTCTTAGTAACGGAAAAATACACCACAATTAGGGAGAAGCTATGTCTGAAAACTGAAGAAACCAAAGTATACTTCGGGAGCTAAAGGCACACTTACATGGTATTCATTTGCGGGTGTTGTTGCACGAAAGAATACAGTTGTTATTTCCATTGCCTGCTCTGGTATGTCCAGGCGCAACTTAAGCCCCATTTCTTCAAAGGCAGACAGAAGGGCCACATGGTCCCCCTTTAACAAAAAGGCTTGCATACTCAGTCATTGTTTAGAAAGATCATCTGACGCAATTAAAGAAAACTTGTACAAATACTAACAATTCAACGAAAACTGTAATAAAAAAAAAAGTAAACAAAAAAAGTTATTAAAGTAACTAGAGATATTAAAAGTTTTTTTGTTCCTGAATCTTATAAACACATGGTTATGAGCCCTCTGCCATGAGTGCACTAGTACAAAACCACTCATACCTAATGAAATAGCTTATTTTGCTACGTACTTATGTGGGGTTGAGAAAATGGCATTTGCATCTCTAACAATTCCTTTAGAAGCCAACGTGTTGCAGGAAACACATTGCCATATAAAAGCCTCTATTTTGTTCTCCCCAAATTATCATTTGCAAAATCCAGAAAATGTTTACGTCATGAAGATCAAAGTGCAGCCAGTTTGTGAAAGAGTGGCCATAACACCATGGCAAATATATCAACCAAAATTGTGAAGCAATTACTGTCAAAACTGTTATTGTTGCTGATACATTTTAGGAAATTTTATTCCATATTGTTACAGTATCTTACTATCAATACTAGGATGTATGTGCAGAAGAATTCCCGTAATCACAGGAATTTGTCCCGTAGAATAAGTTTTCCCTATTTCCTTAGATTGTCAGCATGATCCTGTATATATAACTGCTGTATCTAATCAAATAAAATATAACATTATTTCTAAACTTGAGAATTACTACTAATTATAACAGATGAAAACCAAATAAGTTCATCTCAAAACATTATCCCTTAATACAATATAACTGAACTCAACCACAAAAAATCTTCATCAATACGCATTCAACTAAACTTTGACCAGATAAATCGCACTTCCCTCTAAAATCAAAGATGGGATGGGCTAGCATCTCAAGTCACTTTACAATAAAAAGGGGGGTGAGATGCAAAACAGGTAGCTAGGATCCAAGCCAACCCACCTTCACCAGAAAATGACAATTATAACCACTAGATAGACTATATATATTATTGTTATCCATATAAACATGAACAGAACTAAAGCCAGAACCAACCTCAGCAGAGGCCAAAAACATCTTTGCAAGTGCTTGCTTAATGGTGCTTGATAATTTCTTCGTAAGCCCAAAGTCAAGTAAAATGGGACGATGAGGAGATTCCTTGCTCACAAGAAAATTTCCTGTAATAGAGCCAAACATTGATCAAATGGAATAACTACAAGTGTACAGAATGTTCTCAAAGTTTCTAAAAAAAAGTGAAAATGACATGCATGTGAAAATCATTTGCACCAGCACACAAAGCACAAACATAGAGGGAGAGTGAGAGAGTACCTGGATGTGGATCACCATTGAAAAAGCCATCAACATATATTTGGTGGGCATAAGCACGAGTAATCTCTTCGACAATCTTTTGTTTATCTACTCCAAAAGCTTCTAGTGAGTCTAAATCATTCAACCGAATGCCATCCATGTATTCCAAAAGAAGGACTTTTTCTGTAGACTGTCATTGGAAGCAACCAGATTTTATAAATATAGGAAACTCATGGAGAAAAAGATAATAGAATAAGAATAAACAGGAAGCACATTTCATTTTGAACCCCTCGCAAACTTTAGGTACCAACACTTAGCCACCCACTGGAAGTTTGCACTAGCCATGATATAGGAACATATTAATAAGATAATCAACATATAATTAAGGAAAAAAATTTACTTCAGAAAGGGACCTTGTAGGGAAATATGTAAAATTCAGGTTACATCTATTCTCAAATAGAAATATGCAAACATCTAATCCGGACACACGATAATGAATGGCAAAGTGTGTATATGATGCCTGATTTCTAACAACTTCATTGCATTTTGAATATTTCAATCTAACATTTTATAGATAGAAATTGAATATACCTGAATTACATTTGGGATCAAAACATCGACTCTTTTTGCACTCGTATTTCCATCATATTGGTTTCTGCAGCCAAGATTTGTAGCCACTGTTCTAGTGTTTTCTATAGAAACAAATGCGCTAGTAAGAAACATACTTTAAGTGATGTGTAGGAAAATGAAATCAAATAAAACCTGATTGCTGAGATCAGTAAACAAGTCACCAAATCTACACACCCCCACCACCACCTCAAAAAAAATAAGGAGAGAGCAAACAAGAGACAAAATCATCATAAAGCTAGAATTCTAAAAAGTTTATTTACTTGGATACGTTAATTTTGGAATCTCTTGGAATTTGAGCTATGGACCTTGCTCAACCCCATTAAACTAACTTGTAAGGTTAAGAGTGAGGTTTATCCAAGTCTTATAAATTTTGGGTCATATCTCCTGGGTAACTTGTTTTCAGTTTCTGGCAACTATCTCCTGTCTTTAATTTTATTTATTTGTTGTAAGACATATATATCAATGACAGTTATAACTGTCACAGTAGGCATCTTGTAGGTCTCAAGCTACGGCACAAAAAAGTATACAACTGTAAGCAGAAGTTGCGTTGCACGATAAACATAAAAAAAAAAAAAACAAGATTTTCTCTTTCTCTCATTCTAATACAAAATAATGCAACAAATTCTTAGATCTTGGCCTAACTGAGTCCCACCAAATCGGTTTCTCAAATGAGGATTGCCAAGCTTAGTAGGTCATATTTATATCGCATCTCAAGTCAACGCGAGACTAAACACCACTGTTGAGGCTACAATTAAGGTAGACCGAACAGACAACACAACTAAGGTGGACTAGGAGTGCCCACAACTAAGGCAGCTTTACAACAATTAACGTAGACCGAAAAGACTGACACAACTAAGGTGGACTAGGAGTGCCCACAACTAAGGCAGCTTTACAACACTCCGCGCACCTAAGGCTACACTTGAATAATGAGAGGGAAAGTGAAATACATTATTAATTTCAATCCGCTAATTACATTTTCAACTCCTCTATATGTAATTTTTAAACTCTAGGCAAGACATAAACATTGAGTTAAAATCATATATTTCTAAGACAGCATAGGTATAGGATACGAGATATTTATATCTTCTAATATCTAAGATATGATACAAGAATAAACAAAAAATTCCTAATAATATATATATATATATATATATATATATATATATATATATATAATTTAGGTATTCTTGATTATATAATATCAACTCGCTATTTATATATTATAACAGTAAATGTGAAAACAAAAAAAGAAAGGTAAAAAGAGGTATAGGATTAATCCCTAGTGTATAATGAACACATAGGGTTATGTATTTATAGATAACAAACATAGAAAACATATAAGCTAAGCCCATTTCGTCTAACAATTTCTCTCAAGTTAGTGTACATAAATCATACGTAACAAACTTATTATAAATATAATCAATTTTAGGTCTCTATAAAGATTTAGTGAAAATATATACTAATTGATCATTCAAATTATTAAATTTAGTCTTTATTGAATTAGTATGGTACTATATTTCTTTTTTTATATGATGTAGACTTTTAGAAGTCTACAAGTCAAGTCTACAAAGCTTCCACTAGTCTACATATACCACCATTGAGACTAAAATTAAGGAATATCCTTAAAGTAGCTGCAACTAAGATGGTAGGAATGACCACAATTAAGACGGTTTTCAAAATACAGGACTAGTGATAAGTCATCAATAACTAGAAATCATAAATTTCTCGATATATTTGTCAAATAATGCCCTTAAGAAAGTTTCTAATAAACCTGGAGACAAAATAGACCAAAGATATTCTCAAGCATAAATTTAGATCTACTGCATCAAATTCAAACTGAAGAAAAGATCTGAAAATACCAGCTTCATGATTGAAGTCAAGTTCCTTAGGAGCTTCTTTGCACCATTCATCAATCATAGGGTTAAAGTTATATTGTGGCTCAGCCCATGCAATCCAATCAACAATTGCCTTTGCATTTTTCAAGTCCTGAAAAGAAAAATGTATGCACAAAAACCTTCTGAAAGGCTCCATTTGACCTCTTTATCCATCCATCTAAAGAATAAGAAACAAACCTCTAGTATAACTGTCTTGATACCATCATGTTGAACTTTAACTACCACTTCCTGTCCATTAAGCAGAGTCGCTCGATGCACTTGTGCTATCTGTATAAATGTGTCACTCAGATACAATTCACTCAACTCAATTAGGAATACAGTGAACTTACAAAGATGCATTATCTGTTATATAACCATCCTCTAGTAGCAAAAATATCCTTAAAATCTTACCGATGCTGTTGCCAAAGGTTCGTTGACAAAATCAGCAAATAACTCATCCATTGATTTCCCCAACTCTTTCTGTATGGTGCCATAGACCTTGCATGTATAAACTAAATTCAGAAGTCTACAAGCAATAATGACTAAAGAAATAAACTGAAATTCTCAAGTAGTTTAGGAAATGAGGCCCTTATTCTCGTTCAAAGATAGTGAACTCCAAACTAACAGTTCCATTTTCAACAGCAAAGTGATAATTTCACAGCCAACAGAAGTACAAAAAAATTAATTCTATAGTACCCACTTAATGAACAAAACCATCTCCAATGCTCAAAAAATGTAGGATTTTTTTGTTAAAATCACACAATGTATATTTTTTCCTAAATGCATTTTTTTCTTCCTTAGCATAAACTGAAACAATTTTTGAATAAAAATATTTGAAGAAAAACCTCTTCCAAGGGTCGAGGAGGAAGAGAGTCTTGTAACTGCTTCAAAAGACGTATATAAGCAGCAGGAAGCACATCTGCGCGAGTTGACATATATTGCCCAAGTTTAACCCACAAGCCTTCCATCTCTATTATCAAATTTAGAACACGCTTAGCATTACGCTCGTGAGCCTTCTCCCACATTGCATCTTGTTTAGATTTGCTAGTCCATTTGTCACGTTGTTGTACACCCTATAGAGATCAATTGAAGAGACAAAAAGTTCAATAGACTTACTTATTTAAAAAACAAAAACTGGCGTAACCAACAAAACTCACCTTATAATCTAGGTATATTACTATAGCCATTGTAAATACTCTAATCCGTCTTCTGTAAACATCTCCCCACCCCATTCTCGCAGGCAAGCTACAACACATAATCAATCAAATCAAGAACCCAGAGAGTCAAACAAACGAAAACAGAGTAAAATTGCCCATTAAGCATTTTAAAAAATAAATTTGGGAAAACTTGGTTATTGAAGGAAAATATTCTGGTAAAATACAGAAAGAGCATGTAGAGCAGTGCACTACTAGTAATTAGTAAACATATAGAACAAAAAACCTTTGATATCATTTAACCTCTCAATAAAATAGCCCTTAGCTCAAATTTATTGAAATTAGTATTTCCAATGTTAAATATCCGAATAGTTAGAACTTAGAAGTCGATGTCCTCGAGCATATACTGTTCCCCCTAAAATAAATTGGATAAATTCTAGACAACAAGACAATCACAGTGTAATTGAAAATTTTAATTTATAATCTTTCAGCCACCGTCACCGCTATGGCTGGACTTCTTCCCATAAAATTTTCATAACTATTACCGAAAATTTAACTTGTCGGCATGAATATATCTCCTACCCAAAGTAAACTTTTCATCCCAAAATTCTGGCTCATTTCTTCAACCCAAAATGAAGCGTTCATCCCGAAATTGAACAACCCCTTCCAAAAAGAATTAAATAACTACATATAGTTGTAGATAACAACAAAAATAACAATAATAAAAGCAATCTCGTATAAGGCAGAACCGGCATGTCACTCGTACATATTCAATAAACCATGCACCAATCCATCATCAATGATTAAAAATTGTGGAAAAAATCGAAATTCAAGCGAAATTGGGAAGCAGAGAAATTTGAACAGAGATAATTGAATTGAAGAGTGAGAAGTAAAACGCATCGAAAGAGAATGGAAACAGAGTTAACGAAGGGTTACGATGTCGTTTTGGGGAAAACGGGGAGAAGAACAATAGTGAGGTTGTTTACCTTCGAAGGAAGAAAGGAAGAAGAGAGCACTAACTAACTGGTTCGACGACTGTTCTGTGTGATGTGTGGGAATCAGGTAGCAGTTTCGGAAAATAAATATATAGTGTTTAAATAATTTTTAAAAGAAGCTTCCTTTTACCGAATATGGAGATAGAAATATTTATTAAAAGATTATTGAATATTAGAAATATTTTATTTTAAAAATTAATTAGTTGTTAATCTTATGTTAAAGGTGTACAAAACTTCCATTTCTTTTAATAATGTCCGAAGGTGGAAAATTAATTCTTGATAATCTCACTATAACTTTTATTTTTATTTAAAATTTATCCCTAATAATAACATCATAAGTTAAGTTATACGTTTAGACATATACAGAAAAAGCATTTCTAATAGAAATGTGATTCTCGAAAATCCTTCATAATAACCTGAAATAAACGTTTCTTGATTCTCTTAAATTGAGCTAAACAGTTTCCATTTTATTTTTTTAATTTTTTGATTTGAAAGTCTTTATTTTGGTATATTTATTTTAAATATTTAATTTATTTCATATAATTGAAAATTATAAATTATTTATACGACAATCTACTATATGATCTTGTATTTTTAGTATCAGTTCAATATCATTTCAATTTTATTTTTAAAATATTTATTTTGATAATTATAAATATAAGATGTTAGGAGAAAGGAAGTAAATAAAACTTGTTAAGAATTCAGTAATTAAAAATATCCATTTATGTTTAAAGGAACAAAAATGAGTTTAATTAAAATTATAAAAAACTGAAAATACGGTTAAAAACAATTTTTTTGACAATGATTAAAAACAATATTTAAAATGAAGGAGAGGGAAGACGAGTAAGGAAAACGAAATTTTTATTTTATTTGTAACATTATTCTTCTATTATATCTTTGAAATATATTGATTTCGATATATTATTAATATTTTAATATATTTTAAAATATTAAAATCAGAAGAAAGAAAAATCAACAGAAAATTCAAAGTCGTGAAACGACGGATTCAAGTATATTCATCTTAAATCAAACTTGTTCAGAATACAGTAATTAAAAATATTCATTTTAAGTTTAAAAGAACAAAAATGAGTTTAATTAAAATTATAGAAACTGAAAGAGAGGAGAAGCGATTAAGTGAAATGAAATTATTTACTACACTTTTCGTGTTATTTTTCTAAAAAAAATATACTGATTTTAATATATTATTAACATTTAATACATTTTAAAATATTAAAATTAGTTATTTTAAAGTTATAATAAAAAATAAATAAATAAAAACTCAACAGAAAATTCAAAATTAGTGAAACGCTGGTTCGTCAACATTCAGAGGATTGGTTGGAATTTTCGTAACCCGTTTGCTTGCCAACCAGGAAAAGTGTACGAGGCTTCCTCACCAAACTGTGGAAAAGCCAACGCCTTTTACCCTTTTCATCCTTTAGCCCGCGGAATTGGACTACACCGCGCGTTTGCCTAAGCACCATACACGTGTCATTTTGTGGACCATTCTTATTCTTTGAAACAAGTACCATTAAAGAAATTTATATTAATCCATGAACTACTTAATTATTATTCTTTGTAATTACCACTAGATATTCGAATTCCAATTAATAAGCTATTCTTACTGGTAGAAAATTTTGAGGGGGTTTGAGATCATTTATTAGAAGAATTAAAGACCGGCTTATATTAGTATATGGTCTGGTTATGTGTAACTTCAACGCACTAAGTGGACTTTCAACAAGCATAATATAGACATAGTTCACTTATTAGAAGAATATAGTGAACAATAACTTCAAAGTAGTTTGCGTATAGAATTTTTATTTCTTATCTAGATGTAACCAATGTTTTGTACTAAGTCTTTATAATGAAGAAAACCGAAATGGTTGAAAGAGTGTGTATATAGTTTTGTTCATCAATGTTATCGATTTTCTATTTAAGTTTCTTAATTTATTCCATTTTTTTTTATATTTCCCGCAATTCTTACGTTATTTTTGCTTCCCAGTTTATTTCAAGTTATATTTTATGATTATGGTTAGAAATACTTTTCAATGATCTCTAATTCCATGGCTTTCATTTTTATGTATTTCCGTATAACTTCAATTTTAAGATTAAGTCTTTCTTTTTAAAAGATTGATTGTCATTCTAATAAAATGAGTAAGGTCTACATTCTTATGTATTTCAAAAAGTAAACTTGTTTATGAAAATGATTTTAAAAATGTTTTCAATTAAATCAATGTATTTAGTAAAATTAGTTTTCTTTTATATCAAGGGTTAATTTAATGCATCTAAATTAAAAAAAAATCTATCTAAACTGCTAATTTAAAAAAAAAAAAAACTCTAAATAAAAAGTTACTTGTTTTGATTACCAAATTTGATCGAAAACAAATTTGCATATTTTATGGAAATTGATGCTTTTATA
>Ga0209700_104701_pt1 | contig 24182 bp, 7 predicted proteins | sample SiratroredBW_FD_187528 | JGI IMG/M metagenome (GOLD analysis project Ga0209700, IMG submission 187528) | Root nodule microbial communities of legume samples collected from California, USA - Siratro red BW (SPAdes) (version 2) | ecosystem: Host-associated > Plants > Roots > Nodule | place: USA...
GGTTTTTTTTTTTTTCTAATTTTAAATTACGATAACAAATTTTTAAAGTCTCCTTATCATTTGATTGCTTTTATTTAAATTTGAAAATACATTACCATTTATATTAATTTTTTTAAAATTTCCTTGAAATTTTGAATAAAATATAAAAAGATACACATGAGATAAAAAACTAATACTCCATATAAAGTGGTTGAAAATTGTTTTCAATGAACATTTTGTAAAATAAGTTATCTAACACCTATAAACAAGAAGCATATATGACATAATAGAAAAAGTTGTATAGAATAACACCTTTAATTAATGCAGTGGAGACAGATAACAAAATATTATTATAAATATTTTTCACAAGTTTATTTTTAACTAAATTGATATTTCATTTTTATTCCTATCCGGGTATATATATGTATGGATATTTGTATCTGTTTTTTTTTATTATTTTAAATACTAATTAAATAATTAAAGAAATCACAATAAAGTAAATAAATAAGAATTTAATTTAAAAATATATTTTTTTCAATGTCAAATATCAAATCCAAATATTAAATAACAACTAAATAAATGTTAAATAATTATATAAAAAATATTAAACATGTCGATTAAAGATTTCATTTATTGAGATGCAATATATCGTTTCAATAAAACCACACAAAATATAAAATATGTGAATGCATGATCATGATTATGATGAAAAGAAAAGATATTTTAAAGATATAAAGAAACTCAATAAATATTAAACGAGTCAAACGATTAAGAAATAATACAAATTTTTTATTGAAATAAATAATCTTTAAGTTAAACTAGAGTTTAGTTATTATCACTACTTATTAAGACAAATTTTTTTTCTTGAACTACTTTTTAGATTTTCCTTATTTTTCTTTTAAACATTCTAACTGCCCACTACTTTTACCTAGTCAATTCCTTTCTTTCTTTTCACTATTACTTTTTTTTATATTATTTAACCTTTGAACTATTTTCGTCCCTTCTTTTTATTCTACTTTTACTTAAAAAAATAATTAGAATGATAGCAACCTTTTACTATTGGTCGAATATCTTACCTAACCTAAGCAACTCATTTTGACGACCGCGTGATAACTAATCCCACCGACACACTTTTCATACCAAACCATTTCATTCTCATCAAAATACACGTTTTTCTGAAGACTTTCTACAAAATATAAACTTTTAAATCTTCAAAAATCTACAATCAAATGGTTATACTTTATGAGGAATCAATTTTCTCTCATGAAATGCCAAGTTTTTTTAGTGAAAATTAGTGATGGACCTTAGATCCTAGATTAATTAGAATAATAATAACTAACTAAAGTTATTGTATATACAATATATTAATATATGAGTATATCATTTGATGATGATGTTAATATATATAAATTCAGAAAGTTGCAAAAAAAAATAAAAATTCACCATCATTGGATAATTCATACATTAATAGTAAGATGTTACACATACTTTATAATATAATTTAAATATGTTATTTTTCAACAAAGTTTTTTCATATATGTGAAGTTTCAAAGACGAGTATTTATAAAAAATATTCTCAAGGTAAAATTAATAAAATAAAATCATATTAATTAGTTTTATGTTTGGCAGTATATTAATTGGTTTTTTAATTAACGTAGAATTATTATTATTATTTTTATATTTAACTTTAGAGGCATATTCCTTTTGGATTATACTAAGATCCAAAACAGAAGCATCTTGCAGATAGGTTTCATGCTTCTATTCCTCAATAGAAGGCTTTGAGTTAAAATATTTTGAATGAAAAAAAAAAACAATTTTTTTTATTAAAATTGACCATTACTATTATTATAATTTTATAAAGATTAATTATGGATAAAATTTTAAATATTTTTTAATAATATGATAAAAATAATATGACCACACATTATTTTTCATCAAACTAAACACTGACACACCTAATTAAAATTAAAATTTCTATTAGTGTTTGTTCTCTCTAATTTTTATTGGGTGTGAATTGATCTCTTTAAACTAGGAGTTGAACACACCATTTGTCAACTTGTTCTTGGCTGTTCTTGACTGTATATCAAATTAAACCCTAACACACGGCATAGATAAAGGCACCATTTTTTTTTTCCTTCTTCAATTTGTCATATATGCCTAATATGAGATGATCTGGCTTCACTTTGTGTCTTATCAACAAAAATAAGATAAACACAGATACATTGCACACAACTATATAAGACATATAATAATATGTGATAATTCAAATTCAAATAACACACAAAAGAAAATAAAATCTCATTAGAGATACTATGTAAAATTCACTTAATAATAACTATTTTAACAAGAATAATAACTGATAATGCATTGCACCAAGTCCACAATAATTATTTTTTCTGGGCCAAATCATTTAAAAAGTTAATAAACTACAATTTCTACACAAAGGAAAATAAGAAACAAATATTTTTGCACAGCCATATTAGTTATGATTTTAATAGGCATCAGAGTTGAATCTGAACAAATCACAACTTTTGCTATGATTGTTAATATCATTATTATAGAATTAATAAATTTGTCACGAAATTTAATTTTTTATGCACTAATTTATCCTTAGCAAGTAGTAAAATATCTAATAAATATAACTTTTAAAACTGGTATTAAAAAATAATAAACTTACTTTATATAGCAGACTGTATATTTCTTTATATGACGAGTGTATATACTGTTTTTTTTTTTACTAAAATTACTTTATGTATATTAAGATAATTTGTAAAACATTTTAAATTATAAGTAAAACAATCATAGTTTTAGAAAAAACAATTTGAGAAACAAATTGTCTAAATATAAAAAAGTAACTATACAAAATAAAATAATTTTATGCTGTCATTTAATCACACTTTACCATATATGTTACATTTAATAGCTTCATAACTAATATTAATGTTTGTTTATCATTTATCAATAATGTCAACTTTTCCATATTTATTTACAAAATATCTTGTGATTGTACTTTCCATTTTTAACCTTTCAAAAATTGTTTTAAGATAGGTAATGTTCTCATCTTACAATTTATTTATTTATTTTTTATAATTTCTCTTCACATAAATCATAGTAACCGTTGACCCACTTCAATTACCTCATTATTCTTCAATTAAGGTATTTATTGAGGATGTAAACTATACATAATGACAAATAAATTGGAATAATGATAGTAGCAAAAACCCAATTCACTACCTTTAATCATGATCCATAAGATCTTAACCTGATTGAAGTTTAATGTCCCTAAAATAAAGAATTTGCTAAAAGGGATCATTAATGTGTATTATTTATTCATAGATCATAATTAATAATATTAATATTATTATTATTATTATGATGGGAAAAGAGAAGGAAAGAGGATAGTGAGGAGAAATTTCTGTGGTGATTCGCTTACAGCAGACAACAAGCATTTCCCTCTGGTGTGATCTGCACTTTAGCTGTATCTTATTGTCACACTGAGAAGAGAAAAGTTTACAGTGTGATTCGGTGTAACTCTTTATGGTGTGCTGCTTTACGTGTCCACCAAACATTGCTCAACATGATGCCAGCCTGTTCTTTCACCTTACCTCAATTTCTTCAAATTTAACCCTTCAAATGGGGACACATCCTAAGAATAAAGACTACAACTTTTTCATCTCATGATAAAAAAAATCATGTTTTTAAGCTATTGTTGTTGTTATGAATACTATTAATACCCAGTTTAAAGCCTTCAAAGTGTCCTTCTCTGCTAAACTCAGAACTTCTGAGATTTGCTTAAACATCAGAGGAAAAAGTCTCATTTGGGAAAGACCCTTTTGAGTTTTTTGTTTGATACATTCATGATGTTGAGAAAAACTATCTGAATAGTTTCAGTTGTCATTGGTGAGCATTGACCCTTTTCCAAAAATCTTGTCTTTTTTTCTCTCATTCTTTCTTTCCCGAGAACTTACACACAGAAAAAAGAGTGATGGCACCGAATAGTGCTGTCACAACAAGTGAGAAGTCTAGTGCCAACAACTTCACCTTGTTGCAAGTTCATGATTCGGATTCTCCCATGTTCCCAGAGAAGCAGAAGGCCACAAGCCGCAAGCAGTTCACGTGGTTTCTTCTCCTTAAACTCCACAGAGTTGTGACATGTTTGTCATGGTTGACCAATGGTGTCAAAGCCACTTTTGCTTTGGTCAAGAAGCGCGTTTCAGTGGCTGACATGAGCGACGAGGGTCCTAAGAGTAGAGGGAGGTTGTACAGGTTCATCAAGGTCTTTCTTGCTCTCTCAATTGGAGGCTTGGTCGTAGAGATCATTGCTCATTTCAACCGATGGAACTTGCACATGATTCACCCTTGGGAGGTTCAGGGTCTGCTGCAATGGTCCTATGTGGCTTGGCTCTCTTTCAGGGAAGACTATGTTGCTCCTCTTGTTTTGTTTGTTTCCAAGTTCTGCATTGTGCTCTTCTTGATTCAGTCTCTGGATCGCCTTGTTCTCTGCCTCGGATGCTTCTGGATCAAGTACAAGAAGTTGAAGCCAACCATTGATGCAGATGCTTCTGATGTTGAGGACCCTTCAAACTTTCCAATGGTTCTTGTTCAGATTCCCATGTGCAATGAGAGAGAGGTTAGTAACCGAATCAATACTTCCATTTGCTGACTATGCTAAGCATTTTCATTAAGATTATGATTATGATTATGTCTAGCTTAAATTTGAAATCAGAATATTCTTATGCTTGGTGCTTGGCAAACTAGTTTAGGCTCATGATTTTCCAGTTTTACTTCAGAAGCTGAAACATTGCTTTTGTTATTTTTTATGTGATTAAGGTTTATTCCCAATCCATTGGTGCTGCTGCTCAACTTGATTGGCCAAAAGACAGAATATTGATTCAAGTGCTAGATGATTCGGATGATGGAAATTTACAGCTACTCATCAAAGAGGAGGTTGCTTCTTGGAAAGAGAAAGGGATCAACATTGTGTACAGGCACAGATTGATCAGAACTGGGTATAAAGCTGGGAATCTTAAGTCAGCAATGTCATGTGACTACGTTAAAGACTACGAATTTGTGGCAATTTTTGATGCAGATTTTCAGCCCAATCCTGATTTCCTCAAACTAACCATTCCCCATTTCAAGGTAGGCACTGATACTTTAACCCACATAAGGGTAAAGGAAAAGTTTTCTGGGTATGCTCTAAAGTGTAAATAAATAACAACTTAGTTTATGACTAATTTTTTCAGGGAAAACCTGACTTGGGGCTGGTCCAGGCTAGATGGTCCTTTGTGAATAAAGATGAGAATCTACTGACAAGGCTTCAGAACATTAACTTGTGCTTTCACTTTGAGGTGGAACAACAAGTTAATGGCTATTTCTTGAATTTCTTTGGGTTCAATGGAACAGCTGGTGTTTGGAGGATAAAGGCTTTGGAGGAATCAGGAGGGTGGTTGGAGAGGACCACGGTTGAGGACATGGACATAGCTGTCCGAGCTCACCTGAATGGATGGAAGTTTATCTTCCTTAATGATGTCAAAGTTCTATGTGAATTACCAGAGTCTTATGAAGCTTATAAGAAACAACAACATCGTTGGCACTCTGGTCCAATGCAGCTTTTCAGGCTATGTCTTCCAGCAATACTAACTTCCAAGGTATTATAACTTTTCACTTCTTTTTCAAGAGTTTAATTTCCATGCAACATCAGTACAAAAAAATATTCTGTCAAACACAATCATAAATCACTATTAGCATGACTTTTGAAGTAGTTGTAGTAAAAGTAAACAAAAGTATCATATATGAAGTGCCTTATACTATTTACTTGATCTTTATGATATGACATTTATATAATTCTTATTTGATTTTATTCTATGCAGATATCAGTTTGGAAGAAGGCTAATTTGATATTTTTGTTCTTCCTATTGAGGAAACTTATACTCCCCTTCTACTCATTCACCTTGTTTTGCATCATACTACCCTTGACTATGTTCATTCCTGAATCTGAACTACCCCTTTGGGTGATATGTTATGTCCCTATTTTCATGTCTTTCTTGAACATCCTTCCAGCCCCAAAATCTGTCCCTTTCCTAGTTCCTTATCTTCTGTTTGAGAACACCATGTCAGTTACAAAGTTCAATGCCATGATTTCTGGACTGTTCCAGCTAGGAAGTGCCTATGAGTGGGTGGTGACAAAGAAGACAGGGAGATCCTCAGAGTCAGATTTGTTAGCCTTGGCTGAGAGAGAGTCAAAGTCTTCAAATGAAGAAAAGATTCTCAGAAGGCACTCAGAGTCTGGCTTGGAACTGTTAGGAAAACTGAAGCAATCAGAAGTCCCTTCAAAGAAGAAAAGAAACAGACTCTATAGGAAGGAGCTTGCACTTGCACTTCTTTTGCTCACAGCATCTGCAAGAAGTCTTTTGTCAGCACATGGTGTTCACTTCTATTTTTTGCTCTTCCAAGGATTGTCATTTCTAGTAATGGGGTTGGACTTGATTGGTGAACAAGTTAGCTGAAACAAGGATTGAAAATTACTTGGTTGAGTCCAGATTTCAGTTGAAGTTCATCAAGATACAATCATAAGATTATATAGCAGCTGCCAAGAAATGAGATATAGAGTAAAGATGATTGTTCCATATAAAGAACAATAATAAGCACTGAGGATCATAGACAAACAAAATTAATTTTTTTATTTCTTTTCCCAAGACTTTGTCAGGGAGTGGTGATTTATTGGCTTATTGTGGATTTTCACTTATGTAAAGCTTTAGGATCATTGAGAGAATCTTGTTGGAAAATAACTGTATTTATTGTCTTTCAGAATAGATTATGGAATGAGTAACATTTTCTCTCCATTGCATCTTTATTATTAACATTGTACATGAAGCTTGCAAATTGTGTTCTGATACCTCTCAGTTGATGACACATATTGTAGAAGTTTCAGACACAATTAGCATAAACCACAAAAAGTACAAATAGAATTTCTTACTCATAATATAATATGAAAACCCTTAGTGTATCACTTGGCTTTTGTTTCACAAAGGATGGGGAAAAGGGTGAGAAGAGAATCTCCATAATAAGGACAAAAGAAGTTATAGTTTACCCTTTTGCTCTTCATTAGTTTGAGACATCTCAAAAGAGTAAAACTACATTTCCACAATATTTTCTCACAACAAATCTTACAACAAGAAGAGAGATAGAAAGAATACAGAAAGGAGTGTGAAACAAGATGAGTTATGAAATAGAACAAAAGATTAGTTCTAAACAAATTGTAGAAAAAATTGAGCCAAAATGATATTTGTCAAATGAAAATTTTGGCATATCAGAAGCATTGTGTGCATGCATCAAAATCAGCATGTGTGTAATCCTTTCAAATTCATTGATCTGATTTTTAGCAGAAGGAGATTTGACATTTTAAAATTGGAATAGCTAACATAATAGAACTACCTTGTTGAAGCAAATGGGTTTTCATGGCTAACAAACATGAAGGACCTTTCATTTCATAGGCATAACAAACAAGTGACTTTAGGAGCTAACATGAAGTACATTCCTTGAAGTTAATGACATTTTTTAGGTGATGTCATTCTAAAGAACATGATCAACCTTGATAAAAATAGAAGGTGATGTGATTTTAATGGGTGTGTTTTAACTTTTAAGCATTTGTTATCTGATATTGCCTTCATTTATTTGATGGTGTGGCAAATTTTAATGTTTGACGCTATGTTTCACAAGGCTTTGCAATTAATTTATAGTTTTTTTCATCGGTTTAAAAATTTGTTTAATCTAATTAGCAGGGTTTGGTACACAAACCTTTTGGAGTAGTTTTAGCATTTCTTAAAATGCTATTTTTTTAGCTTTTTTATATATATTTTTTATATTTTATCCTTCAGATATTTATTAAATTTCCTTGTATTAAAAGATGAGATAAGCTATTTCTTTATTTGATTTATTTTCTTTCATCATTCTCCTTTTTATATTGTACTATTTAGTTTAACTATTAAATTGTCTATAATATTATTTTATTACTTCAATATTATACTTGAAAATTTGATAATAATACTTTTATTTTTATTTTGTTAAATAGTTCTATGTTAAACTATTTATTTAACCAATACACTTATTAAAATAACAAAGATATAACATATTTTGTCACATGTTCTATCAAAGTTATCTTCATTCATAATTGTTTTGTTTAGTAAGGTTAAGATTGCACATTAAAATCTAAAAAGCATGCTTCTTACCTATACCAAAAACTTACTGTTTTGTTTGGATTCTATTAATATAATAATATCGTAATAAAATGTAATTAAGCTTCATTTTATAAAAGTCTTAATACTGTGTTTAAAAGTCACAACTTACAAGAAATTAAAGGATTTTATGTCATATATGTTTTACAACATATATGGGCTTTGTGTAAATAGAGTTTTTTTTTGTTTGGTCTTTTCTTCCCACACCCCCATAATGTCTAATTACACCTTCACAATTTTTAAAATCATCATTCTACCCTTCGTAAATCTGACTTTCAAAATCTTTCGGAACAAGCTTATTAGAAACTTATTAGAAGTTATGGAATTTATTGAACATGATTTTTGTAATAAAATGTATGAAATAAACTTTCCAGAATATATGAAATACATTTCAAAATAATTCTTTTAAAAACATATGAAATACTTTCTTGAAAGAACCTTTTGAAATATGATTTTCATAACAAGTTTTCCATAATATATGAAATACATCCTAACAAAACTTCTGGAACAAGCTTTCCAACTATATCTTTTAGAATGAGCTTTCCAAAACAAGTTTCCAACCAATCACACGGTTTTATTGTCTATGGAGGGTATTTTAGTCGTTTTGCTTGTAGTATAGGAGTGTAGGCAGTAATCATGGGGTGCAGAAAGAAAAAGCCCTTTGGTTTTCGAACATCTACGCTGTGCTATGCATGACAATACTTGCAGTACATACGTGGTACAGAACTTTTTGGTTGACGTGTTTTCTTGTCCCTGTGACTCAACATAACTCATTCACATCAAAATCAAATTGTGGCTTTTCAAAACTGGAAAACAGCTTCTCCTTTATTCTAACTCAGAGAAACTGATTCATTCTGCAACTGGGTTTGTTTGTTCACTGTATAACGTTTTGCTTCAAATTTTGGGTTATTTTTTCACATGATGTTTGTGTTTTTTTTCTTTTTTCTCAGCTAAAGATCATACCTTTGTGAATGTGAATAGTTGCAGTGTTGCTGCAATGGCTGACGAGAAAGATGCTTTCTATGTTGTAAGGAAAGGGGATGTTGTTGGCATCTACAAGTCTTTCAGTGACATCCAATCGTTACTTGCGTCTTCTGTATGTCATCTCCCACCTTGTTATGCTCTTTCATGTTGCAAAGTTTTTGTCTTTGGTCTTTTCTGCATTTGGGCATCTCCCACGTTTTTTTTTTTTTTTTTTTCTTTTGGTTTTGGAAACAATTTCATAACGTCATAGGTTTTGGATGAGAAATTGATTTTATAAAGCAGTTTTAAAATCAGAATTGTTAGAAGAGAATCAAACAAGGCCTAGTTCTTTACGCTGAATATGCATTTTATATTTCTGGGGATGGTTTTTGTTTTCTTGAGTTGAAACCAGCAAGTTTTTTGTTTTTTTTGGATTACTATAGAAGTTGGGGATATTCTCATTTGGGTATTTGCGTTCTCCATGCAGGTATCTGGTGACTCTCTAAGTATTTACAAGGGGTATTCTTTACCTCAGAAAACTGAGGAATACCTTGTTTCACATGGGCTTAAGGGAGCCTCGTATTCTATTAGTGCTGCTGGTGTGAATGAGGGCTTGTTTGGAAGACTTCTTGCTTGTCCTTATCAGGTTTTAGGCACCCTTTCTTCTTATTTCCGTTGTTCTTTAATACTTGAAAGTTTTCCTTATGTATGGGGTAAAATCCATTTTTTGTGATATTGTTAGCTTCAACTTTATGTTGAAACTTTTGCCTCGTTGCATGTTATGTTGGATGGTAAATTTGTCATGAATTCATTTTTGTAACTGTAGAGTTTAAGGATTTTTAAAGGCTTTTTAAGGTTATGTAAAAATGTATAACTTCAAGAGGAGATTGATTTTTCTGCAGGATCCATATTCTGCTGGAAGAACTTTTGACGTGAGTTCCTCATCAAGGAACTTGCAAGGAGCCATTCAGCTTGACACTAGCGTAAGTTATCTATGATGATGACACATCCTTGAACAAAAAATTGCACTTATATTCCTCAAGAAATGCCTATTGATCTAAGTGAAGCACATATTTGGAGCTAGGATTGAAAACAAGTTGAGTCAGACTGGACTTAGCACGGCTCAACTCAATAAGAATTGGTTTGATTCAAACTCGAGTTGAGTCATATAAGAATAAATTTTTTTCGACTCAAGTTGGGTTTATTGAAGTTCATGAACTATTCGCTTAGGTTCACCAATTTATAAAACTTGCATTTAATCTTTTGTGCAAAAGTGACAGTTGAAACTGAAATGACTTTTTCTTTAGTTAGGGACTGTCATAACCAATATTAAGGACTGGAATGGGGGTTTACTTGCATAAATATCATAATATGTGCTTATGTATTCTTTTATTTATATAACATATTCTATAATTTTTTTGTACAATTCACGTGTGTGTAACTAGTTAGTCCTCAACTAGTTAGGCTGCTGATTTGTGTTTGTCATTAGTTACTCTTTTTGCTTCTTTTCCTTTCTTGTACAGAAGCTAGCTGGATCTTCTTCATTCCCAACAAATTCACAGACACATCATGCACTAGGTGGATCCCAAGCAGAGTTGTCTACTTCTGTAAGCCTGTTTGATTATGTTCTGCATTGCTAATTGCTAATGTTGGCATTCACACTCTACAATACAAGTGCCTGTACTGGTTCATAATATATTTTACAACTGTCCACGCAATTTATACTTCACTTGTTAAGGTATTTTGTAGTTGGTGACTATTTCAGCTCCATAGCAATTCTTTGATTTTGTTTTTTTGTAATTTATCTCCAAGTGATAATAAATATGTATGTTCAGGCAGTTATAAGATTGAAATATACTTCAAAGTTTTTGCTGTTTTATTTCACTCCTCCTTTTCAGGCATTCATAAATTAACTACATCTTAGGGGTTGGTATGTGCAAATTCAGTTGCTTGTTAATTTATTGTTCATGCTACTCTAAAAGTTCAAGCATTCTATTCTATCATTAATTCTTGCATGCGTGAAGGTAATGATTATTGTAGTTGGAATATTTGGTGTATCTGATCTTTTTTAACTATAAAACAACGATGAAATCTTGCATGTCTTTTGTAGTTTTCGTGTACCCTCCATTTTGATGGTGCTTCCAAAGGTAATCCTGGACCAGCTGGTGCTGGAGCTATACTGCGTGATGGGAGCAAGGTTTTTTACTATCTGTGACAATTCATTTTGTTATTATACTTTTTACAGAATGTAGCTAACTATTAGGTCTCTACTTAGGTCTATCGATTGCGTGAAGGAGTGGGAACTCAAACAAACAATGTTGCTGAATATCGAAGTTTAATACTTGGATTGAAAATTGCCCTTAAGAAAGGATATAAGCACATTGTTGTCCAAGGAGACTCTCTGCTTGTGTGCAATCAGGTTTGTGTGAAATATCTGTGTTTCAGTACTGAAATAGCATCTGGATGGTGATAAGAGAAAATTACTCTAATTATTAAATAAATATCTTACACAGATATTTGAAATTTGAAGTAACAATATAGTTCCTACTGAAATGTTCTTTGGATTCACAAGTCATTTCTTCCTAATTGTCAGATAATTGAGTTGAGTTGGGATTTTTACCAACAATTGCTCTTCAGTTTATATGCATTTTGTGACCAGTTTACCATATTATATGATTGCCTTTGCAACAGATTCAAGGTTTATGGAAAATCAAAAACCCGAATATGGCTTCCTTGTGTATTGAGGCCAAGGAGTTGAAGAATAAGTTTCTGTCATTCAAGATCAGTCATGTTCCTAGGGTACCACTTTATCATTTGGTCTATATTTAATATTTACTTACAAAGAAAATAATGGCAAACTTGTCGTCCCTGGTAAGCAAAAGATGAAGACGTCAGAGACAACTTTTCCTCATACTGTTAATATTTGAGGGCCAAGTTGGATAATTTTCAACAAAATTTTACAGGAGAAGAAAATAGAAGGAAACAGGGATCTAAAATAAGTACACTTGTTCTTGCATGTTGTAGTCAATTTATTTAATTCAAATCCTTAATTTATGGAGAAGTTATGAAAGCTTTTAGAAGTTGAGATAAGTTGAATTAACTAATGGCAAAAGCTCTGCTTCATATTATTTTGTTTCTTGTTATTTTTTCCTCTAACAAGTGTTTATTGAGATTTTTATCCAAATTGGCTCTTAATTGCTAAATTTCATTTAGTTATACAAGCTGGTCTCAATGTATATGGTTTGTAACAGTTTGTACTCTCTATGTGTATATCATTAGCATCAGGTGTTCTCCTTATACAAAGATTTGCATGCAGTTCTAACTGTGTTCATCTTTTCATGTCTAGAACACCAGTCTATACTTTTTACCTCACTGTTTTGTAATCTGTTTGCAAATGATATGCTTTGTGTTGATGTTTAGGAATATAACTCTGAAGCTGATGCTCAAGCAAACCTGGCCATAAATCTCAGAGGTTAGCCTCAAGGGTCTTCTGAGTTCCCTATAAGTTTTGATTGTTATATTTTCATTATAATTTATAATTGCAAAAATGCTACACTAACTTCATTATGTTTCTATTCTCTAAATTTTTTTAATAAAATAGAATAAACCAGTAACCTCTTAGCCTTGTATAAATGTTACTTTTGTTTCTGTTTCCTAAACTTTTGCAGCTGGTGAAGTGCAAGAAGATTGCCAGTTGCTTTAATGCTTGACTTCAGTTGCTTTCAGCTGGTTAAAACTTTGGTCCATTGTAGCTGTAGGTGACCTTTTTCTGTATATGCAGTGTTTGGGAAACTGCATGCCACTGATAAAGTGCTGTTGCAAATTTTGTTCGTCAATGTTCCATTCAATTTAGAATATTTGAATGAAGAGACTTGACAGGTTTTTCAGTTGAAGAGAGGCTTTGTAAGCAGTTACAACTTTTATGCTTGTCGAAAGTTAGTGGACAAAGAAAGCTAAATATAAAAAAAAAAATATGAAAAAAAAACAAAAGAATTTACGTATTAAATAATTGATTATGCAGGAAATATTAATATTTATTTAATTGTTTAGTAGTACTTAAATTTCTTTAGAGGATTGAAAGGTAAGTGGTTCATAATTTTATTTAACCTTCAATTAGATTTTTAATTTCTGAAATTTGGGACGAATCCATCTTTCAAGTTCAGAAAAATCTTAATTTCTTATATTTGAAAAAATTGTTTTTAATTTTAAATACTTGAGAGATTAAAATGATTTAAAGATCATTTGTAGTCATCAAACAGTCCATTTAAAAGTCTTTTTATTTCAAATTTAAGAGACAAATATTTTTAAAAAATTATGGAACCAAAATCAGACTCATTTCAGATGTTAGGAAGTAAAAAATGATTAGTTTTATAACCATATAAATTTATTAAATTGATCCGACGTTTATTTACAATTAACCATGTTGTAGTACGTTATTTTTCTTCTTTCTTATATTCAGTAAATCTAATTTGCATTCATAATCTATATCTTAAAAGTTAGGTTAGAAAGTTATAATCTAAACAATAATTGAGAACTACTAAAACGGCATTGGCCAACTTATCCTTCGTTTACTTTAGATTTGGCTTTTAAGATTTGTTTACTAAAGTATCAGTTCTTGCTTTTTGCAAAAAAAATTATATTTTTTTGTTTGCCAAACAATTTTGGTTTATGAAAATCAAAATTTAAATAAATAAAATATGCAAACTAATAAAAAATGCAAAGAAAAAAAAAATGAGGTGAGTAAACATTATAGATGTTAAAAAAATATTAGAGTTATTAGTTTCTTTTTTTTTTCTTATGATACAAGGATGTTTTCTGGTTTGGATAGATAGATAGATAGGGTGGGAAATAAGAACAGCAACTTCTCGTTTCTCGGACTGTGTTTGAAAATGGCGACAACACTGTTCTCATCTTTCTCTCTGCACTCCATTCGCCTCTCTTCTTCAACACTCCCTTCTTCTTCCTCTTCTTCTCCCTCCTTTCTCTTTTGCACCTTCCCCTTGCGCACTCGCACTTCGTCTTTGAAGGCACAAACAGTTAAGAAGCGCGTGGTGAAGGCGGTGGAAGAAGAAACCCAGCAAGAACTCATCGCTGATGAGAGTGAAGAGCCGTCAACCTCGGAGCAGCAACCCGTCGTGGTTCCGGTTTCCCCATCAGACACTCTCACCATGTTCTTTCAGGTACACTGCATTTTCTTTCTCCCCTTTTTACGCCAATTTCTAGTTCAGTTGGTGCTTTTTGGAATTTGCAGTGCCCTTGTGAAAAATTGGACTGGGAACTTTTTGTGTAACTAACTCATATCTAGTGTATTTTTGTCAATGTGGCTTTGGATTGAAGTTTTCATGAATTTTGCTGACCAACCCAAGTCACAAATTTTGATCTTTTTTTAACCCAATGAATCAATCTGTGTCTTTTTCCTGCAATTGGGGTGTTAAATTATAAGGGGATTGCATCGAATTTGTGCACGGATAGGACAAGCTGTGTCTTTGCAAATCCAGATGGACCAAGTTGTGTAAGTTAGAATAAATAACCAGACTAATCGCATATAGCATGAAAAAAACCAAACTAATCTATGAAAGATGTATCATCATTATGTTAAACAAATGAAGATAACCAAACTAATCAATTTTTTGTTCAATTTAGTCCCGGAGTTAACAGTGCTGCGTACAAATTTGACCAATGAAGTGAAATATTTATATGTTTGCGACCTATGGGGAGGGTAATTCCATGTTCTAAGGTCTAAGAGCGTCTGAAAGGCAAGAATTGATTTAAACACTCACTAATTTTCACTCCAATTGTAGAATCCAACCTAAGTTCGTAACTTATTTTTGGTGGGTTTCATTTTATCTCTTCATTCACACAAGAACCCTCGTTTTGACTTGAAAAAAAAATGTTTTTATAATGGCTGAACAACCTTGGTTGTACTTGGTTATTGAAGCAGTTTCTATAATAACTCGTTTGCTGCAATGATATTTTCAATTCAAGTTGCTTAACTTGAAGAACTAACATAAGCATCTGGATCGGAGTTGCTCCAATATGTTTGACATAATATCATTCAAAGGGTAAATAGAGGGTTATTCAATAACTAACCTTAGTGCCCTCCCAACACGGGGCAATGAACCAAAGTCTAAACTATTTCTCACACTAATCAGAATTTTAGCTGTCTAATTCTATAACAGATTAGATATCCTCGCTTTGAGTCATTGTTTCTAGAGTTGTAGAATTAATTTTTCCCCTAAAAAAATTGTGCAATTGGATCTTCAGGTACATACGTTTTCTGTTTGTAGTTGTATCACTTTTCTTGAGACTGATTGTCTACTTTTGCATATATTAAGGCAGAGGGAACAGTGAGTGAATCAGCCATTCCAGCTTTAACCAAAGCTTTAGAGGTATCTCCATGATCTTTTGAATCTTCTATTTTTGCTCAATCGCTTCAATGTGAATGTAAACTTGATGTAATATAATTTTGGTGCTGTGTATGTTCATATGTTTACTCATGTTGTTATTTTGTTCTTGGTTCCTTTATGAACATAGCAGCAACAATTCCTATGATTTAGGTCCTTGTTTCAAAATCATTCCTCTGAAACAGACTTGAGTCGTTGTTGTTGGATGGTTTCCTTTTACTAGAGGATGATGTATGGGGTTAAAAGTCCGATATGAAATGCTAGTGATGTTTATTCAGACCCAGTATTATACATATCTTAGATTCAAATTTAATTTAAAATAAAATTGTTTGCAAAACCATGGTCAATCTAGTTTTCTAATGTGGGGAGATGGTCAAAGGATGGTGAAAATGAAAGAGGGTAAATCACATCAGTATTGTTTAGCTGTGAGACTTTGAACTCTTTTGCAATGTTTGCTTTCTTAATTCTTTTGCAATGTTTTCAATAGTCATTGTCTTTGGAAACTTTTCTTGTTGTCCTTAACACTTGGTTATATCATGGTTTCATTATATATTTTTCTAGGAGACAGAAGGTGTTACTGATTTGAAGGTTCAGCTTTCTGAGGGACTTGCAATTTTAGAGGTATGCTTTAAACACTTCAACACAATTGCCAACTGCCACAAAGCTTAAATTTTCAAATATTGAACTCTAAACTCTTGATTTTGGATGATTCCCCATCATGAGTTAAACTATTTTGCTTAGGTTGGCACCATAATGGAATTGAAATCCTTAAAATAGTTATGGCATAATTGGATTGTTGAAACACATTATATTCCTGAATCCTAGTACCTTCCAATGAGTTTAGTTTTTTCTGCTATAGCATTGATGACTTTCTGTGATATTGTTCAGTTGAAGAAACAGACAACTGTCCAAGCTACAGGAGTGGCTTCTGGTCTGGTAGAAACCATACAAGGTGCAGGCTTTAAATTACAGACATTAAATCTTAGTTTTGAAGATGAAGAAGTTGCAATTGCCTAGAGTAAATGTGTTGGTGTAATAGCATAGTTTGAGGGAATTTTCTTAAGGAAGTCACCTCTTCACACTTACCTCAGACATTTTGGTTTGTATAGATCTGACTGTGGTTGTTGGTTAACTTTCCTCTTCAACCTTCTTATTATTGCTATTGTTATTATTATTTCTTGAAAAGTGAAAGAGTATTTCATGAGGAAATCCTTCCATTGATGTGGAGGTGAAATTCTAATATATTATTTAGTTACAATAATTTAATATAATGTAATATAACAAAAAAATGAATTTCAACTTCTCAATATTTATAATTTATTATTATTATTATTATTATTTATTTCCTTATTAACTTTATTTTGAAGCATTATTGGTTGGTGGGCGTTGACCAAGACTTTGAGTGAATAGTCTATTTACCTGCCAAGCATATTAAGATTCTGTTGTAGTTTCTTTGTAAGAGTTATTGTCTTCGTCATGAATTATTGGTACCTTGCTTAGATAATTGACTTCTTTTTATTTTAACGATCATCTGATTTCTTTCATTTCTTCTATTTTCTTCTCTTATTTATGAAGATAAGTGTCAAAACTAATATTCAAATTTACTTTAAATTGACACTTATCACATCTCCAGTTGGTGTTATATTCAATCCTCATTATAATAAATACCTTAACACAGATCTAAAAAGATAAAAAAAAAATCTCCTATAAATGTCTTAGTCCAAAGAAGTTTGAGTTCAATTTTTAAGTAAGAAAACATATGTTAAAAAAAAGAATTAAAAAAAAAAATGTATGAGAACTTGTATGAATTAGTTTATGCATACATGAGTTAATTTTAATTTATGAAAAAATTCAAATAGTTTTTTTTCTTATTTTTCTTTTCTGAATGCTTATAGAAAAATTTGTTTAAACAAATTCTACATATAGATTGAAATATGAACATAGGTAACCCAAGCAATCAAAATGGATTCACTTACATATTTTTGTGAGATATAATTTCTTAGCTTCAGTATTGTCATTTATTGAGTTAATGAGTTATACTAATCCTATTAAAAATTAAATATGGATTAAAAAATTGTTCAAAATAGAAAATAATAAAAAAAGATACATATTGTACATAAATGGAACTAGTTTTATTTATTAGATATAACTAGTTTTAAGCATGTATATAATAATTAATTTTAATAATTTATATTTTAGTTAATTTTTTTACCAAAAGAAGAGATAAGCTAAGTCCACAAGCAAGCTTGACCCAATAGATTAAACAGACTTAAAATATAATTTGAGTAATGTTCTTCAAGTTTAATTCACTTTAGTGGACACACTAATGTAACCACAAAATAGGCTTACGATAGTAATCTTTTGAAAATGGGAATATACATACATTCAAGTTACAATTATCTCCTGTGAATTGTAAATGGATTTGTTTGTCAACTTTGTTTGGTTTATGTTTCAAATTGTTATTTAGAGTTGTTTAAATAAGTTTGTTTTACGTGTTTATGATAAAAAAAAATTGTTGTGGATACGTTATTTTTGCACAACTTCTTCATGAATTATAACCAATATTTTAGAGTAACTACAACACTTTTTCTATTTTCTTTTATTTTTTATCTATAAAAAATTATATAAAAAAAAAAAACTTCTTTCAATGTGTTACTTGACGGGTGTTATAAAAGGTTTGTTGCGTTCACAAGTTCATGGTAATTCATTTTTTATTTTATATTCTTGCCGAAATAAAACAATTTTGAGGCAAAATATTCTAAAGGAATTGTTGCTACCATATAAATTTTTTCTAAGAATTGTAGCTATGGAGGTTAATTTAAAGATAACTAGTGATTGGAAGAATAAATATATTAAAAAAGGATATATAAAGTCAATCAGAGGCAAATATGCGAAGAAATATAATTGTATGCATATTTTTGTTGCCATTAATTTGTTGGTATTTTTGTAGTTGCTAATATATATATATATATATATATATATATTATTTAGAAGGAACGTGTGCTTCTGAGCTTCTCTTCATGTCTTGTTTATGTCTTGTTTAGAAGAGAAATGTTATTCTCTATGTTATGGTGACAAAGAATCAATATTCTATTTGTAATCTTCCACTAAATCTCTTATAATATCATATTTCCATGTTTCAAGGAAACATCACCTAAATCATTCATTCTTAAATTATTCACAACTTGTTAGATGTCCAAATGTAAATACTAAATATCTTTCTAAACAGTTGAAAATTGAACTTAAAAGTTAAAATAATAATTTAATTCTTCTAAATAACACTCATCTAAATAATTAACATCTAATAATTAACTTTTGGTCAATTCAATTATTGACATAATTTATCTGGAGTTAATATTTCTTTGAAAATTAAGAACACCAATCAATTTCAAAATCTTCAAAAGATTAAAATTGTCATTTTAAGATCGACAGAAAAATAATTTTCTGGTTATATAAAAATAAAATATTATGTGAGTGTTTTGTAAATGAGTGTAACATATAAGAATTAAATTATTACTTGAACCAAAAAAACTATTGACAAATAGCTGAAATTCAAAGTTAGAAACTTCAACAACATAAATATTTCCTAATTTTTCTCTCTAGAACATCATAACCATCCACTTTTAAAACCAGAATTATCATAACCATGTTCTAATAATGCACTAATGAAGATTGAGATATGCGAGAGAATTTTAAATGTCACATGCTTATATATCATGTTGATACTGTGTATTTTTTTTCTATATACAAACTTCAATGACAAGCACATGTTCCTTATTGGATTTATCTGGATTAACATATAATAATCAATAGTTGCACAACAAAGTAATTAATAATTAATAACAAGAAGAAATTAGATAGCAGCAGAAAACACAATCAGATAAATAAGTTTAATTACAAGTGGATGTTGTCTTCTCATGAAACATTATTCAAAGTGCAAATCACATTATTAGTTATTTATTATTAGGTGATGCTCATGCAAAGGTATAAATTAAACTGTTAACTCTTAATCAGTAAAGTCTAATACAGTTCGTGGGTAAATATTTTTTTTAAAAGTATTAACAGTAGACAATTAAATTTATTACATAGACAACAATAAAAAAAATATTTAGGCTGAATAATTTTTATACGTTTTAATTTTCTATATATGCATGTAATTGTAAGGAGTATCTTTAAGATTTCTTAATATATAAATGCACTAACAAATAAATTTCTTCTACTAGATTTTTTTTTTCCCCTTTATTTGCAATGACACTTGCAAAGAATCGTGACTATTCTTAACTTATAAATTGAGTCGTACAATACTCATTTCTTTAACAGTTCTGCTCTGATTTAATTGCATCCACAACTAATTTCATTTAATGCATTAATTGCAGTCTTGTAAAGACCACTCTTGGTCAAGTGATCAATTTGTAAGAAGTGGGACATGATATTCTATAAATAAATGTCAGTAATTTAACTTTTTATATTAATTAAAATTACAAAATTATGTGGTTCTTATTCACCAGTTTATTTGTTTTTTTAAATAGTAACAGTGAAAAACATATTTTTTTTCTCATAAACGTGAGTTTCACTCTAAGAACTTGCTTTTCGATGTTAATATAAGTGCGTGATATAATTTTAGAAATGATAATCAAATTTACATTATATATATAAGCTTTAATTCAATTTTGTATGGGTTAGTTTTAGTTTTATTTTATTAAAGGGAGACAATTACGTTTAAGTTGAGACACAATAATAATCATAAATACTGTGATTAGTAAAATAATTTAGACTTTGAAGACGTGCCTTAGAGATTTAATAGATTCCAAATAAATGTATCTTTTAAGAATCAACTTAATGATATTGTTTAATGTATTTTTTTTATATTAGTACACCTCTGTTTATATTTGTATGAATTATTATGATTATATTTAACTTTTTTCTAGACTTGATGTGTTTATTCTGTTAGGAACCTGATGTTCCAATGTTACCCAGCATATACTCTAATAATGTATGTATATATTATATTATTATATTATAAATCGACTTATAATATATGACATGTTATATATGGTAAATGGATTGCTGAGTTAAAGTTAAACATTGGTTTCTAAAGATTTTAATCAAGTTTGAGATTTAATGTTTTAGATTTTACTTTGGTTAACTTAACCAATGTGTTTTTAGAAGTTTTTATATTTGCATAATTTGTTCAATGAAATAAATTTCTTTTAGTAAAATTCCATTAATAAAGATTGTTAAGTTTGTTGTGAATTTTACTAAGTTAAACCAATTTCATTCTGTAAAAATTGTAGATTTCACTCAACAAATCAATTTTTCTTAACAAAAGTTCATCCAAAAGGAAATGACAATATTTATTTAAATTTGCTTAGGAAAAATATTTTTTGCTCAATGAAATTCTAAAGATTAGTATTGGTCGTATTATACTTTATAAGTTTTAATTCACTTTTAACATTGATATGAATATGTTTATAAATAGTGTATTTTATTATTCTAAACGTTTAGTTTGATGAAAACTAGTTATGTATTCGATGAATATTATTGAATGGGTTGAGATTTAATGAATTAGTGGTGATTGAACAATAATGACCGATGAGGTAAGTCTTAAACTTTAAATATTTAAACTTTACTAATAACAAAAATCACACATATGAATGTATTAGATAACCAAAAAGTTAAATACAAATTATGAATTTGTAGAACAAGTGTATAAGGAACTTTTCATAAATTAGCATTTAGGATCAAAATTATGATTTTAATGTTCAATTATTATGAGATGAAAGTATTCAATATTATCTTCTAAAATTATCAAGTTTTGTATTTTATGTTGTTGATACTTTGCTGTGATAAGAAAATAATTTTGACCTTTAGTAAAATAAAGAATATGTTTAATTTGTGTATTGATGATATTGTGTAAATTTTACATACTTAATATAATGATATTTTATATTTTGATTTACTTTCTCTTAATTTATTTTGTATGTTTACATTTTTGTAATTATGATAACCATGAGATCACACTATAGGATATGCACAATTTCATAAACAAATTTGGAAGAAAATTTACTTTTATGTGTTTTATATTGGAAGTTATACTTCCATATTTTAAAATACATAAATATATATTTGATTTATTTTCGTGAACTCACATGTTTTTCATAACTATATAATATATATAATATTTTATCGTACTTTTAGTTTATTTTAATTCTTTTATATTTACAACGTTACAATTATGACGATTTTCGATTACTACTGAGCAATATTTGACCATTCTATTAACTTAATTTGATCTAAACTTGAATGATTCGTACAAATTCAAGTTTTATAATTATGTTCAGTTACTCTTTTAAGACAGATTCTATTCTGCTTTGGTGTTTAATATATTTTTAAATGGTAAATTTCTTTTGAACAGTTGTGTATTCATAATAAACTTTCATTGACCAGATATATCCCAGCATATTTCATTTTATGTTTTTTATTCTTGATAAAGTTAGATTAATTCAAATATTTTAGTCAGATAAAAATGAAATCCACCTTTAGTATTAATCCCTATTTGCCAATGAATAATGTTAATTTCACTTGGCATTCTCATATTTTTTTAGGAAAGAAAATAATGAGATGAGAAGATATAAAACATCACAGAAATGATGTTTAAAACACTGAGTTAAAAATAACATTATTTGAATTTATTAATTGGCTTTGATAAATACCAAATTGTGCTCAAAACATGGCCCCTAAGATTGACTTGTCTAAGAACTGGGGCAGTTCCTTTTAGTCACAGTCACCAAACTTTTTATGAAATAAAATGGTGTCTGCATAATTGCTCTGAATCATGGTCCATGCTACAAGGACCATATTATACAACAAATTCTAACACATCTCAATAAGTTTGTAATAACTTCTTCACACAATGTGATTATAAATTTTTTACATCATTGAGCAATTAAAAATACATATTATTATTTAAAAATTATTATGATGATATGGCCCAGAAAATGGAAAGTGAAGATTTGGTAATGTGGTTGTGGTGTCCCATCATGGAATGACCTTGCTAAGAGCTAGGTTGGCATTGGGTCTTTCCATAAGGACTTACTGAAAAAAAGAAGATAAATAAATAGTTTCATTTTGTTTGCATGTGTTATGTTATTCAATATAGATACACCACACTGTTAATAATAATATTTTTTCATCATAACCTTCAGAATCCTATGGTAACCTTGTCCACATGCCAACCACTCTTGCACAAAACAAAAAATTGCCCATCGGCTTTGAAAAGCATTTTAATTATCATCAACTTGCATTTGTTTTACTCGTATATGCTAACAACTACAAAGATAGATAAATGTTTTGACTTAAATAAATTTCAGATTTTTAATATATTGGTTAAATTTAATTTTAAGTATTCAGAAACATGTATATAAATCTTAAAAGAAATTCAGATTCATGTCTTATGTGCCAACCCATGAATTACATTTTTGTAAGAATTCTATTTCTAGTTTCTTGTTTTGAAAGTGATTAATGGTTGAGAATATATATAACCATGAAATAAAACGTATTTAATTCGAATTATTGTTATCTATCTTGATTATTTTCTGTGCGTGTGTTTGAAATTTGTTTTATGCCATTATTTATATTAAATTCATAGTCAAAGTGAATAAGTAGGTGTACTTGTAGTATATTAAATAGAAAAAAACATCAAAATATTAATCATTTAAAATAACTTATAGCATCACTGGATTGCTTTAAAATAGCTAGTTATATGTTAATAAAGTTATACTGTTAGCATAGATTTATAATGTTTATATTAAAAAATACTTTTTTTTATCAGACAAAACCATATTAATAATGACAAACTTAATATTTATTCTCTATTGTAACTTAATAGATAAGCACTTTCAATTTAAAATTTATAGAGTAACCAATTAAAAGCCATCTTTACATTTAAAACAATAATTAAAAAAAGTAATACTTATCATATATGATATTTTTATTAAACAAGATTAAAATATATTTACCAATTCATTTACTATTGATGTAGAAGTGAGATGTAGTTGAAGATGTCTGGTATAAGAAAGATGGAATATGAACCCTAAATTTGACTGCAAAAAGATGTCGACCATTCCAATGGAGAAGATGATGGACAGTGCACATGATGTCACATGCCCTACTTCCAACGTTTGACAACCACCGTATCTACTGATAGATACATGTGTTTCACTCCTATTTCATTTACCTCTTTCTTCAAAATTAATAAAATAAATATATTCATTTTTTCTAAACTATTTCCTCCTTCAAAATTAAAAAGAAAAATATCAATTTTAAAAACTTAGTTAAACATAAATATAGATTTTAAAATTCAGAATTTCTATTTACCTTTAACGAGACTCTCTTCTATTTTTGTAGTTTTCAATTGATTTTAATAAATAAAAATCCTGGTACATTTGCTACATCTTCATTTTATGCCTTTATATGAAAAAAAAAAAAACAAGAAAAAGAAAAAAGACTTTATGCCTTTTCCACTGCAACTTTGGTGTTTGTGGTAAATAAATAAATAAACTGTTTGTGGTAAAAAGAGTTAATTGAATGTATATATTTTTTT
>Ga0209700_104703_pt1 | contig 24178 bp, 13 predicted proteins | sample SiratroredBW_FD_187528 | JGI IMG/M metagenome (GOLD analysis project Ga0209700, IMG submission 187528) | Root nodule microbial communities of legume samples collected from California, USA - Siratro red BW (SPAdes) (version 2) | ecosystem: Host-associated > Plants > Roots > Nodule | place: USA...
GATAAATGGTTGATATTCTCAATAAAATTAATTATGATTGTGCCAATATTTTTAATTATAAATACTCAACTACCTAATCACCTTCTAAGTAACTTTTAGTGTTCACGGTAGATCATTAGAAGTGAAATAAGAATTAATATGTTTCATAAAGTGACATTGAGTCTTATAGTTGCACATTAATCCTTAAGCTTTGTTGTTTGTATTGTATGTTAAGTTTATTAAGATTGATATTCGTGATTTACAAAGACCTCATTCATTTCCATATTTTTCCTCTATATACACTTGCACTACAAGTAGAAGCAAAACTTTCTTAGTGACAGTTGTTTAGAAAATTTTCAGGAGATCTTGTATAGAATATTGACTCATGAAAAACTTAGTTTTAATATCCTTAAAATATATAAAATATATAGATAGGTCTATATTATGAAGTGAAACTTTTATTATATAAAACTTATATGTTTTCATATTATATTATGAATAATTGTTAAATTGTAAAATGTTAATATACATTTACATCTATAAGATTATGTTATGATTAATGTTCTTTAAAAAAAATCTTACTAAAAATCTATTCCAAAATTTCTAATTAAACAACTATTATTTATATAATAGTTGGTTTATTACCATAAGTACACGAACAAATAACATGTATCAAAGATAAGAATCAGGTATATATATAACTATAACTAAATATCTATTGAATGCATAAACTCATTTTCAGTTAGTTGATGTCAAATGCATTAGATAGAAAAGTTTATTTAATATATCTTCTATTATTGTCCGGCTATATCACATGTCAAATTATAGTTCGATTAGTTTTATTTGCATGTCTTTATCTAGCTTAATGAGGGTTATTTCAAAGAAAAAAAAATCACATGTTACGTGTTACTTATGTTGTCATGGCTTTGGAATTGAGTTGCATGCCTTTCTCTAGCCGTGGAGCATTTAATTGATGAAGAAATTACAACAAACATTAGTTTTCCACTAAGAAAAATATTACTTTTAACAACAATACAGGTAACAATTACATTTTCACAACTAACTAATATATGAACTAATTATTTTGTATGATAGGTAGTCTTGTCCTATGCAAAGACAAATATGGCTACCTATCGAATTCATTTATTTGGTTATATGTTTGATAACTTACAACTAAAGAAAGTTGTTAATCAAAGTACAATTATAAATGATTTCCAAACACATTTTCTATATTACCTATGTTAATTACAATCTCTATTTTAGTTTTCGTTAACTACTCATTGCATAAGTAATGTGAGGTGCTTGATTGGGTTAGATGATAATTTTGCTTAACAAATCTATTCTTAGTGACCCATTAAATTTATTTCAATTTCACAAAGAAAAATAAAATATACAGATGATGAGTACATTATCATGAAAAGTGAATACCAATATGAAATGGTCAAAACATTTGTCTAATTCAAGGAAATGAGTTCCATAAAAATGGTTTATGATATGTCCACATAAGTCTCAACAACTCACATCACAACATATTTATCAACGTGGATGTTCTTCAAATGTTCACTAACATCAACAATAATATTATAGTCAATCCAGTTTTCAATCATCTACTACGTTTAGATATGGATCATCATTATAACAAACATCAATCTCCATTCCATCAACCTCCTTATATCTATATATTTTTTTTTATCATATTTGACTTTATTCCAGCTCATCCAATATATATTCTAATTTTAGCACAATCTTCAACATACAATTCAATATAATCATTGTTATCGACCGTTGTTGTCTTCGCAAAAATCTAATTACGTAAGTGAGAAAATTGAAGATGAATGTATGGAAACAACAATCTCATCAATATAGATAGACAAACTCTTTCTTAAACTGCATTAACCTCATTTAAAAAGTCTATTGACATTGAATAAAAAAACAAACAAAAATATCAATTTATATTATAAAAGGTGACAATTTTTTTCTCAATTTTACTTACCATTATTTAACGTTGTTGTTATCTATATTTAATGATAAATTACGATAAGTAATAATAAAATCCTCATAATTTATTAACCAAATTTCTGAAATTAAATCTAAAATGAAAATAAATATGTGATCGTCAAGTGAAAAAAAAAATACAATACACCACAAAACGAAAAAAAATTAAAAAAAAAAATATATAAACAAGTTGTCCATGTAATTGTGACTTTTAAGGAAAAAAAATATTAAAAAGATGATATGAAAGTCATGTTATCAAGTATAGTTTTTATTTTCTTAACTAAAAGTTATGCATTAGTCGTGTATTGGAATATAATTTTTTTCATTGTAAAGTCATATTTTTAAATATAACTTACAGTATATGTAATGTTTAAAAATTATTAAAAAATTATCATTTTTAAAGAAAAAACATTACACCAGTATAACAAATTTGTCCATTAAGGAGAAGTTCAAGATTTAGTACCTAATTTTTTTCTCGGTCATTTTAACATGGTATGATAAGGAGCTGTAAATAGAAAATATATATAATTGTTAAAGTAGCTAAAAGTGCATGACTCAATAGCCTCATAAGCTCTCATTTTCCTCTTTCGTAGTTATTCCTCATTTCTTTATCTCAAAATCAAATTTTCTTAACTCATAACCACATTTCATTACCAGTGACATGACGTCATAATCAACACCATGTACCTTACACACCATTTAAATTTATTATTTAGTGTGTCTTTATGATGCATGTTAATTTAGTTTTAGAATTATCATTTACTAGTATTTTATATTATATATATTAACATATTGTCATTAAATAATATGATGTTCTTTTATTATGATTATTTTTACAATTAGGACTTTTGTTCCATTTTTCATAATAGAAAATTAATATTAAAAAAAACCAAAAAATTATAATTTTTTAAAAATTAAGTGAGTTAGCATGTTTAACTTATGAAAATGATGATAAGCTGGTTGAATAACTTGTTTTGATAGCTGTAAAATATGACTGGAAATAATTTTACAAATAAAAAAAAATTATTTTGACTGACAGTAGCTTTATAAGTAAAAATATAATTTCACAATTTTTTTCAAAACGTAATCAATTAACAACTTCTATAATATAGTAATAAAATCCTTAAATTTTAATATTTATTATTATTATTATTATTATTATATAAAACGAATACATTTTTAGTCGCCTTTAATATCATATTTTTTTCAACAATTTTATCTTTAAAAATATATTTTTAACTCTTTTTATTGTAATTTTTAATTAATAATTTTATTTTTTAACAAGTAAAATAAGTAATTGTACCAATACTAACTTTTGCTAGGGTATCGATGATTAAGAAAGGTTGGACAATGATATGATAACTATGAACAAAAAAGAAAAAAAATATGATAACATGGAAGAAAGTTTTTTTATTGAATTCATTTAATATAAAATTCTAGGAAACTAAATATGGAAATTATTCTAAATAAATACATTTGATATCATCTGATATTCTAGTGATATTCTCTTATACTCCCTTTATTATCTTTGATATTCTATTTGTTTATTTGATACTCCCTTGATTATCTCTCTGATATTCTATTGATTTGATTTCTTTCCATAATAATAATATTCTAACATTAACTTCCAACTTAAAACAAGTAACAAATATATTTTTTAATTTTTAAATTATTATTTTAAATTATATAGTTCTTTAGAATTATTATTTAAATTAAAAATGCAAAGACATATACTGATAGGTTTTTATTAATTTATACCATTATATAAAGTGAACATTTGTTTCTGTATTTATTTTTAGTGTCATTTTTTATTTAAAAATTTTATTTGTTTAATAAATAAATTTATTTTGGTTGTAATTTTTAATCAAACAATTTTATTTTTAATAAATAAAAAAGTTATTTAATTAAATATGTATTTGCACATGTATACTCCTTATAAATGTGTAACTTCTCACTTAAAATAACTAATAAATATATATTTTTTAATTTCTAAAATATTTTAATAAAATTTTAGATTTCTTTTAAATTGTATTATTTAAATTGAAAAAATAGTACACACACGTTTTTCTCACGTGCTTCTGCTAGTATGAACAACTAGAATTATTTAATGATTGTATTTTAGAAAGTAGACTCGAAACATGTATCTATCATTTCCAAATATTAATCGTTGAGAAGTTTTGATGTAAGTAATACTTTTTAGCAATTTTTAAAAATCAGTGTCACCCATTTACATGTCCTTAAAAGATGTTTTTCCATGCATGGATTGATTTGGTAGAAAAAGCTAGGTAGGTCCCACTACCAAAACTTTCTTCTTCTCTCAAGTGGGATCTTAGAACCAAAAGAGGACATGTGCACCTTTGACAACTGGAATTGCACTTTTTTTGTTTTTAGGTTTTTATTTTCAGAGGTGAATTTAATGAAGACAGTTTATGAATGAACCATTGAAAAGAAAAAGTGTGTGCATACTCCATGCAATTCTATCTGTTCACATAATCTATTCTTATAGACTCGTTTATAAACAATTTTAATTTTCTCACTTTCTTAACAAACTTATTTTTATATGTACATCATCTCTTTAATCTATTATTATAATTTGTACAGTAAGAGTAAAATTAGTTTTCATAATATTTAACAACTTTTAAACTAAAGTTTATTATTGTGAGCATGTTATTATCTTTGAATTTGTATATTTGAACTAAATTAAATTTATTCAAGTTCAAACTATAATAAATACTTTTTCTTAAAAAAATAAATATGTTTTGCATTAATCATTATTAAGAATATATTCTTATTCTCTAACTGAAATTAAATCTAATTTTATGTCAAGTTAATAAATATTATTATATTAAAAATATTATTGCTATAATTCTACTATCATTCTCAATTTTACTACTCAAAATAGTAGTACTTAAAAGGGGATGAGAGGAGGAGATCTTGCGCAAAGGAATTCTTAACAGAAGAAAACTGACAAATTAGAAGAAGGTTTTATATATTTTTAATTATTTTTGTTTTCTTAAGACATAGTAATGTATATAGTCAGTTAATACGTAGTTTGATTTTTACAAAAAGAAAATTTATTTTAAAATATTCTTGAAGGACAAATATATATATATATATATATATATATATATATATATATATATATATATATATATATATATATATATATATATATATATATATATATATATGAGTTGGTATGGGTGTTAAATTAGATAACTGTGTACAGTGAAGTTTCAAACACGTAAATGCTGCTATTAAGGAAGGAAGCTACTTTATTATTTAGGAAAGATTCCCCGTTTGAATGGTATAAATTCTTTCAAGAATTTCTCTTACCATACACCGACCATCTTTTCATTTTAGAATTCAATTTTACGAATATATATATATATATATATATATATATATATATATATATATATATATATATATATATATATATATATATATATGTGATTAATTTTGAAAAAAAATACTATATTAATCATGTATAAATTTAAAATTTTAAAGTGTTTAAGTATTTTTTTCCATTTTTAATTTATTACATAAAAATGAAATAATCTTAATCTGGTAACTTTGATAAATGTTTTTAAAAACATATTAGTAGGTCTAATAATAGTAATTTAACATTTTGTGGTGTCTTTCGTCATGATGACAAAAGAAACTGATGCATGAAATTAGCTCCACTGTGACGTTTCCCTTCGCGTCACTCTTCACCATTTTCTCCTTTTCAATTAGATCTAACTTATAAAAATATTTAAACTTTTATACCAACATGGCTATATATTATAAACCGATCAATTAATCAACCAATTATTTGATTTTTCAATTTAAATATTTTCTTTTATACCCAACTTTTAAGAAGTATTTGAAAGTCACACATATTAATTGCAATTTACGGCAATGGTACTTTATGTCAAATAACCTTATATGAAATAAATTGTGAAGAGAAGTTTCAAAATATTGTAACAACTCACATAAAAGATTTGATTGAAAGATAGACCCTGATAATGAAAATTATTAATAATAATTTTACTTTAATGCTTTATCTCTTGTTATATAAGGGTTAATTTAGATCACTAAATGAAATACTTTTAAAAATAAATAGTTACAACTCTCTTTACAATGTGAGTGAATTTTTTCAAGTAAATCTTTTTAATAAAATTTAGAATCACTTTAAAGAGAATTCAAGTTAGTCAAAGTTTGAATTCTTCAAAATCTTTTTTTAATTAACCATAAATTAAAAAGTAAGAAAAAAAAACTAAAAAAATGAAAGAAATTATTCGTATTGAGAAAGTTTCCTACCTTTGTGAACCACTCACTTGCAGCCGCCTCTTCCTAATCATGAAAATATGCTTCAAAAAATATTTTTAACGTCTAATTTATTCAAATCTAAATTAAAACATAATATAAATATATATTAATTAAAACATTTACATATATATATATATACATATAAATAAATGAGAATTTTTCTAAAAAAATTGACTTATTCAACATCTCTTAGTCTCTCTCTTTCTCTCTCTTATAATAGGATCATTGTAGATAAAAATAAATACACAGGACAACCAAAAAGATGGTGAGCTACTAATTCAAAATATATCAATTAATCACAAATAATCATAGGTATACATCATTTAACATATAACAATCAATTTATGACATCTATCATCAAACAAAAAGAGGGTGAGCTACTAATTCAAAATATATCAATTAATCACAAATAATCATAGGTATATATTATTTAACATATAACAATCAATTTATAACATCTATCATCCAACTTAAGACATCACATAATATAAACAGACTCAATTTTACTTCCCGATATTCGCACATGTCATACTACTCCCCATTTGTGTATCATCTCATTACCATCAATCTCATCTGACAAAGTTAATCTATATAAATTCCTGACCAACCTTCTTTCAAGCTGCAGTTTTAGTCATATATATTGACTTTCTCTCAATTCATTAGAAACAATCAGCCAACAGATCATGTGTATACATCATAACATACCCTTAATTATAGCTTATGTTATCCCTTAATTATTTGTCATCATCTATATCTTCGACTCTTATACCTAGTAATATTAACCAAATTCTTAGACAAAACACATCCTACTACTTCTTAGCACATATGTATGTTTTCTTTCCTGAAAACAATATGCATACACATCACATACAATTCATATCATACATCATCACTTTTCATTCATCTATTCATTCACTTTCCATTTCAATTCTAATATAATCTCGCTACTTTATATAATTGCTCAATATCAAATGCAATTTCTCAATTAATCATACATAAAGACATATCTACAGGTAATATCTATTAAAGTATTATCACAAGTAATATTCAATCCATCAAACAATAATCAAAAGTTTTCACAAGTTATTTTCTAACATCATTAGTCAAATCAGGTTAATTAATCACACCAAATCAAGATATACAATCAAACTCATTCAATGCTCAAGGACTAGTTAGACCTGTAAGAAAGATTTGAGTATTGATAATTACATATTCAAGCCTTCTATCCTAGAATTTTATTTGAAAGTAACTAACTAATATAAAAACAAGTTACTAATTTTTCTTACCTGAAATTAAGATTTCCACAATAATTCTTCCAAACACCCGACAGAAATACTAATCCAAAATTTTAGAGATTTAGAATAAGTTATCCAAACAAAACCAAATTTGATTATAATCTTAATTAAGAGAAATATTTTTCTCAATTGTTTCTAATAAAATTAATGATAAAAATATAAAAAAATAAAGAATAAATAATCTTTAGAGAAAATAGAAATTTATTATGTTTAAGATTCTGATAATGTTTGACTAGATTCTGAAATAGATAAAGTATGAAATAAAGAATAGATAAAGTGAGCAGTGAAAAAATTAATCGGAGAAAAAGAAAAACTTGGGAGAGCGATGGAGATAAAAAGAAGAAAGAAATGGAGGTGCAGCGCTCGTGTGATTTTTCTTTTTAAAAAGCTTTTATGTACCTAACAATTCTTCCATTAATTCAAGTATTTTCTAACTTTTCCTTCATCCTTTATTCATCACATAAAAAGACAAATTTTATACGTTGAACCAAATTATTTTCTGCTACGGATCTAACCATTTTAAATATCAATTCCTTAGTGATGTTATATTAATTAGTCATCACATCTCAACATCCTTTCATAACAAAAGAAAAATAGATATTGAGAGAATAGATTGATTTGAAATAAATAAATAAATAACTGAAGAGTGAAAGAAACGTTACGTCGCTAATTAAAGTGGAGTGCTGTCTTTCTTGATTGTTTTATACAGTGTTTCTTTTTTCAATCTGATATGATGCTCTCCCTTCCTCGATGGAGCCAACTTCAACGAGATTCCATTTTTAGGGTTAAGATTACTTAGACATTAACCAAACGTTGTAGATCAACATAGCCTGCAGAATAAAATAATACAGTCATGCTTGGAAACTTAAGTTTTAGTAATTACTGGAACCATTATTGGTCGGTCATTTCTTGTTCTTCGTTCAACAAAGTCCTAAGTTATGTTGTCAGTCAAATAGACAGTGAAAGAAGATAAGGAAAAAAGGTCCACATATTGATTAAGCAAAGGCGATTCAGCCAATCACCCATCCAAAAATTTGTCATTTAGTCATACGCGTCCATACTAGAAGGAACGTATCACTATCTTTGATCAAAATGTCTTAATTTTAAATTTTTTTAACATGTCATATTTTTTTATATACTAGTGATTATATTATATCAAAAATTTATAATATATATATATATATATATATATATATATATATATATATTTTATATATTTTTATATTATTTTAAAATATATTTTTTTACATAAGATTTAATAAAAATATCTTCATGTAGTCATAAGATAAAATAAAATAAAATAAAATTTTTTTATCACTGACTGATAAATCACACTACTTGTCAAATCTGTTCGTATATAACATACGATCATTATTGAAAGAAGAATAACTTAGAAAGTTTTAAAAATATATAATCATAATTTAAATTTCTATTATAGTCAATTTACAATACATCATACTTTCATAATTCATCATATTATACATCACATTATCATTATATCATGTTTCTATTTCTATTGTAACTCATGTCATACCTACATAAAATAAAGTACTAATACACACAACTCTATTTTCGAAAGACTCATGCATTGAATAAGCATTCATCAATCCTCATATGACAGGAATAATTCATATGAACTGCTACAATCGGTTCTTTTTCACACCGTAACACATTCACATGAACCTCCTTCGTACCACGTGGTAATATTCACCTATATGACTCTAATGTACCAGTGAAGTCAAGATACCTTCTTCTAGACAAATCCACAAACAAATGCACATCCTAATCAATCTCAACAAGGCTATTCCCTTTCTTGAAGATATTGTGTCACCATCACACACTACATCATTCACAAACATTGATATTATAGCATACCATACATAAACATCATTCCATTTAGTTCAAATTCATCCAATTCATACTTAATAAAACAAATAGATACAATATATATTAAAAACATTCAAACTAGCTCCTCTTACCAATATAGAGTAGAGACCCTCAAAGAACTTCCAAAAACCAAAAATCACGGACAACCTAACTTACACCAAGAGCTTCTGATCAATGATCATACTATAGTACTAGGAGAATGGAGCAACAAGGACTTATTCTGAAGTATCAGAGGATACAGGAAAAATACCTCTACTAAGAATGGAATGACCTAAAACTGAGTTTAAAAAATATGAGTAGAAAATAAACTTACTCTATTTAAGGATATCACGTCACCGCCACATCCAGGTGATCTATCCTAAGGTTCTATTCAAAAATAAAACTATCAACTAATAAAACATGTAACTAGCTTCCCTTACTTGACTTAAGAAAAAGCACTCTTCAAATGAGCTCTCTACTGGAAAAATTCGAGGGTGGAAACATTAGGGAGATCTCACAAGAATGAGAACAAAAGACCAAAACACAAGGGAATGACACCACCTTCAACCCAAAACCTTAAGGTATTAGATTTGTGGGTCTTCTTTCTTATATGTTGCTCAATTTTCTCATTTCTACTCAGTGTGAGACTTAGACTCACACTTGGATACCTAACAGTCTCCCCCTCAAGTGAGAGTCTCTCTTCCACATTGGTACACTCCTCCTCGAGCGGAAGTATTTTCAAACATGAGTACCTCACTTACAAATGACCGTCACTTATACCACCATTTACACACTTAAACGGAACACACTTGCCTGGAACCTTCATCAAAAGGATTTTCGATAGATACATGGATCAAACTGTACTCATCTGAGCTGGTTACAGTGATGAACTTGACTCTGATACCACTTGCTGTGAAAATCCAAGGGGGAAACATTGGGGAGATCTCACAAGAATGAGAACAAGAGCCCAACACACAAGGGAATGACATCACCTTCAACCCAAAACCTTAAGGCATTGGATTTGTGGGTCTTCTTTTTTATATGTTGCTCAACATTCTCATTTCTACTCAATGTGAGACTTAGACTCACACTTGAATACCTAACACTCTCAAGCCTATAGTTCATAGGATCTCCTAACCTGCATCATAGAGCTATTATCAAAGATCAGACTATACCACTACGATCATGAATTAATAGAGACGTATCCTGATGTCTTAGATGTCACATGCAAGCAACTTTTTTAAAGTACTTAAAAATACTTGAAAATCAACTCAAAGAAAGAATGAGCAAAAAACGAACATACTCTATTCAAAAATCTAATCAAATACTATTTTTTTACTCGACATCAAGACGTATGATTGTTAATTTATTAAAAAATAAAGTCAAAAATTTAGAAAGAAAACAGAGAGACTAAAAAAAAGAACCTATTTGAACCTATTACTAGAGACTAAATATCACCTTTTTATATAACTACTTTTTTTATTTAACACTAAAATATTCAAGTGCTGATTGTCACTTTTACTATTTTTACTTTATAAATATTTTTTTAAGAGGTTACTTATATCATATATAATAAATATAGGCAAACCGAGTGAAATATGGACATAAGAAGTACAATAAATAACGATGCCAGCTACAATGGTTGTAAAAAAGTTTTGTTTGGACAATGTTTAAGTAACTACTCAACTGAAAAAGCTTAAAGTGCATACTCCAATGTTCAAATTGAAAAGATAAAACTAATGTAATGATTTATTTTTAAAATTATTTAATTTAGTGATCTAATTTAACCCTTATATAATAAGAGATAAACCATCAAATTAAAATTACACTGGACGCAACTTCATGAAAATAATTATTAATAATTTTCATTAACAGTCGGTCTTTCAAATAAAGTATTTGATGTGAGAAAATCTTTTTACAATCTTTTGAAGCTTCTCTTTACAATTTATTTCATATAAGGTTATTTGACATCAAGTACCATTGCCTTAAATTGCAATTAATATGTGCAACTTTTAAGTACTTATCAAAAGTTGGGTATAAAAGTTAAAATATTGAAATTGCAAAATCAAATAATTGGTTGATCAATTGATCGGTTTACAAGTATATATAAGTTGGATCTAATTGAAAAGGAAAAAACGGTGAAAACGTACGTCACAGTGGGGCTAATTTCAAGCATCAGTTTCTTTTGTCATCATGACGAAAGACACAACAAAATGCTCCATCTCTTTTACAAAACAAAACTACTATTATTGGACCTACTAAATTTCAGGTTTTTAAAAACATTTACAAAAGTTATCAGATTGAGATTATTTCATTTTTTTAGTTAATAAAAGTTAAAAATAGAAAAATACTTAAACAATTTAAAATTTATACATAATTAATTTAGTTTTTTTATAAATTAATCATTATATATATATATATATATATATATATATATATATATATATATATATATATATATATATATATATATATACGAAGATGCAAAATGTTGTATCTATTAAATGGCATTTCATTAGTTGTGGACTTAATAAATGATATAAGGGATGACTTATTAATTCAATGAAAGACTAAAACATGAATGTTATTATTCTAATACTTATCAAGCTTCACAAAATGTTGTATCTATTAAATGGTGTTTCATTAGTTGTGGACTTAGTAAATGATATAACAGATTACTTATCAATTTAATGAAAGACTAAAACTGGGACATGTTATATATATATATATATATATATATATATTTCGATGAGTTTTTGTGTAGGTGTAAAAGTAGATAATTGTGTACAGTCATTCCAGAAAAATCATTAAATAGTGAGGGCCAAAAGCATACGCAAAACACCTAAAACCCACGCATATGCGTAGACATAACGTGGGGAAGAGACCCACATTAGGTTGGTTGAAGTAAAGCCAAGGTTGCGTGGGTTGATCAGGTGGAGGCTACCTTACGTGGGTTATACCCACGCTAACTGACGCTTAATTAAATACAATAAATTATGTGTGAGCCAGACCCACATAGAAGTTCCAGAAGCTTGCGGGGGCTAGACCCACGCTTAAAATGCAACCATGAGGGTTGCATGGAATAAGCCCTCACACACGTAAATTATTAATATTTTATTAGATGGAGTTTGTGGAGGCCTAACCCACGCTTATAATAAAATAAATAATTTATTTTTAAGCTTGAGTGAGTTTGGCCCTCGTATTAGTCAGAAAAATAATATATTATTTTTATTCTTGCGTGGGCTTGATCCTCGCACGATATGAAATATTAAATATTTAATTATCATTAGCGTGGGTTTAGCCCAAGCAAAGAATAATTTAAAAAAATATATATTAAAAATTTGAAAATCAAATCCTGAAAATCAGAAAATATCCACTAACATCAGAAAATATTCACTAACAAGAATACGTAGAACTCTATTATAGTTCATTTTAAAGATACTAAATTGTAATTATAGTCCATTGAAATACTAAACTGCAATGTCTAAAAACAAAATTACAAAAAACAAAATAAAAAAAGACATGTAAGACATATATGTAGAACTCATGGAAGTAGTTGGTCGTCATGAGCTTCATTATAGTATGGTGAACTTGACTTGTACCAGTTGATGTATCAGCACGTTGACGCTCCATCATGGTAGCAAGCTGTTACTGCATAAACTTCATCTAGTCCTTGTAACTCCCTAGCTATTTTCTCTTCCTTTGATTCGTTTAGTTTATTTTGAAATCGCTCTTCTCGGGCCATCTGAGTAGAGTAATCAGTGGCAGTAACAACGAATGACGACTGAGTGAGGGAAGACACTCTTTGGCGGTAGTTAGCAACCAAGTCTATTGTGCTATAAACTCGATCTCTACTCTTTCCTCCAGCAACCTCCTTCCAAGCTTGAAGCTTGGTTGTTGCATCTAGTTGGGGAGCATCAGTGTTGGAACCTGATGAACTTTCTGATTGTATAACCCTCAATCGATGATGATAATTTTCCTACACAATGGTTATAACATTGAAATGTTAGAAAATTAGATGAAAAATTAAAAATGGATTAAAGAAAATTTTAAGATTAAACATACATGAGTCTCGCGTGAGCGAGTATCAACCCATAGACCCTTCTTATTCTTGTGAGTGGCCAGAAACAACTCATTAGGTTCAACTGGACGACCATTTTTACATTCTTGCAGAGGTTGCATAAGAAAGAAAACTTATTTTTAAAAAAATTAAACTAAATAATATGTACTAAAGTTAGTCAGAATACTTACCATGTCCAGTGCAATGTCCAGATGTGATTTACGACCAGATGAATGCAATGCTCCACCTCGACTCATATTTCGATTAATCTTATTTTACGATGACTGTTATTTGAAATTTTGGGTATCCCAATACCTCAACAGTCCAACCCATGCTTCCTCACCCATCTATGTAGGTCGGGAGCCTTATGCCCTTGTTTTGGTCAAGATGTCAGAAAGTCTTCTTCTGACTTTTAACTCGTAGACCTTCCTGATCTGCCACTCATCCTGCGAGGCCCAAGTCACTCTACTCTATAAAAAGGAAAAATACATAAGTTAAGATCATGTTAGTGAAAATTATTTCATTAGAGCGATATATGATAGTTAAATAAAGTTACCTTAAAGACAGTCCACCACTTTAGCTGGTCGTCCTTAGTCATGACATCATAATTATAGAAGGATCCCTTAAATGATGACTTGATGCAGTGCCCGATAACCTCAACAACATGTTGATTTGGTATCCAACTACAAAATATAGAAATAGATTTATTAATCATTCACATTAGAAAGAATGAACCGATTAAATATAATATAATATTACTTACCCTTTACCCAAAGGCTTGATTATGACCCTTTCACTAGGATTTTAGCAAGGCTCCTGAGTAGGTAACTCGTGGTCAGAAGTAGTAGTTGTAGCATGGTCACCATCATCACCTGGTGGCTGTACTGAGGGAGGTGAGGTGTGGGGCACAAAGGGAGGAATGAAAGAAGCGAAAAACGGAGCAAGAGTGCACTAGGGTGGTGAAGTGAAACTCGGATGGAGTGGGGCAGTTAAAGTTTTGTAGACATAAGGAACATAGGATGAGGGGCCCGGTAGAGTAGCAATGTGGTGGGCTATACCAATATATGAGACCGGGTGTGGTGCAACGTATGGTGATGAGGTGTGTATTAGTGGGTCACTAATGGGGAGATGATGAGGTGATGGAACGTAAGGATGGTAGGGTGATAAGGTCGAAGGAGGGGGAGAAAATCTAAATGCATGGTGGGAAGAGGATGGTATAGAGGAAGATGGATTTTATGAGTGAGTGGAGGATGAGGGGAAGGAGGAAAACGGGGTGGAGGAATGGGAACCAAGTGGGCTCCCATTAAACGATGGTGATAGCCCAGAATAAGGAATTCTTCCCAAGTCTATAGCAAGCTCACCATGCAAAGATGTGGGAACTCCGCGTCTAGGATGGCCACGTCGAACAATGGAACCGTCTCTGCCCCTAGTTCTAACCATTTTTCCTGAAAAAATGATTAATGTAATATTAGTGTAATTATAAAAATATGACATTTTGGGCGTAACTTAGTATATAAAAATGTTTATACGTTAGACATCATTGTCATCAAAGTTTGAATTTTCGTCATTGTTGTCATTTTCTTTATCTTCTTCTTTCGAGAGGTTGATATCTTCATCTATGTCGTGAACAAGTGCTTCAATATGATCATCATCAACTTCTTCAATGATGGAGGTGTCAACTAAACCTTGAAATTGTTCAATTCTTTCAACTGGTAACACAACAGGGGTCTCATCAGCTTGATATGGCAATTCATCTTCGATGTGGTGAACTTGAACATGTTCTCGGGATTTTGTTGTGATTGCAACGCACCACCCACGAAGGTTCTTACAAATGTTTGGGTAATTGACAAAATAAGTTTGTCTTGCTTTTTGTGGAAGTATGAATGGATCATACAAAGCATATCTTCCACTTAACTTTATTTTGATAATATTATATTGAGAATGATATCTCGTCTCGACATTGATTTTAGGATCAAACCATTAACAATAAAAAAAGGGGAATCTTCTTAATAAGGCCAACATACTTTAATTCATAAATATGATGAATTATACCGAAAAGTCATCTTGTCTTCCATCTGTAACACCTTTAACATACAAACAACTATTTGTTGTTTTTTTACCATGAGTCCATGTGTTGGTATGGAACTTATACCCGTTAACAAAATACATATTCCATGATGTAGCCTTTGAATTTGGTCCACAAGCCAACGCCTTCAAGTTTGGATCAATTGTCTCATTCATTTCATCGTTAACCTATAAGATAATAATGAAAGAAAAAAAAAACTCAATTATTTATATGGTTTAGGTAAAATAAGACCATTGAGGGACCTAAATTCACTTACATAATACTTGAACTATTCAGGAAAATTGGTATGTATAAATGTTAAGGCATGTTGGTCATTGATAGAGTACATTTGTAAGAACAATCTTGACAAAGACATTCAAGCAGTTAGCAGAGTACTAAGATATCATAATTGAGTTGAAATTAGGAGGAATTTAACTTACTCTAGTACGGGTTTAACCTCGTTGCAATTGATAAGGATATGAACATGGGTAGATCGAAATTCTTTATCTATGAGCCAATGATCTTTGGCGAATCCACTTGGACGTCCACATCTATTAAAAACTGACAATGTATTATGCACTTCGTTATCTGAATCCTGTCGAGAATCATTTCTCAAAGTTGTATTTCCCAGCAAGTTCACACTCTTGAAATAATGAGAGCAGAAATATGTTATTTCTCGATGTAAATAGAGTGCACAAATTGATCCTTCTACGCGTGTCAAATTTCCCATTGATCTTTTTGCTTCTCTCATTAAGCTACAACAGAGCAAATTGTGAGATGTCATAAAAAAAGTTTGATATTGAAATTAAGATGTCACTCGTCACCTTTCAAATGGATACATCCACCGATAGTGAACAGGACCACCAAGTAATACTTCTATAGATAGATGAATGACAAGGTGTTCCATTGAATCAACAAAATCGGGAGAGAATATTCTTTCTAACTTACATAAGATGATTGGTATATTTTCTTGCATTCTAACAACGTCATCCGTTCTTAATGTATTGGAGCATAAGTCTTTAAAAAATCGACTTAATTCAGCAAGGGCACTCCATACAAAGTCTGGTAATGACCGAAAGCAATTAGAAGTACACACTCCATAAAAACGTGACAATCATGACTTTTCATCCCATGCACATTTCCTTTTTCAAGATTTGCACACCTCGCAATATTAGAAGCATATTCATCTGGCATTCTTATTTCGGTCATCCATTTATAAATAGATTTCACATCTTTCGGTGAGAAGGTTTAGCTTTGCTAATTTTCCATTTGGTAACTGGATCAACTCTAAGTCTCCCCAAACACACAACTCAGCGAGATCCAATCTAACCTTGTGGTTGTCCTTTGTTTCGACTTTAACATCAATCACAGTATTAAAGACATTGTCAAAAAAATTCTTCTCTATATGCATGACATTGAGGTTGTGCATTAAGAGATTATCCTTCCAATATGGAAGATCCCAAAATATAGATCGTTTAGTCCAATTGTGAAATTGTCCATACCCCGGCAAGTTATCAAATGGACCCTCATTTACTTTTGAAAAATCACTAAGAAACCTCCATAATTGGCCTCCATCCATGACGTAAGGTGACTCATCCATTTCAATTTTGTTTTTAAGAAATCTCCTCTTACTCTTCCTGAAAATATGATTTGTTGGAAAGAATCCCGACAGTCAAACCAAGAAGCTTTACCCCCATGTCTCAATGTAAATGCTTTTGTGTCCTCCATACAATGAGGACAAGCTAATTTGTCTTTAGTTCTCCAGCCTGACAACATCCTATATGCTGGAAAATCATTTATTGTCCACATTAAGCATGCTTGCATAACAAAGTTTTCTTTGCCAAAGATGTCATATGTGAAGACACCCTCATTCCGTAGCAGTTGCAGGTCATCAATAAGCGGCTGCAAGTACACATCTATTTTCTTTGTTGGGTTTGTCGGACCAGGTATCAGACAAGTTAGAAACATGTATGGTTTGGTCATACACATTTCACGGGGTAAGTTGTAGGGAGTTAGAAATACTAACCAACAAGAATATAGAGATCTTAAAGTTTGTACACAGGGTGTAAACCCATCGGAACATAAACTTAATTTTACATAACGTGGGTCAGCTGCAAAATCGGGATATACGTTATCAAAGTGTTTCCAAGCTTTCCCATCATTTGGATGTCACAATAAGCCATCATCCCGTTTGTTTTCATGATGTCATCTCATTTTGCTTGCTGAATCCATTGAAACATATAGTCTCTGTAATCTTGGAATGATCGGCAAATAGAACATTCTTTTAATTGGCACTTGCTTATATATTTTGTTATGACCCTTGGTCGACAAATATCTTGGGAGGCCATAAAATTTGCATTCATTTAATTGACTGTCATCCTTATAATATAACATGCAACCAGCCTAACAACAATCAATCTTGACAGACTTCAATCCGAGAGTTGAGACAATTTTTTTTGCCTTTTAATAGTTTTTGGGGATGAAATTTCTCTTGGAGCAATGTTAAGTACCAGCTGCATAAAATCATCTAAGGCCTTTTGTGTGGTATGCCAATTCACTCTATTGACCAAAAGCCTAATGGCTATCAACAATCGAGACTCTGTTGCTCCAGCAAAAACAGGTTCATTTGCAAATTCTAACATGTCATAAAACTTTTGGGCTTCTGAGTTAGGGGACTCTCTTTTGTGCATACCTTGATTTTCAACATTTTCATAATGAGTTGTGATGTCCGCTACCTGCATATATGCATCGTATGCCATTGCAGTAGCTGACTAAAACTGCATGTTATCATTACTAGTGGATGCATAACCGAAGTTGTCATCAGTTCGCCGATCTTCTCCATGATAAACCCATATGTCAATGGTAAAAGTCTTTTTAATATTAAGTTTACTGATTTTTCTCATTTATATATGGTATAGATGTGTATATTTTATAGGAGATGAACACCGAGAATATATTTATTAATAAACTGATAGGAAACTACACAACCAAACACAAGGCACATGTTATTAAAACAATCCCAAATATATACCACCATCGTTTCAAATAGCAATGCACAGAGTATTTTCAAAATAGAGGGCAAACCGTTCAACTAACTTGTAGTGAAGCTCAGACCACTGTCGACCACCGACCACGTCCAAACGTCGACCACCGCACGCCCAAACGTCGGCCAAAAACTGAAAATCAAAAAATCTAATGACGAAATCAAAAATTAAACCAAACAATCAACCAAAATCAAACTTACAATGGAGTGAAGATGCAATTTGATCCAAAATGATGAAGAAATCAGACGACACAGGCAGCGCGGTGGCTTTTAGGGTTTAGGAGGTGAAGTTTTTGGAAAACTGGTAAGACAAACGCGTACGGATCTGAAAAATTTGGGAATTTTATAAACCAATGTGTGTGGGTTGTGCGTGGACTAAACCCACGCTCTAAACATTAGACCATGGGACATCTCAGCCCACACATATGTGGCATTGACCGTGCGACGGCTCAACCCACGCATAGGCGTAGGTCTAGCCTACGCTAACCTTTCTTTAAATATATTAATTTTTTAAATATATAATTTTTAATTTATTTCTTAAAATATTGTGTCGTAAGAGTAAATTTTCTCACTTACCCTTTCGATAAAATCATATATTTCTAAAATCGGTAAAACATTATAGCAAATTCTTTCATTGTTATAGTCATGGTCATAATTTGTATAAAATAATTACTTTTGTATAAAAAGATATAAAATAAAGTGTGTAATAGTTTTTTATGAACTTATTTAACAGCTTATTTCTACTAGTTAGTAGGGATATTAAAATTAGTTAACAGAAAAAGTTTTATTTTTTAATGCATTAAGTACATTTTTTAGTAATTTTTATGTATAATTACCAAAAATCAAGTGTTATGATTTTGAAATATAATTAAAATTACAACAAAAAATAATTTAAAAAACATTTTTATTAATTTTTATGAATAAATGACAATCTTATAATTAGTTCAATTTTTATGGATAAATGTACAATTACCTGGAAAATTTGTTCACCTCACATATTTTATAATTGATGACCTCCAGTGTTGCTTCAAATACCAGTATGTTACTCTAGGTTAAATTAGAGAAAATTATATTATATCTGCTACAAAGTTGAAAAATTAATAAATTAACATATTTTTTTAAGTTTGAGAATAAGTTTGTTAATTTAAAGATATAAGAATTAAAGCTAACCTTTATGAAAGATATAGAGACCAAAACTCTATTTTTTTTATAATATATTATTTACATAGCAACATATGTAATATATTATTTACATACCAACCTAGGTTCGAACGTGCCTTCCAAACTGATTAAAAGTGAATTGACTCCTTATCGTATATTTTTATGAAACAATGCTTATATAAAAGAAAATTAAAATTAGTACGTGCCGGTAATATATAATTATTACACGAAATCACATAATCTTATATCAAGTCAACAAATCACTTTAATCATATTTTAATAGTATTAGAAATATAGATTTTACTACATTTTCATATATTTGACCAAGTCAAACATTTCATTATTAAAGAAGTATTTTTTATTCATTAAAAATGTTTATATATATATATATATATATATATATATATATGTTGTTATTTCTGTTTTTTAAATGTATTTAAATAGATACATTTAAAAGATACATGATAAAAATTTAAAGTATAAATATAAAATATTAAACTTTTTGTGTTAACATAAACTGAAACTAAAGCAAGCCTAAAGCCTAATGGTTGTTCTTTAGCTCAATTTAATTACACAAGTCATCACATTTGCTAAACACAACCTAATATGATATTAACATCCGCTAATGAGTCTCAAGCCAAATTGACACTCTCAAGTTCAATTGATTAACTTATTCTTAGGCCTAAAGTCCAATTGTTCTTCTTAAGCCTAATTTAACTATACAAGTGGTCACATATACTACACAATCCTATACAATATTAACACCTCCTAATAAGCCTCAAACTTAATTAACACTCTTAAGTTGAATTTATTAAAGTATTATTAGGCCTAAAGTCAAGTTGTTGTTCTTAAACCCAATTTAATTACACAATTTATATTTACTTTTTAACTTATTATTTTATTTACAAAAATTTTTCCATTATAATTTTTAGTATTCTTTTTCAATTTTTTAACAATTTATTTTTTCAAAATTAAACATTTTATAAATAATTATATACAAAATAATTTAATTTTTTTAATTTTCATACATACATACGTGTTATATTATTTTCTTTTTCAGTTATTAAATTCACTCTTATAAAACTACAATTATTAATATCAATTAAAAATAAATTAACTATACTTTTTTTTAATTAGAAAATTAAATATTTTATTTAGGTCGTTTATAAAAGTTTATATTTTTTAATTTTTTTTCACTCTTGAGTGGGTACCCACGTTGATTTTATTTTTCTTAATTTTCTTTTACATTGCGTGGATCTAACCTCGCTACCTATTATTTTTTTGTGCATGGGCTAAACCCTCTCTGTATTTATTTTTTTTTTAAATTTTCTTTTCCATTCTATGTGGGTCAAGCCGACGCATCCTGAAATTAATTAATTATTAAAATATTATTATGCGTGGGTCTCATTACTGCATGGTTTTACTTTGTTTTTTAATTTTTTTTAATTTTGCGTCGGTTAGGCCACATTGTTTATATTTATTTAATTCTAAATACTTTTTTGTATGTAGGTTGTGTGTGGGCTGGACCCATGCTTTGTTTTATTTTTTATTTTCAATTTTTTTTTCACATTTTGTATGAATTGCTTATTTCAGTATGTGTTTAGTCCACGCTTCTTTTGTGGGCTTCACATCCCACACTTTCTTCTTACAATTATGGGAGTGTTTTTTTAGTGAGTGATGTTACAAACACGTAAATGCTGCTATTAAGAAGGAAGCTAATTTATTCTTTATAAAAGCTTCCCTGTTTGAATGGTATAAATTTTTTCAAGAATTTAAGTTATTATACACCAACCATCTTTTCAATTTAGAATTCGGTTTTAAGAGTATATATATATATATATATATATATATATATATATATATATATATAGTCGTTCAAGAATTTTTTAAAATAATTTTTCATTTTTTAAAAATCGAACTACCCATTTTTGTAAACAGTCAAACTGTCTATATACATTACTATGTCTGTCTTAAGAAAAAAAGTAATTAAAAAAATATAAAATCTTCTTATAATTTTTTAGTTTACTTACTACTATTTTGAATAGTAAAATTGAGAATGATAGTAAAATTATAACAATAATATTTTGAATATAATAATATTTATTAACTTAACATAAAATTAGATTTAATTTCAGAGTTAAAAAATAAGAATATATTCTTAACAATGATTAATGCAAAATAAATTTTTATTTAATGAGAAGTAATGATTATAGTTTGAACTGGAATAAATTTAATTTAGTTCAAATATATGAATTCAAACATAATAAGGCGTGCTCACAATAATAAACTTTAGTTTAAAAGTTGTTAAATATGATAAAAACTAGTATTACTCTTACTGTAGAAACTATAATAAGATATTAAAGAGAAGAACTACATATAAAAGTAAGTTTGTTGAGGAAGTTAGAAAATTAAACTTGTTTATAAATGAGTATATGAAAATAGATTATGTGAACATATATTTATTATAATTGCAAGAGTCTACACACACTTTTTCTTTTTAATGCTTCATTGATGAACTGTCTTCATTCAATTCACCTCTGAAAATTGAACCCCCAAAACCAAAAAACAGAAAAGGTGCAATTCATCTCCTATAAACAGATCTTCTTAGCTTTCATTGGTGAGTGAAGTGTGCAGGTCCAGTTGGTCAAAGGTGCACGTGTGCTCTTTTGGTTCTAAGATACATTTCTTTCCCACTTGAGAAAGAAGAAAGTTTTCGTAGTGGACCTACCTAGTTTTTTCTACCAAATCAATCCATGCATGGAAAACATCTTTTAAGGACAAGTGAGTGCGTTGACAATGAGTTTTAAAAATGGCTAAAAGTATTACTTACATCAAAACTTCTCAACGATTATTTGGGAAAGATAGATATATTTTTCGGTCAACTTTTTAAAATGCAATCATTTAATAGTTCTAGTCGTTCATACTAGCATAAACACTAGTGAAAAACATATGTAACTATATTTTCTTTTTAAATTTAAATAATACAATTAGTTCTAGAAAACAAATACTTAATTATGTTTTCCCTACTTGAAGGATTTATTTTATACAGAACATAAAATCTCATAGCTCAACACTCGAAACAACTGACTCACATAAATAAAGAAAATACTAAAATTTGTCAAATATTAAAAGAGATGAATTGTGTTTTTGACATAACCACTCTTCTAAAACTCAAATACAAGGATATAGATTTAGAAGTATACACAGGTACTGTTTGTTGCCTACAATAAAGGAGTGTCCTCGCGTTCATTTTACAACTTAGCACATAACTTGTTAGAAGCTAACATAAGGGAACTAGGAAAGTACACATCGTTGACCTAAGTAAGGGTTTGAAAAATTGCTTGAGCAAGGCAATTGCCTTAACATACATGATGGAGGTAAGGGTAAAGAAAGCACAAGCAAATGAGAAGAAGTTTTCTCATTTACAATAATTAATCGGGATCAAGATCCATTAACTCATGCTAATAATTTATCATAACCCAAACTCATTATTCATAGACTAATAATTAATCGAAGTTGAAATCCATTAACTAATAGACTAATAATTTATCGGCTCTATTAGTTAATTGACTAATAATTTATCGGGTGAGGGTAATTAGTTCATAGGTAAGAATTAAATTTTTTATTATTATTTATAAAGGTAAAATAATAAAATATAAGTTCAAATTATTAAAAGAGCCACCTTATCAAACACAATAATTTTATCCGAATTCTAGTTACCAATTTTATCTTTAGTTTACATAAAAATATTTTAATTTTTATAAACCTGTCATTTTATTTTTAATTTAGTATAATACATGTGGACAATTTTTATTTTTTTTAGAAATGATTGTATGTCACTACTCAATACTCAAAGTGCCACGTTGTTTTATGTTTATTATTTTATTATACAAAACTTAAACATCTTCCATCTCTCTCACTATTTTTTTATTATTATTTAAGTTTTTCTTTTCGTTCTATATGTCTGAAAAGGTCTGTAAGGAGAGGAGACAGATATGAGTGATTTGTTATTGTATGAGTGGTACTTGGAGCATCACATTTTGTTCCCTGGAATGGCCCGGCACCACGACAAAAAGTCTTGTGCCTTCACCCTATTCCAAATAACGTACGTCGGGAACATGTTAGATTATGCCATGTGACGTGATTCATGTCCAATGTCGCAGGATTCTGTTATCGCGTACTAGATTTGCCAGTTTCCGGTTAGGTGCGGTTGAATACGTATATACTGTTTATCTGCTTCTGTGAGCTCATCACATGAACAAACAGTTACTTAAGTGCTAACTTGCTTCCAAAGGGAAGAAAGAAGAACAAAAAAGAAACATTGGGGACGGACTGTGAAAGATTGGAAATATATACTACAAGCACTAAAACTAAATCAAGCGACAAAAGAAAACACACAA
>Ga0209700_104705_pt1 | contig 24169 bp, 16 predicted proteins | sample SiratroredBW_FD_187528 | JGI IMG/M metagenome (GOLD analysis project Ga0209700, IMG submission 187528) | Root nodule microbial communities of legume samples collected from California, USA - Siratro red BW (SPAdes) (version 2) | ecosystem: Host-associated > Plants > Roots > Nodule | place: USA...
TTTTTTTTAATATATATATATATATATATATATATATATATATATTGTATTATATGTATGTATTTTGTATTTGTTTTGATCGGAAGGTTCTGCCATAACCTGTTATGATTTCCGTTATAACTTTATAAAGGATTTATGCGATCCCTGATATAATCAATTATCCGATATCGATAACACTGATTGAGGAAGAAGGCAAATTCTTTGGAAAAAAAATATCAAAAAAGACAATCTAATTTGACATCCAAACAAGAAGAGTTGTTCAACTCGGAGGTGAAGAACTTGAAGGTAACATCGGGGTAAGTGTTATGGAGAATTTACCCATTGCATTAAGAAAGGAAAACAATCGTGAGATGAGGGTTTATTGTGAGAGGTGAAAGGATTTAATACTAATCTTTGGATCTAAATCCGCTGTCCATCTTAAAGACTCCATAAAAAAATGTACACCACCAATTCCAGCTCCCCTTTTCTTTTATGTCTCAAGAGTACACATTTGAATCCTGACTGTCCCAACTTGACCCTCTCTCACAAGGGCAAAAAGGTTCAATGGTGCAGTTGCCTGCAAATATATCCAAACAGAAGTCCTTATTAAATGTAATCTTGAAGTACTGCAAAAAGCAGAGTTTCTGCACTGCTATTACTTTATACCTAAGTAGTTATACTTAACATTGGGATGAGGGCTCTGCTGTCATGGATGACAACTTAGAAAAGTAAGTTCAAAATCGTACTCCAAACTTGTTCTGTATTTGGAGCGGTGTAATATTTCTTATTTACATTACAATTGCTTGCTGTCATTCGTTCTATTTCTTATTAGTTGTGGCCGAGTAATAGTTATACTTATTTGCTGTGTAACTGCAGCAATTGTACTTTTTTGTCCTTGTGGGAGAGGGTCAAGTTAGGACAGTTTAGTATTCAAACTTTGATTGTTGAGGGAGAAAGGGGTGCTGGAATTGATAGTGTTATATTTTTGTTGAATCTTTTATTTGTTTGAACTTGTAGTTTTGGATCCAATTATTAAGATTACATCCTGGTATCTCTCACAATAAGCCCTCCTCATACATGATATGCTCCCTATATATGTATGCATGTATTATGTATATACATAAGTGTGCGTGTGTATGTATTAGAAAAATGGTTATCCCATTGTCTTACTATTTCACTTCTTTTTACACCTAGTGATTTTCTTTATAAGTTAAAAAGTGAAAAACTTATTGTATAAGTCTCAATTATAATTGTAGAAAAAAGGTACATATTTTATATAATCATGCACTATCAAACTCAAGAGTCTATGTAGACTCGTGAGGAGTATGTAAACTCGACTCGTAGACTTGTAAGAGTCTACTTCATTAAAAATAAATAAATAAAAAAGACAAATTTTTATGATAGCAATTTCACAATATTAAAATAAATAATTTCAAATAATGTACCAACAATAAGATAACAACTAAATAACCAAAAAATACAAATGTTATCAAGTTTAATCTCCTCCATCTAATCCTCTAATGAAATAATCTCCACCATCTTCTTCATCACCATCAAGTTCTTCTCCAGATGATTCATTATCATTGTCATAGAAAACTATATTATCAAGATTAGGTTCATGTCCATCTAGAGTTGGATCATTCAAACTTGCTCCCGCTAAGTCAACATTTTTCACCATCACCTTCAACTTGAGTTTGCTCAACCTCAACATTATCTCCTTCTTCAGTTATCCATTCATCATCAGACTCAATGTCATCAAATGGGAGATCAACAATTTTTCTAATTTGCTTATTTTTTAATTTCAAGTTATACATGACATAAACCAAGTCATTCATCTTTTTTTTGGTGCAAGCGATTTTTTTTTTCTTTTTTTTTTTATGAACCTATAAATAAATATAAAATTTCAGTAAAATATAAATCAAATAAAGAAAAATAAAAACCTTAAATAACTTAATGAAATTGAATTACCATTTCAAATGAGCTCTAATTATGCTCACACCCTGAAGAACTACATGTCAAATTCAGAACTTGAATAACAAACTTCTTTAGTTCTGGAGTTTTATCCCCAAACATCTCCCACCATTCTTTAAGGAACATAGCTTTTCTACATTCCTTTGCATCTTCCATAGAAAAAAGTCCTCTAGCAAAGTGAAAGTCAACAAGTTGCAAATTGATTTTTGTTCTTTCTGCAAGGTTACTAACTAATCTTTGCATGCATATATGCAACTCCTCTTTCACCTTAGGATCATCATTTCTAAAATTTGGTTCATAGTGCAATTGGGGGTTTAAGTAATAGGCGGCTGCATGCAAAGGCCTATGAAGTTGATTATCCACATCTAATCAATGATTTTCCAAACAGATTTATAGTAATAAAAATAAAGTACAAATTATGTTATATTAGAAAAATAGTTATACAAATAAATAAGTAAAAAATAAGTAATTAAATTTAAAATGATAAAAGTTTAGAAAGGTTACCTTTTCTTAATATTATGAAAGTTGCTTTTAATCTTCTCTTTTGCAGAATCCATCTCCACATATATGAATCCCATTGCGGGTTTTGTATCTGAATCAACCAATCGAAGGACCACCATAAGAGGAGCAACAATTTTTAAGCATGTACTTACATTCTTCCAAAATCGACTATCTAATACCACATTTAAACCTTTCTCCCTTCTTGTGATGTTCCAAACTTGCTTGTTTGCCACTCTTCATAGCTAAACATGTTTATCAATGATGAAGACAAGCTAGAGTCAAGTAAGCTATGGCAAATCTAGTCACTCTTGGCCTTATCAAGTCCCTTCCCCTTGTGAACTTTTTCAAAATGCTAATTAGCTGTGTTCTACCATAAATGTAGGTAGTGATCTTTTTTCCTTTTTTTATGGTTACTTCATGGACCATCAAATGCTTTTCAAGATCTTCAATGATTAAATCAATATAGTGAGCAACACATGGAGTCCAATATAAACGCTCTCTTTTTTGCATCAATAAGTTTCCAGCTGCCTTGAAATATGTAGCATTGTCAATGACTACCTGCACCACATTCTCTTTTCCAACAAATTTTACATGATATAACATTTTAAATACCTTATCAGCAATTTTTGAAATGTCAGAGGTATCTAATGAATAGAGAAACACCGTTCCTTTAGGACTGTTCACCAAAAAATTATAAATGGAACACCTTTTTTTATCTGTCTACCCATTAGACATAATTGTGCAACCTGTCCTTTTCCACTCATCCTTGTTCTCTTCAAGGACTACATCTGTTTTCTCCATTGCTTGTTTCAAAAGTTTCTCTCTAATATCATGATATGATGGAGGTTTATAGCCAACACCATATCTTGCAATCATGTCATGCATTTTTATAAAAGCTAGATTCTTAATCACATTGAATGAAATGACAGTTGTGTAAAACAATTCAGCAACTTGAGCATCAACTTTTTAGTTATCACCTTTTTTGTATAGTTGATTCAGAGTAGCTTGGACACCCTCACTAGTAGATTTATTTTTAAAGATATTCTTGCTGATACTAAAGCTCTGCCCACTCTCATCATCATCATCAATCTGTTCAAGATTAGTCAATCTTCTTTCTTTGGCTGAGGCATCCTTAGCATCATAGAGAACTTTCATCATTAAAGCCTTAGTTTCTTTTGGAACTGAAACACAAGGTTTAGAATCATATCTTGTTCCAGCACGATGATGTTTAAATATGAAAATGCCTCCATTAAAGATCTTTGAGCACTAGTTACATTTTAATTTTTTTTCCATTTCCTAAATCTCAGTCCCATACTTCAATCCAATATTTGTTCTATTCCCCGTAGCATTTTTACTCGTAAGTGGAAGAGGGGCTGACGTACCACTAGCAGAATTTGAGCCACTCCCAAACATCATAAAACTTTAGCAAAAAATTACAATTTCAAAATAACCTTGATTAAAGCATTCACGATTCAAGATTAGAACCTTGATTACAATTTAAAATTTGTAGCTATTGTCCACTCATTAAAAAAAAAACCTTTTAATTAGAAGCAATCACCTCACCACATGATTCACGAACAGTGGAGGACTTTCCACTGCGTCTGCAACACCAACGCTGATGCAAAGAGGGGCGACTGTGGGCAGGGACGGCGCAAGGGCGAGCGGCGAGGGCGTGCGATGCAAGCGACGACATTGATGATTGCTCGATGCGTGCGATGCGATGGCGTTCGACGCGAGGCGAGAGGACAACGACAGCGGTGGCGGCGATGAACAATGAGAAGAGAAGAAAACCTTAAATTGAAAACGCTAGTCCAAATGCGGTTAAGTTGCTCCATATCTTATGAAAACTTAACCCTAAACGACCCAAAACGACTACTGTGTGAGTCGTTATGAATTTGTTTTCCAACTCGCTCACTCGGTTTTGAACTCGCGAGTTTGACCGAGTCAACTGGGTTTGCATCCGAGGTCTACCGAGCCTACTACAAAAATGAGTTTGCTTCCGAGTCAACTTGGTAAAGGGGAGTAGACTCTCAAACTGGAACGAGTTAGCGAGTTCACTCGTGAGTTTGATAACCATGATAATGAATATTAATGTTATATATGCATTATTAGGAACATTTGTATTTATTCTCTTATCATATCTTCATATAATGTGGAATTGTTTGAAGTTGTTAATTTGTCTTTATATAAATCTCGACTACAGTGAATTTTTCCATGATGATGATCAAGAAGGGGGTGAAGTGTTTGAAATGAATTAGATCTTGTTTTCACTTTTTAGGCTTTAGATTGATGGATTGGATTAATTTTTGTATTAGGTAACAATATGTTCATATAATTATATTTGGCTAAATTTTCTTATAGATAATTTTGAATAAATAAATCTTGATTGTCAATGTTCAATATATATATATGTATATATACTTGTTGCTATGTCCTTTTTTTTTGGAGATTATAAGTGTCATAGTGTCTCTATCTGTGTCTTGCTTCGCGTCGGGGTATGTATAGGGCCCTTCTTAAAAAACTTTAAAACATGAATTGGTAATTAACGTCACCTATATTAGAAATTGATACAATCCTGTTTAATGAATATTCATTTGGTTGAAATTAAATTTCTAATGCACTTCAATCGTCTTGATGTTTGTTGATATGATGGGAATGCAATTTATGGAATTAAAATAGTAAATAAGGGCTATAAATATGAATGTTGGAGTAGCCTCTCTGTTTTTCTAATTATCATGTGAACTCCTTATGCATAACTATATTTTATGTACATAAGTCTTTTGAGAAGTTAGGTCAGGTGGCAGTTGCTGAGCTATATTCTTTTGGACAGGTAGCAGCTGTTGTCTTTACTGAAGATTTGAAAAAATTGTATGTGACAATGAAAGAAGGTTTTCCATTGGAATTTGTCGTAAGTTACTTCAAAATTGTTACTGGTGATGAGAAATCCCAAATCTCTGTGGAAGGTTCTCCAGCTGGTGTTCCTTCATGGACATGCGACTGATTAACATAGCTCTTATTTGGTAGGTTGATATCCCTCTCGATCCTCATCTGTTTGAGATTATTACAAGTTCTGGAGCTGAAGTAGATCTCCTTCAGAAGCGACAGATCCATTATTTCATGAAGGTTGTGATTGCATTAGTACCTGGAATACTGATTCTCTGGTTTATAAGGGAGTCTGCGATGCTTCTACTCATCACTTCCAAGAGGTTTCTTTACAAGAAGTATAATCAACTCATTGATATGGCTCGAGCAGAAAATTTCATTATGGTAAACTTTTGATCTCCTATATTCTGTGGGAAATAGACCACAAAACTAAAATTACAGCATAAGGGTTATTTTTCCATAAAATGACAAGAATGCATATTCTGTTAAGTCATTGAATTATTCTTGTAAATAATATCACTATATGACAATTTTTAGGTGAAAAGGAATTCCATTTTAAAAGAAAAAGCTATGTAAACTTAACCTTATTCCACTTTTTTTATGGATTGATAGTTAAAAGTTCAGTATTCTTTGGTTTTGGAGGAGAGAGACACATGTTTCACTTCAAATTACAGACAGTAATGTAATAATGCTTTCCTCCCGACATGTTGAAGGCTTATTATGTACAAATTGAATCCAGTATCTGCGTTAAATTTTGTAATTGATTTACCTTGCTTTTTTTTCTACTGGATTTTATTACTGTCATGTTCCTGTAATTTCAGCCAGTTGGAGATGTTGGTGAAACAAAGTCAATGTACAAGGAAGTTGTGTTGGGGGGTGACGTTTGGGATCTTCTTGATGAGTTAATGATCTATATGGGAAATCCTATGCAGTTTTACGAAAGGGATGTGAAGTTTGTTCGGGTAAAACATTTGATATTTTCAAAGCCAGTAATCCTCCTCAGTGCTATATATGTTTTAAGTGAGATGAAATGAGGCAAGTTGTTTGACGAGAGCACATTGCAGGGTGTTCTACTTTCTGGACCTCCAGGAACAGGAAAAACATTGTTTGCCAGGACACTTGCAAAGGAAAGTGGATTACCTTTTGTATTTGCTTCAGGTGCTGAGTTCACTGATAGTGAAAGAAGTGGTACATCTAGGATAAATGAGATGTTTTCCATTGCTAGGAGAAATGTAAGCAACTAAACCTTGGCTACTTCTAATATCAAATATGAGTTAAAATGGCAATCATGGTCTGATTTAAAGTTTTGTTGGTTGCACTTGGCTCGATATTGTCATTCAAGGTGACTGATCCACTTTTACAATTCATCAGTTAAATAGAAATCAGATGTTGTTGCTAGTAGCTTTGCTGCAAATTTTTGGTTACCTTTTTGTAACAAGAAAAGAATAATATGCTTTTTTTTTTATGCTCTTTAACTATCATATTCAGAACTATTTGTCCTGAATTCGGTCCACTTGATCCTTGTGGCTGCTGATAAAAAAAGCATAATCCTTGTGGCTGAGATTCGTCTTGTTGAGTACTGAAAACATCCTTGTGTTTGTACTGTAACTGTATGCTTCATAAATAGGAAAATGAGAATCCTTATAATTGAGAAAGTGTGTAGGATTTAAGAATTTTTAAATTGTAACATCTATGAGTAATTTATTATAAATTCACGATGGGTGAGCTTATTTCTCTAAACCAATTTCAATTTCTTCGACTCAAAAGGGCAGTTTTTTTTCTTCATGGTATGTTGCTTCAATTCCATTACATCTGCTGGGGTGCTTTAACATGTAGAAAACCATGTTCTGGTGACCTTCAACTGCCGAAACCTCTTCTGCTGACCCAAATCCTATAGTTGTGGTTACTGCCTGGCTTATTTGTGGCCTATGGTGCTGTTATAGCTGGGCTCCCCTCTCAAATTGTACATGATGGTAGGCAGAAAGTCTGTCATGACATCACCATTTAGCAGCATATTGTTACAGTTCTTGGTTTTTGTGTATTTGTTATGGTTTCCTTTCCTGATTTGAGTATTCCTTATACTCCATCTTTTTGTACTGTTTGGAATTCATTAATAAAAATAGATACCTGTTGGAAAATACGTTTATAATGAGATAAATTTTGCAGGGTTTTAATCTCTGAAAGTGAATGGTGATTTGAGGTCACAAATGCTCATCTTTTATCCTGCAGGCACCTTGTTTCGTATTTGTAGATGAAATAGATGCTATTGCTGGAAGACATGCTAGGAAGGATCCTCGTAGAAGGGCAACTTTTGAAGCTCTTATTTCACAGCTCGATGGGGAGTAAGTTATCACTTTATAAATGGGAGGTTGTGACTTTTGAAAATTTACATTTTCTAAATCGGAATCTAAAATTAGCTTGAGTTAATATTATGCCTTAGACATATAAAAGCATTATATCAAGGTTTTTTTTATCATTATTTTGCCTTGAACAATTAACCTGAGTTAGTATATCCATGCTTATAGCCTAGTTTGATTTCATATAGCTTAATTTTTTATATTTTTATAATTGTTATTATTATATATATATAACATTCAACTGCTTTTTGCCTGTGAAGATATCTGCTATATCATAGCGGATTTCAGCTTTCTGTGATCTGCTATTGACAACATTGTATATATGCTCTAGCTTTTGAGGTATTGTTAAATATGATATTAGTGTATGTAATTATGGAAATATTTTGTAGAAATCAGGATTGGTATATTCTTTGTATCCTTAGTTACCCACTACCTTGATTATAAATAAAGATCAGATCGTACACACTCGTTTATACACTTTTTATAATACTTTATGTACTTACTGCTATAAAAGTCAGGTCTGTGTTGAAGAACTATCTATTTTCTGCCAACTATTAATATTCCCATTTATTTGTGGCCTTAATTTAATTTCTGGTTCTTTTGTTTTTACATTTTGTATTTATCTCAAATATTAAGATTTTTTTTTCAGAGATATAATTTTTTTATCCTTGTTGGTGATTTCTATTTTCATTTATTTATGAAATTAGGAAGGAGAAAACTGGTGTTGACCGTGTATCTCTCAGACAAGCTATCATATTCATTTGTGCTACAAATAGGCCAGATGAATTAGATATTGAGTTTGTTCGTTCTGGACGTATTGATCGTCGTCTGTACATTGGTTTGCCTGATGCAAAGCAGAGAATCCAAATTTTTGGTGTGCACAGTTCTGGAAAGCAACTCGCAGAGGATGTGAATTTTGAAGAGGTATATGGTTTACTTCAGGAATATGTAATTTAAGTAAATAAACATAGGCTAATGATTGAAAGAGCTACTGGATGGTAAAATAGACTTTGATAATTATGATATGAGAAAGATAAGAACGTGGCATTTTGAAAAACAGGCCACTGTGTAGTACACACTGTAGAATAAGCAGATTAGTCTCTTATAGATTAAAATATTCACTGCTTAAATTACGAGTCATTTCTTGGCCAGATTCATTTTTTAATGAAATTTCAAGATGATCAAAACAGATTCTGCTTCAATAGTATCTTCCTAGCAATTGGCATAATGTTGGATTGCATTTTTATCATGTTTACGTCTTCCTGTTCATTTTCTATTTCTGTGTTAGAATGTGAGACTTGATCTTCTTTGTGCTAACTGTAGTTGCTGTCTCTGCAACTCAACAGCTTGTGTTCCGTACTGTTGGTTTCTCTGGTGCAGATATAAGAAACCTTGTTAACGAAGCAGCAATAATGTCGGTATGTACTGAACTTTGAATATCAGTTTTGGCTTTGCATACCTAGTTCTCTTGGTACCTCTTAATATGATTTTTAATATAATAAACTAAATATTATAGTATTAAAAATATAAAAACTATTTAAAGCGTCGAATATAATATAGAAAACTAAATAAGGCATAATATATGTATAATAAGTTAAAATAATCGTAATAATAATAAATATCATTCAAGATCCCACATACATTAACTAGAGATACAACCAACTATGTTTTTGGATTTTTCTCACTTGTATGCTTAACTTGCCTGTTGGAGTCCAAATCACACTTGAATGCCAACAATAGCCTTTTCCACGTTGTAAGTTTGCCCTCTAGCAAAAGCATTTCTTATCCACAATCTTGAGTTCTTAATGGTGACCCTTACTTACACAGCTATTCATCTTAACCAGGAACAAAGGGAGGGGGTGACATGGGATTGCCGAGGTCACCCTGATTTTAGTCCCCTGTAAAATTTGTATGAAAAAAATAGTTAATGGACACGTAAAAATAGAAAAGAATATGTTGGTCCCCCTTACCACAATTGTCAGGCTCTACCATTAACCTCAATGAGACACAATGTTTGACTTTAGATACAAAGGATCTACAGACCTAGGACTCACCATCAACTTAATATTTTGAACTGATCACCAATGATCGGTTCCAATACTACTTGTTGAGAGATTTTCACCGATAAGTCACAAGCCAATCCAATTAGAGAACTTAACATCACACTCAATCCAACCAAAACCTTTGTCTAGAGATACGATCAAGTTATAGAAAGTAAGTTGGAGAGAACATTTACCTTACAAATCAGTTTTGCATGATTGAGATAGACCTAACCCAAATTCTAAGTCCTGGAATGATAGATATCTACTGCCCAAATTAAGGTGTGTTTATAATTAAGAAAAACAATTAGAATCATGATTTGCTCTTTGGAATCAGAATTATCAATAAGTTGGGGAAAAAGATCTAAACACACTCAAAAAGAAAGATGGACAAGGGAAAGAGAACAAGACATTCAAATGCTGAATCTGAAATATTATTTCTCATATACAACATATACTATCTTACATACAACATCTATTTATAGTGCACATTAAAGCAGTTAACAGCACACTAACTACCTAACTTACAGATAACACTATCTGAACTAATTGAATTGGTAAGTAGAATATTTATTTATTTATTTATTTATTTTACTTTTAGTGTTAGCATTAATAGAATAGATCATTTCCTGATATTTAGGCCTAGATTAGTGTACATATTAGCCTCCCCTTCCTACTTATAATTCCTCACTATCCATTTCTGATCAGGGAGTTGAAATCTTTTTGTCGAGTAATGTATTTACTGCTAATCTAGATATCAATATTATAAATGGTTGTCATGTTCTATTTGTGTGATTTGAGATCGTTATGTAACATTTTCTATATCTTTTATGTATTTTTGGTTATGATAACATTTATTCTTGTTCATCTAGTAGTGTGCTATAGGAAAACGTGAAGTGTTTTAGTCATATGGAGTTGTTGGTTGCAGGTGAGGAAAGGGCATTCCAAAATTTTCCAGCAAGATATTATTGATGTATTGGATAAACAACTGCTTGAGGGTATGGGTGTCCTTCTGACAGAGGAAGAGCAACAAAAATGTGAACAAAGGGTATGCCTATCTTACTGTGGATCTGACATAGTAGACCATTTTGTATTGAACTTGTTTCTGTACTATAGGTATCTTTGGAAAAGAAGAGATTGCTTGCTGTTCATGAAGCTGGGCATGTGGTGCTAGCTCACTTATTTCCTAGGTTTGATTGGCATGCATTTTCACAGCTCCTGCCTGGGGGCAAGGTACGGGCATCATGTAATTGCAATATGCTATCTGATGATATTTGATTATTACTATTATTATTTTGTCTTTAAATGGAATTAATATTCCAATTAAGTAGGAAACTGCAATATCTGTATTCTATCCTCGAGAAGATATGGTAGACCAAGGTTATACAACATTTGGTTACATGATGATGCAAATGGTAGTGGCTCATGGTGGTCGATGTGCTGAACGTATTGTATTTGGTGATGATATAACTGATGGAGGAAGCGATGATCTTGAAAAGATAACAAAGGTAATTAACATATCATTTCGGTATGTATGTTTACTGCCTCAAGCAATTGATAAAGACTGCATATATAAGATGATTACAGTGTGACTTTGTGCTAAAAATATGATAGATTCTTTTTTTAGGAAGAGTAAAAAAGAATAAAGGTACCTATAACATATTCTTAGAAAGTGGATTTTAGGCGTAATTCAATCTCACAATAACTAACTTGAAAGGTAAGGTTTGCCCCCTCTTATATACAATAATTTGGTCATATAACTTGGTGAGGTGTGAAACCGTGGTGGGCTGGGTGGAGTTTATCATCATTCCCAGAAAGGTTATAGTTTATTTTGCCCTACTTTACAAAAGTGCTGTCTCTACTGATGTATCTTGGAATCTGTATTTTATTGGGTATGGCATCTCTACCTTGACACCTCTACCCTTGTCTGTTGGAGTTTGGTGTCATCCAGTGATCTTGTTCCTCTTCAGCCAAACAAATCCTTTTGTCAGTGCCACTACCTACTCAGGTGTATCTCTGCTCCAACATCCTTGTACTGGCTCCGGAATGAAGAGATAGTAGAGACCATGCCTGACTCTTCCACAACACCGTCTCCTTTAATGGATCGGACCTTTAGACTTTTCTTTTTGTAATTTTGTGCAGCTTCATTTCATTGAATAAACTTTTAAACTGTTTGGAATTATCGACAGTTTGGGTCTGTCTAAAGGACGTGCATTGGTTTTGTTGAAATTAGTTTCAGAGGCTGTGGTCTTCTGAAGAAGTTTAGTTTTTGTGGCACTATACAGCCTGCATTTCTGTAGTGTTTTATGGTTGGAGAGGAGTGCTACATTTAATTTGGTGTAGGGTTATTGTATTTGCTAGCCTTTGGAATTCTGCCCATGGGCTTTGTAGCAGTATTTTTCTGTCAGACATGCAGGAAGATTGATCTGCTATCCTCTTGTTTTACTATTGTTTTCTTTTTCTACAAAAAATAAATGTTCACATCCAATGAACCAACTCAATCCTAACTAATTCATGCTCATTTCGAAGTAGTTAATGAACTAAAGCAAGTTTATTTGTATTGCAACCATATCAGCATTTCGTGATACTTATTTTCAGTGGAAGGTGCGGATTTGCTGTGTTTTTGTGTTCATATTAAATCTTAATATTTTTATTGAATTGAATTATTACATCTTCATGGTGTGTATGCTTATGTGGCCATACAAATATTTGGTTTTAATTATGTTGCTTATCAGTGAAATTTGTTTCCAGATCGCTAGGGAGATGGTTATCAGCCCTCAAAATAAAAAGTTGGGATTAATTGGTTTAACAAAAAGTGTTGGTTTAATTGATCGACCAGACAGCCCAGATGGAGAGTTGATAAGATATAGAGTATAGTCCTTCTTTGAAGCTGCAAATATATGTAGGGTTTACCTTTCTCTGTAATGTGATAGTGACTATCTTTTTTCCTTCATTTGTTTTTAGTGGGACGACCCTAGTGTAGTTCCTGCTGATATGACACTAGAGGTGTCCGAGCTTTTTACAAGGGAGCTGACTAGGGTAATTCTGCTTTGCTCTCGCTCCATCCTTATTTTATGGAATTTGAAAGGAAGTTTATGCTTATCTAAACTCTTCACTGTAGAATCTATTAAAGGCTTGTGCTTTATGAACTGGTGTTTCATGTCAAACAAATGTGGCAAAAGTGATGACAATATGAATATTGCATTTTTTGTATACATGGTGAAGAGAGAGCTAGTCGTGATGGGCTTTTTGGTTTTCACACTAAATAATCAAGAGGGAAATAAATATTATAAAATTGGTTAAAATTTTAAATGCTTTCTATAATTACTTTCTGTGAATATACAATGACTTTTGTCATTTAATTGATATATTGTGACAGTACATTGAAGAAACTGAAGAACTTGCAATGGACGCTTTAAGGAATAATAGGCACATCCTGGACTTGATTGCAAAGGAACTACTGGAGAGGTCAAGAGTAACTGGATTGGTATGTTATGCTCCTATTTCTTCTGTCATTTTCGTTTTACTTTTTTTATTGGAGAGGGTAGTGGTTAAAGGATAATTAACTTGTTTTATCTTTGATATTTTACGGTGTTGTATAATGTATTTACATGAAAAATATCTCTATTTCCTCTCATGCTTGTAATTGTTCCATAGTTCCTGTGAGGATGGTTTTATATCTCACTCTTCCTCCCCACAAGAGCCGTTTGGGCTTAAAGTGTGGTTTATGCACCTATTATACCCTGTGGGTAAATTGAAATTAGATATGTGGAATGGAAATGGACCGGCTGTTTTAATCACAGGGTGGATATGAAAAGTCCCAAGTTTAAGGTGTTATTTTAGGAGAAACAAGAGAGGTATCATACTTGATCAAAACAAGGAGAGTTGGGAGAAAGTATAAATAGGTGGTTGATCGGAGAGCGAGGTAGGCAGGAATTTGGGGATTGGGAGAGAATTGGGCGCTCTCTAATTTGCCTTGTTATCTTTCTTTTTTTCTGCTATTGCTAATTCTATTTTCAGTTCAGAATCTCGTTGATTTTGGCTGGAAACTTGTTATTAATACAACTGGAATTGGTTGTTCTCTCATACTTCCATGGTTCTTATCAATTGGTATTCTGAGCATTTGATTATGGCAACTAATGGCCTCTACACACATCACTGTGGAGTCTTAAGTTGAAGGATTGGAGCACAGAAACCAAGAGTTGAGAGGATAGTCAATCGTAGTTGAATGACATTAAGTAGTTGCTGAAAGAGAGAGGAAGAACATGTGAGATTTCATCTCAAAGCCAATTGACATCAAGTGAAATTGTCCAACGGATATATAAGTCACATTCCAAGACTTGAAGCAAGCAATGTGGACTTCTCAATGCCCTCTCCGTAGATGTCTATCTAACCAAGCGAGCCTATCAGAATAGATAATTACCAAGATGAGTTGTAGGCTTTGATATCATGTCAAATTTAATCTTAAAGCCAATTGGCATTAGCGAAGTTGCACAACAAATATTTATTGAGCAAATGAATAGTGGAGATTTAATATCCTCTAATAATAAAAATATTTTATGCAAATAAATAAGAATGGCCCTAATAATTCATATATAATGTAGATATTCCTAAATATATAGGATCTGCTGCTTATTTCTATGATTGTAGACTACTTTTTTTATGCCATTATGATCCACAGGACAGGGGAAGAGACTCATAAGGAACATCTTAGGTTGGTGCTACAAATCCTTGAAGAATATTCATTGCTTGCTAATAAGAAGTGCAATTTTGGCCAAAGGCAACTAGAAATTTTGGGTCATTTGATATCAAAGAAAGTTGTCAGGCAAGACCCAAACAAAATAAGAGACATGATAACGTGGCCCATTCTGAGTGATATGAAGAGACTGAGGGGATTGCTGGGGTTAACCAGCTACTAAGAAAATTTGTGAAGAATCATCGCAGGAAGATTGATTAGCCTCCTGCTCAACAGTTGAAGAAGAATAGTTTTAATTGAGGAAACATTGTTAAAGAGGATTCTGAGCATCTCAAAAGGGAAATGACAACTGTTTTGGTATTAGCAGTCCCAAACTTTGAGAAAGTATTTACTATGGAATCTGATGCATCAAGAAAAGGCATATCTGCTATTCTTTCCAAGAAGGGCATCCCATAACTTACAAGTAAAACCTTAAGCGGGAGAGCTCAAAGTAAATCAGTTTATGAATGAGTTGATGGCAATTGTACTACCTATCCATGAATCGAGGCACTATCTTTAGGGGAGGATTTTCGTAGTACGCAGACTTGAAAAGCTTGAGGTTTTTGATAGTTTAGAGGCTCATGACAGAAGAGCAACAAAAATTGGTTTCTAAGTTGGTTGGATTTGATTTCGAAATTAAATATAAGTCTGGGACGGACAATGGAGCTGTTGATGCTCTCTTGAGGAACCTGCAATCATGGTTGTCAAAATCACGATCCAGCCCGCAAAATCTACAATATTCTTCCCCTTCCTTGATCTCCGATTACCTGAAAGTTGCTATTCTGGTGAATAGAGTCGGATCAGCGATGTAAATCGCAAATTGATTCGGAACGGAGTCTCACGATGCGACACAGTCCCACTTATCGCAACACAATTTCACAGGAGACGGCGCTTGCGGGGCCTCTGGTGCCTCTCGTGGTCACGCATCTTAGGCCTCTCGTGGTCGCACCTCCCATTTCTCGCCTTGCTCTCAAGGTTGTGCCTGGTGGCGGCAATAGTGCCTCTCGAGGTTGCAACTCCTCTCTATTCTCTACTCTATTTTAGGGTTTTTATTGGATTGGGATTTGTAACTCGAAAGCCCAATTACTTAAGCCCATTATGTCCTTTTCCCTTTGTATCCAACTTGTGTTTAAATGCTTAAGTGAAAAAATTGTGTGAAAACTAACTATGTATTCCATACACAAGCCTCTCTCTATTACGGGAACAAGTTGCTCAATCCTATGTAACTAGAATGTGATGATTACCCTAATTATCCCTAATTATGTAGTCTTTTAACTAAGATATAATAATTTGGTTTGTGTATATAATTTTTTTATAAAATTGGTAGGAATTTACGATATGTATTACGATCTCCCGATTTACTATTCATAATTGTTTTTTCGATTTGGAGTAAGATCTTGATTTTGACTACCATGCTTAGCTTTGTCCCATGTTTACTTTCAGGATTAGGAGGAATTTGAATGAGATAATTCAAGACTTATTGCAGCAACTGGGCTGTCATCTTGGGGGTTCTGCTTGCTAGGAGGGACACTATAGTACATAGGCAGAATGGTAATTCTGCAAAGATTTCATTAATACTTTGCAGAATTTCATGATTTAGTACTAGGTGGTCATGATGGGGTTTGGAATGTATAAGAGGATTTTGGGGTTGTTCTTTTGGGAAGGAATGAAAGGACAGATCAAAAAGTATGTATATGGGTGTAAAATTTGCCAAAAAAAAGTGTTAGAGATCCTATATCGATAAGAATAAGGCCGAATTATAATATATAAGTAGAGTGCAATCCTTACTTTATATGAGGTTGAATTAGGTATAAACCCACTTACTAAGATAATATTAGAGTCATTTAGTGTCTATCCTAGTCAAGTTCATTCGACCTGTTGTGTCACTACTATTGGGCTTCTGTTAGACCCCACCCACACATTTATAATCTCGTGCTTGAGATGTTCATTCCTCGGCTTGAGGATGTGTATTACATTGTAGATTCCATATTGACTAGGAATAAGGTTGATTTATAATATATGACTGAGATGTAATCCTTATCTTATAAGTTAGTTTTATGAAGTTGAATTAAGCATAAATTTACTTATTAAGAGAAACTAATATCAAACCTCGACTTCAGCTGGATTGTTGCAACCGCTTTCAATACTGACTCAGATTTGGTCAGACATCTCAGATGGATTTTTCATTGGAGGGTTTCCCAAGGCTTTTGGAGTAGACACCACTAAATTCTCGTATTTTATGGTTGTTGCTAGCACTTTTACTGCTAAAGAAGTTTCTGAAATATTTATCCGAGACATGGTTACACTTCATGGGTTTCCATCTTCAATTGTGTCAGACAAAACAATGTATTTTTTAGCACTTTCTGGGTGCAATTAAGGAGCAGTTTCCCACTATCCACCTTGAGGACAAGGTGGGTCTTGACGGGGGAGTATTGATAAGACCCCTAAGCTTTAGGTCCATTAGGAGACAGAAGGGAAGTATTACACTTGATCAGAGTAGGGAGAGAAACGGGGCCCTAATTAACTGCTCACTTGGCAGTAGTGGCATTCGGCATGTACAAGTTGTTAGAGAGAGAAAGTATAAACAGGTGGTTATAGGGAGAGGGGAGGTAGGTGGGAGTTATCTGGGACTTGGGAGAGAATTGGGCACTCTATAATTTCCCCTGTTATCATTTCCTTTTTTCTGTTATTGCTAATTTTATTCCAAGTTCTGAATCTCATCGATTCAGTTTGGAACTCGGTTGTTAATACAATTTTCCTGGTTGTTCTATCATACTTCCTGTTTCTTGTCAGGATGCAATCAAACTTTGATCACTTGGTCCTGAGTTTCCTATTCAAAGCCTATTCTTATTCTCTGCTACTTCTGGCCTGATATATAATTGATTTTCCTTTTTCTACTGTCATGTAAGTTTTTTTTTTTTTTTTTTTTTTTTTTTTTTTTTTTTTTTTTTTTTTTTTTTTTTTTTTTTTGTTTCTCTTTTATATATCTTCTATTTTATGTATCCGTAGGAGGTTGAAGAAAAATTGAAGGAATATTCTCCAGTAATGTTTGAGGACTTTGTGAAGCCATTCCAAATAGACCCAAATGAGGTACTTTCTTCCCTATTCCCTATAGCTTAGTGTGGTTGAAGTGTGATTGGATATCCTTGAACAATGTTGTATATTGTTGCAATAGCATGCAGACGGTGATATTGCAGCATAATTGCAGGACTCTAGTCATTTATTATAATTATTGTTATTGTTATTGTTATTTTACAAAAGGAATTTATTGTTCTCAGAGGTCGAAAGGTGATTGCTTATATGGTTAATTATTCTCATTACTTCCTTTTTCTGTTAATTTTAGCTGCCACAATTTACTTTATATTTTTGCATTGGTTTTCTCGCAGCAGTCGTATAATTTTAATAAAGTATAATATTATGTTAAAAATTGAACTTAAGGCATAATTCAACTCCACTAAATTGATTTGTAATGTGAGAACTCTCCAAACTTTATATGATCTATTTAAGCTATATCCCTAGCTTATTTGAAACTATACACCACCGTTGAGGCTGAATAAAATGCAACTTAGGTAGTTCCTAAAGAGGCTGCGACTAAAGCTGGTTTGGGATGAGTGCAATTAAGACTACTTGCCGACAAGCAAATTGTGAAACACTGTACAATATCTTGGCTTATTCTTGCTCATTAGTATTATTTTGGGAGCATATATGATTTTTTGGTAGGAATTCTCACCAAAAGTTAAGTTAGAGAGTGTTAGATATCACACATCGATCAAAGATAAAGTGAAACTATAGAATATAAATGGATACAATTCTTATTTTATATGACGATTTTGTAAGGTTGAGTTAGGTTTAAAGTTCATTTTGTAAATGGTATCAGAGTCTATCTTAACAGAAGTTTGGTAAGTCTATTATGCCGCCTACTATTGGGCTGCTATCTATTCCTACGTTCGAGATGTCCAATTTTCGGTATAAGGAGTGTGTTGAAGATCCTAATTAATTAGAGATAAAGCCAAATTATATTATATAAGTGGGTACAAACCTTATCTTACAATCTGTTTTTGTGGGATTGAGTTAAACTTGAAGTTCACTTTGTGAGAGATGAATAACAAGATATAAACACCCAGGAAGAGGAGAAAACACTATTACGTTTCAGATTGGAAATGGGGATGGAGAGAGTTAAGGTCTCAACTTCAAGTAGATGGGAGGTTAGAGAATGATCTTTAGAACTGTATGATATTTGGTCTTTGTTTGGTCTAACGTTCTTACTATGTCAAAGGCAGTTTCCTGATAGGCTCACTGTTAATTACCTTGCCTACATTAACAGTGGGCCTGACTTGGGCTTTTAAAGACTTTGAAACCCTGTTTAGTTTGATAAGTTCTTTGGGCTACAAAGTGCTTTTAGGTCTAATAGGTTAGTCTATTTGAGTAAACTATAAACATTGTGATAAATATCATTATGTACGCCTATATTATGTGTACTATTGTTCAATTAAAATGCTTAAGCCTATTATTAACTTACACATAAGTTCAGACCCATTAACCTATTTGAGATAGGTGTTTTGGCCCATTTAAGAAGCTTTATTTCAAAGTTTTTAAATAGGTTTACGAATCAAACTTTAAAAAATGATCTATTTTAAGCGAAAGGGACTTATAATCAAGCCCTGTAACGCTTAGCCCATCCTAGCCTATTACCGCCTATAATTTAATGGTTTCCATTTCTGGATCATTTCCTATAATGTTTTCCCCTGCTGTTGCGCTGCTTTTCACTTTCCTCCAAACAATGCAATAATTATAATTTTATGGATGCAGGAGGGACCATTACCGCATAATGATCGACTACGGTATCACTTACCCGACTTATATCCTGCTCCTCTTCATAGATGTTGACACCTTCAGATATTCCTGTTACAGCCTCAGTTGCAACAGTTCTAATTGGGGACAGAGAAATGAGTTTGATGTGGCAACTTCTTTATAGAAAGTCAACCCCATGCGTACTCATTGATTGGACAAGAAGGGAATGAGGAAGAACACAGTGAAGCTGTTAATTAAAGTTCAATTACTCATTTTGCTCTTCCATCGGCCGGTGATACATCTCATTTGATGAATTCTTTATGACGGTAGTAAGCCTTGGGGACATGTCCACAAAAATTAGTTAGGGGAAGGGGTAGATTCGCTGTGTCACACTACTGAAATTCTTTTTTCAGTTTTCGGGGTTGTACAAAATTTTATGTATGGTGAGGATTAAGTTTTTAGCTCTCAAAATTTGATGCTGAATTTTGTACGCTTGTGAGTATGATGTAATATCTAAGCTTGGACAGGATATAACTCTTCACAAAAATAAATAAATAAATTGTTCTGATGATTAGTAGTAAGATTGTAGTTTTCAATTCTAACTGTTCGTAGCATTATTTGTTTTCTGATCAGAATTTATGTAAGAATCTCACCAAATATTAAAGTATAAGATATTGATCTTGTTTCCTTGTTATTGTATCTCTTTATTATATAAATAAGAATATTCATGTTCTAATGATCTTCTGAGATGTTTTCTTATTTTCTCGTTGTTCTTTAGGATTGTTATTGTATTTTCCTATTTTATCATGACTTGTTTCTTAATTAGTTTGATTATAATTGTTAATAGGATTAATTACAAAATAGGTCATGCTCTTCAGGTACTATGTCAATATGTCAATATAAACTGGGATGAAATATAATGAATTCTATTTGTTGTATTCAAATATAAGTATTCTTATTTATAAAGAAGAAAAGATAAATAATAGTATAATCAATATTATTTGATAAAATATTTCCTTATAACATAATTAAATTATATTTCTATTATTCTTCTTAAGACAAGCTTGTTACAAATATTGTTAACAAAATACCTTGAGAATATTGGTGAATATGTTATTTAGGTTGTCGACGATGACAAAGCAAATAATGATAAAGCTAATAAATATATTTGGAATTCACTTTCCCTTTGTTAATAATGATAATCAATCTTTAAGAGGCATTGTCATTTCAAATCATATATTTAACAATAACGCCAGTGAACAAAAACAACAATTGCTTCCTGCATGTACCCCATCAATTTCGAAAATGTTAGGAATGCCCATGGTATATTTATTTGAAATGCAGAACTTCATTAAAAAATGTAATCCAGAAGAGGATTTTTCTATGGTTGAAAATTTACTTTGTGAAAATGTTGTTTTGGAAAAGATAATTTATTTTCTAAAAATTCTATTTTAGAAGTCAAATTATTAATCTAGAAACCATATTAATAATTGGAATTTTCATCTTCAGAATGAATAATTTGACTTCCCTCCCGTATAGGATTTTTAGAATGTATATTTTTTTCTTCCAGAATTAGTATTTGATTTCTTGGTTAAGATTAAGCTATAAGCATCAAAACTTCCATGCACCAAGTTTATGGGTTTACTGTTGCTTAAATGATACACCGACTCTTCTGGAAATTTCAATCTTGGATTCTCAAAATTGGAAAATGTTATGTTGATAAAAATAACCAAATATTTAGTTATACTGAACTGTTTAATTTATTTATACACACTAGACCATCTAACCTATTTGTAATACTAGATCACTTAGTTTGTTTATATACGTGATATCATTTAGGTTATTTGTGTATACGAGATGGTCTAGTCTACAATATAAAAAATAATAGTCTTTTAAAATATATTTGGAAACATACTAGACCATTTAGTATAAGCAAACATACTAGAAGGCCTAGTCTAAACAAATACACTAAATGGAATAGTCTACATAAACATACTAGATGATTTAGTTTAAACAAGTACTAAGAAGATTTACTGTAAAGAAGCATACTAAACCATCAAATGTAAACAAACACAATAAACAGTCTAATGTGTTCACAGTATATTAGAAAGAAAAATATCTTTTATCCAATAGACAAAGTGTGTTGCAGCGAAACAAATTAAAATATATTCATAATATATTAAAAAGAAAAACATCTTTTATCCAATAGATAAAGTGTGTTGTAGTGAAACAAATTATAATATAATTTAGATAAAAAAAAATATTCATGTACTCGAATGTATAACATGGTTTATATAAGTTTTACTAAGTAAATTTTTCTAATTCCAAAGATAACCAAATAAAAATATAAAAAATGTAAACTCATTTTAATTAAGCCTATTAGACAATATTGAAATGACTAAAGTAGTATGGATAATGATAGACTATAATAAAATTTTTTGTATTAATAACTAAATTAAATTTTTTCTTTAAGTTGAATAGTTGGATAATAATAAAGATTTTTATAAAAAAGTTGGTATAACACATACACACTCATGCACACTTACATGTACATATCTTATACACGCACTTACATCCACATGCACACCTACACATAGAAAGGGAGAGAGAGAAAGAGATCTATGTATATAAAAATAGACTAGTTAGATAAAATATGGTCTTCATACTAGATAACATTTGTTTTAGTTATACTTTATACTTATGGTCTTACAATGTTTAAATTGTGATATCTTGTTGTTTGTTTACTTTCATCTATTACATATCAATGTACATTTGTTGTTAGCGGAGCTATTCAGTATCTTTGTTTCTTCTAATAAATGTAGACTAATAAAAAGTGCTCTAAAAGATATAAACAACCAAATTGATAGTTTTATTATATATAAATAGCACACGATATTTTATTTGACATGATAAAATAATTTTGTCTAATACAATATGATAAAAGTTGGAGTCATAAATTGTGTTTCTACTATATTTATTGAGACTTTGGGTTGCAACTCTTTGACCCCAGGGCGATGAAGGTTAGTCCTAGATAAGCTGAGCTATTCTCTAGAGTCCTTTCATTGTTTTGTTTACTAGATAAGTAGGGACACCATCCATTCAATGTGTCCTACTATGGTCTTCAAAAGAGTAGATTGAGACATCATCCATTAAAGGATAAAAAATCTCAATTTGATTGTTCAATTATAATTAATAGATCAGATACAAAGAAACATAAAAGTGAGATATATATATATATATATGAAATCAATATTACATTGATTTTTATTAAAAATCAGTTGACAAAATTTCAAGAAGAAATCTCCACAGGTTCTTAAATCATAATACAATCATTTCAAATCATTTATAGTATCCATTTCCCATGTCATTCAAATAACTTGGGTACTTAGGAAAATATATTCAATAAATAAAGTCCCTAATCATTATATAATTCTTATTATCTTTATTTACACTATATAGCGACATTGTGAATGATATTAATAACAATAAAGATGACAATAAAAAATGACTAGTCAGGATAGATGAGAATGTGTCAATATCCAACCCCAACACCAACATCTCAACTCATCTCAATCTTCAAGGAATCAAATGTATATCAAAATGATACAACATGATCATGAGACCTTTTCACATAAGGGAAATCTTACCAGAAATCAATGAGAATATTATCAATGAAATTTTGTAGTAAAGTCTTATAAAATCATCAGTATCGCATAAGTATGATTTCATAAATCCATCCAGCTTAATGAGATTGGTAAATCTGATGGAAAAATTAGTGTAAAATCAGTAATGTATTTCAATAAATCTATTAAGAAATAATTTATGAATTGTGAAGCTTTAAGGTTACTCATAACACAAAACACAATGCAATACGTATGTCCACCCATTCAGCTTTATTTATAGCATTGTTTGTAATAAGATATTTATCTATACTTATATTTATCTTTTAAAAAAGATATTCCTTATCCTTATTATTAAATATGTTTCATCATGATAAAGATTTCAATGACCTTTGTAATAGGAAAAACTTAATCATAATAATTTGCCTAACAGTCTCCGCACTCCATTCATCGAATACTCTGCTCCAGCTTGCATCCTTTATGGCCTCTAGGATAAATGTAAAGATTATTAACAATTCACTTAATTCATTAGTAGAGAAATCACATAAATTATTCAATACCTGGACTATATATAAGCTTTCACTTAATAATCTCTTCCTCTTAAGCATATAATATAATTGAATCTTAAATTCTAACATCTAATCGAAGTATTGTCTAGTGATTTAATAGAATCATCTAGAGTAGAAATTTGAATCCTTTACCTAAGTTACTAATAATTATTCCTATGAACCATAACATCACATCATCTGTCCTTTATAACATCAATTTTTATATAGATCATTATCTAAAACCATATCCTAGGATCATAGATTTGACCAACCCTCTTCTTATAGACTAATAATCCTTCTTTGCTTTTGACATCATCTACTAGGGTATATCTCAATATAGGACTATGATCTTTTGTCTGATTCCATATTGTATTTTCTTTTTCTAAGATTTGACTTTTAAATCTTTAAATCTTTTCTTATAGATTTTATATTAAGAGTTTTTTCTTAATAATCCTATTATCAAATGATATTATTTAACAGTATTATTAGATGAGAAAAAAATTTATAATATTTATATTTAAATATACTATATCGTCATACTAAAGCTTTTAGGATGTTACAACAACCGTCGTGACCAAACAAACACGCACGCAACCCATTCAAATACATCAATAGAGGTCACCATAACAATACTCCATAAAAGTGGTGCCTTTCTTTCCACTATTAAAAAAACAAAATGCCCCCATAAAAGTGGCACCTTTCTTTCAACTATAGAAGGAAAAAAAAAAAAAAACAAATCCCCCAT
>Ga0209700_104708_pt1 | contig 24165 bp, 9 predicted proteins | sample SiratroredBW_FD_187528 | JGI IMG/M metagenome (GOLD analysis project Ga0209700, IMG submission 187528) | Root nodule microbial communities of legume samples collected from California, USA - Siratro red BW (SPAdes) (version 2) | ecosystem: Host-associated > Plants > Roots > Nodule | place: USA...
ATATTTGTCTGCAGTGCACTGATTCTGTTTGATTGGTTTTCATATTTGTAAATTGTTTGAACCTTTGCAGATTGCATTCTAAGTTTCTTTAAAGATTTTGTATTCTCACATTGAAAAGCAAATTTGTGAAAAGATTTTAAAAGGGTTCAATTCACCCCCTCTCTTGAACTTAGGCCAAACACTTATTTTAACATAAATAAAATAATAAATAAATAAATTGGAAATAGAGGGGAGATCTTTGAAGATCTTTTTGCCACCATAAAGCTGTTTCAAAAATGATTTGGAGATTTATGAAGATTTTCTTGGCCACTGCAAAAGCCGCTTTGGTCTCTTGGAAAATGAAAGGGGAGGGGTCTCTTGGAAAATGAAAAGGGAGGGGTCTCTTGAGAAATCAAAAGACAAGGGTCTCTTGGGAAATGAAAAGGAGGGCTCTCTTTAAGGGATAGAGAGCACAAAAAGAAGAGAAAGAAGAACAAAGAGAGGATCCCAAACCATCATCATCATCCTTACCGCTGAACCACCTTATACCCTTGAGCCACAAGACTCCCCTCACTCATCTCACTCTACAATCACCCTACATATACTATACTCATATTGCTCACATACTCCTTCATGGTTACACACCACGGTTTTTCACAAAGAAAGTCTTCTCCTCCCTGTTTTTTTGCCTAAACACCTTCCAATCACCTCCAAGAAGCCTCCAGAACTTCGGAGCAACCCAGAATAGCTTCAAAAAGCTTGGAGAAGGTCTTGCCGGAAAATCGGGCTTCGCCAGAGCTCCGCCACCAACCGCCACCAAACTCGGGTTTTTTGCCTCCATTAGGTGTGTATCTTTCCCCCCATCTCATTTCCACCGTTTCTATAACTTGAAGACGCCTTGAAAACTCCATTTGAGTCTCACCGGAGGCTCGCTAGTGCAAGTCCCATTGAGGAAGATGACCAGCGAGCCTTGCGAGCTCATTTTCTCCCACCACAAACCTCCTTTCTCCTCCATTCCACCTCCATTGAGATGAGGAGGAGGAGAAGAATGTTCGCCACCCCATGGCGCGGCGTTTCACTGTCACTGAAGACTCGCCGGAAAACCAGTCCAACGAGCTCAGTGTTCAAGTAGCTAACTTTGAGAGTAGATTTCAGGAGATCTAGGAACCTTTAGGAGAAGTTGTGGGTTGCACTGGAAAGCTGGGTTTACCCTCTTTCCCGTGGTATGCCACAACCCCATTTATGAAACCTTTAGATCCCTCAAAAATGAATGTCAAGATGCGGCTCCAGCATGGGTAACTTGGAATATTTTTTGGGCATCACATAAAATCATAAACCTTGTCTTGGGGCGACTTTGGGAGGTTCATTCTCCCTGGTCTAGAAGCTTTAGGAGGTTTATGAGCTATCATTAGAAAGGTATTTCTACCCTTTTTCCAATGGTATAGGGCAGGTGCATTTATGAAGCCATTTGGTCACTCAAAATCACCCCGAAAAACTTGTCCCGAAACTGGTTTTTGGGTTTTCCAGAAACTAAGTTATGGAGGTCAGTCAAGTAGCCAACTTAAGGGGGTTCGTTCTCCCTATCCTTGAACCTTCAGGGAGTTTGTGAGTAGTCTTTGGAAAGTTCTTTCTGCCCTCTTTACAGTGGTCTACCATAAGTACATTTATAATACCATTAAGACACCCAATTTTGGCTCGCAAAACCTGTCCCCAAACTGAATTTTGGATTTTCTCCAAAAACTAAGTTATGAAGGCAGTTTTGGTTGTTCAAGTGCCTAACTTTCGAGGAAGCTTTCTCCCAGTCTAAGAATCTTCAAGGGATGTATTTATGCTTGTTGGAAATATCTCTTCAAGATCTTTCTAGTGGTATGCCATAGGTGCATTTATGATACCATTTGAATCTTCAAATTTGACCTTAAATTTGGGGTCTCAAACTATTTTTGAGAGACTTTTTAAAAGACTAAGTTATGAAATTCAAATCTACCACTGGACCAACTTTGAGGGATTCGTTCTTCCTATCCTTCAACTTGTTGGAAGTGTATGAGTGACCATTGGAAAGCCCTTGGAATGATCTTCAAATGTATATAAAGTTTGTCCGTTTAGGTGACTGTTTGACTACCCAAGTTACAACCTACACCCACAAATTCCTTCCAATTCCAAAAATACCCTGCATGTTTTAAAAGATATAAAAATATTTTACTTTTAATAAATCTTGGATTAAATTCTTAAGTGACCACTCCGCGTGACACGGAAATTAATTTGAGAAGTTTTAACTACATTTAGAATATCAAAGGGTCGCGCGTACCAAGCGATATCTAAAATGAAGTTAAATTTTTAAAAATAATACAAAAACATCAAATTCCTAAAAGTATAAAAAAATATAAAATTTTCAAAAATTAAAAAAAATATCAACAAACAAACAATTTTCTACAAAGAACTACGTAACCCTGATTCTCTATCCCTAGTAGAGATACGTAGGAGCAAGGTCAAACTTTGTCGGGCCCCCAAAACCAAACAAAAAAATATTTTGTTTGTTTTATCTTAATCTCTGTCTCTTTCTTGGGAAAATAAATATTTTAAAAAATCACGCTCGATTTCTTGCACCCCACAATTGCTTCCTGCACCTCATTAGTGTTATGTTATACCACAAATACCCTTGCCAGAAAACCATAACTTGGAGTTGCTACCTTTGCGTTTTTCGATGACGACGACGGTGGGGGACGTTGGTAGTGGAAGGGAAGGTTTTTTGGCAATGTTTTGAGGTAAGTGGGTGTCTTTTTGGATGGTTTAATGGTTGATGTAGGGGTGTAGAGGGGATATTATGTGGTGGGAAGGATTTTCGTTCCAAAAAATGAAATCCGGTAGAGGGTTAGGGGGTGGGAAAATGAATTATGTAAAAGGATTTCCAGGCAAAGCTCTTCACAACCCTCTCTTTCGAAAAAGTCTTTCCAAAAGCCAACTTCCTACTATAGAAATCCTTTTTTTAACTCATTTTCCCACTCCGTAACCCTCTTCCGAATTTCATTTTCCGAAACGAAAATCCTTTCCATCACATAACATTCCTTCTACACCCCTATATCAACCATTAAATCATCCAAAAACACACCCACCTACCTCAAAACACTGTCAAAGAACCTTTCCTTCCACCACCAACGTCCACCACCGCCATTATCAAAAACGCAAAGGCAACAACTCCAAGTTATGGTTTTTTGGCAAGGGTATTTATGATATAACATAACACTGATGGAGTGCAAGAAGCAATTGCCACGGGCTAGAAACAACTATGACCCAATAACAAGAGAACAGAATAGCTACACAGTCCAATAACAGAAACGGAGAAAATGCATTGAAGCAAAAATGCTTTTTATTAATTATACAACACATTGTTCATATACCTCCACATTTTCTTCATGCACCTCAATAGACACAATAAAATGATCATTACAATTTTAATAAAAAAAATAAATAAACCTTACACTCTTTAACTCCTTTTATTCTAAATTATATAATCTAAAATTAAAAAATTATATTTCAAATTATATAATTAGAAATATAAAAAAAATATTGTATTACATTTTATTTCGATTCTATAATCTAAAATATAAAATTATATTTCAAATTTTACTGTCCAGAATAAAAAAAACATATTCTAAATTGTATAATCTAAAATATAAAAATTGTATTTTAAATCATAGGTTCTGAAATTAAAAAAATATTATAATCCAAATATACAATCCAAAATAAAAAAAAATTGTATTAAAGATTGTATAATCTGAAATACAAAAATTGTATTCCAAATTCTACCATTCAAAAAAGAGTATTTTCAGTATTTTAAGAAATACAGGGTGCTGGAAGAATGCTTCTACTTATATTCTGCAGAGGATGAGAAGCTTGGACTATGTTAATTTCATTGAGGCATCCCATGAGTATAAAGTAGTGCAAGGATCACTTTTAGAAAATAAAATATTTGAGAAGAAGCATCAGTAATATCCCAATATGGCATGATATATGGAATTTCTTTACATCGTTATTCTAGTTTTGGAACATAAATGTGAAACCACTACCCCCAAAATAAATATAAAGAAAAAGAATACAGGAGGTTGAGGTTGTTGAAGACACATTACCAGACAAAATTGCAAGCCCTTCGTCAATTATACTCTTAATATGATACAATAAACCCTTCCACAACCCTTAGTTAGCTCGATAGAGAGAGGGAGAGGTAGTAAAATGGCACTGAACTTTTAAAATTTATTTGACAGCAATAGTACACTCACTGGCTGCTAACAACACTACTTTGTTGCTTATGTAAAATTCGAAGCACTGGATGGAGCTCGTCTGTAATCATGACATAGAAGGTGTTTAGAACTTCATGACGCAGAAGCTTCAACTGGTAGTTTACCTTTAATGCCTCGTTTCTTCCTCGCCTGAGATGGTTCCAGAGACCAACATAACCATCATGCTAAACCAGCTGATTTCAGGTCTTTCATCACTCTATCTACTTTTTCAAGTAAGTGTGCTCGTTTATAGCCAGATATTAACAAGTCATAAGTTGATTTATTAAGCACATAGCCACTCTTTAAACATTCCAAGAATATGTCTAGTCTATCATAAGCTTCCCTTCTAAAGTATGAAGAGATGACCTTTTCAACATCATCTGCACTTGTGAATGACAGCCCCTGTTTAAGCATTCTACCGACAGCAAACTCTACATCATCCAACCTATCTAACATGGCATAAATCTTCACAATCCCACAATGAAGCCGCGCAAGAACACTGGTAGTAATTGCACAAGGCTTTGTCATAGTTTCAAGTAGCGCCTCCATCTCTTCCACTTTCCCTTGTTGGTGATACAATGCTACTAACTGATCAGCCATGTTCTCATTTACTTCCCATCCAGAATCAATCGCAAATTTGAAAAACTCCTCTGCTCGATCCAATCTCTTCTGCTTGCAAATCCCATTAAGCATACTTTCGATTATGGATGCACTAGGTACAATTCCAGAAGTCATCATTTCCTCAAAAATTGCATCAGCAATTTCAAATGTTCTAGAATTAACACAGCCAGATATAAGGGATTCAAACATTTGAAGATCGGGACCAAATCCAGCAGCAGCCTTCTTTGCTGAGTACCAAGCTAACATGGCATCAACATTCCCTGACTTGGAAAATGCTGAAATAAACATATTATAAGTATGAGAATCAGGTTTATAGCTCTCTGAACTCTCCATGATCTCAAATAAACTAAGTGCTGTGACAACATTATAGGAAGACAAACAGACACTTATAAGGGAATTGAAAACCATAGAATTGGGTTTAACTCCAATAGCCTCCATAGAACTAAACACACGCATTCCTAGCAGTACGTCCTTCACCTTTCCACATAGAAAGATGAGTTTAGAGAAGATATCACAGTCTTTTGCATTTTCTTTCAGCATCTTCTCCAAAATCCATTCCAAAACCTGACACGTACAATAATATTACAGGTGAAAATATTGATCACGACAGCCTGTATAGTCAATCAACCAAGCATAATTGGTCACATAATTGAGAAACTGAAACCAAGTATTTTAAACAGGTATACTTTGACTATAATTCAAACAGATCACAGTAAAACCATGTTAAGCACTTATGTTAGAAACCTAAGTGTGAATAAATTTACAAATTCCTATCGAACTTGCTAATTAGAAGGCACTTTTAACAATCTATACATTTGGTATGTAGTAAAATCAAAGTTATAACTTGCTATAATACTTTTCTAAAAAAAATGGATATACGGTTATCAAAAATTCATCTCACAATTTCTTAAACCAACTAATTTGTCATTTTGTAATCAGTGGATTATCCAGTGCAGCATTATACACAGTTCAAACATAAGGACTACCAATAATTTCACTTTTCTCTACTTCAAATGTGCATTTTAGTCTCAACCAGTGAAACAAATTTTTCTCAATTCTCTCAAACCGTATTGTTTTTGTCTTCACCTACTTCTACTTAACTTTCTTAACCATTTATCACTTTCAACCTTCTGTTTTTTCTTATCACCAACTAAAAAATCATATATAACAATTTAACTGTTCAATGAAAATTAAAAATATAATCCATATATTAAAAAGTATTTATGTATTTTGAATTTAATAATCTTATATAACAATTTCAATCATCCAAGGTATATTCAAAGTATAATTAATATATTAAAAAAGTATTTATTTATTATAAATTTTAATTTTAATTATAAACAAAATAAACATTTGTCATGTGAAATGCAACCAATAATAGTTAAAGGAAAGCTCTAGTTGACTGGTATTTACAATGTTAACCTCGTTTGCTTGATTTTTCTCCATATCAAATAAAGATCAACGCAGTTAAAAAAATGATGAATCGGAAAACGGGAATAGAATATTAGTATTAGTATTAGTACCAATCGAGCTTTGTCTGAAGAAGAAGAAGAGGAGAGAGAGGTAACAAGGAAGTCCCAGGACGGGTGTGAGTTTTGAAGAGAAGGCATTTCCTGATCCAGCGTCGTTTTGATGTGTGAGGTGGGAACCTGAAGCAATTTGAGGAGAAGGGGATTTGAATTTGAATGTGCATGCTTGCACAAACAGGAACGGTGAGGATCTGGGAAGAAGTGAGGCATTCCTCTGCAGCTCTTTCTCACTGCCCATAAAGCCCTAACTGCAAAAGCCATGTTTAAATTTCAATTCAGTTGCTGTTAGGACTGGGACTTTGCCCTTTTGGGGGGTAATATGGGATGTTTATCTATAATATATAAAAACCACTTCATTTTTTAATAATTTTTAAAAAATATTAAATTACAATATAAAATATTATGATTTAATATAATTAAATTATAATATTACTATATATTTATATTCTTCAAATAATAAATATAAAAAATTGTGTTTTTACAATTTTTTAATTTTAATTATTAACAAATAAGCCCATATACTAACTCAATGAGGAGTTACGATTAGGACCAAACTAATTTTACCATCTACTTAAATTTAGACAAAAACAACATAAAAATAAATAATTCTGTAAATAAATATATATTAGAAATATATTAAATTTTATATTAATATATACATTGTTAATGTTAAAAATAAAACTTTGCAATAATTGTTTTAACTTTATAAAACAATTACATAATGAAAATACAAATACCACTAGTACATGTGTTTTTCCTAGCATGTATATAGCTTAATTAATATTGTGTTTTGCTAGACATTTTTTTTTTTTTTTTATGTTAAAAGGAGAATGGTGTATAGAGTTACCGGGACTAACAATGTGATACTTTTATTAGCCAAATGATTAAGGAGTAATACGCATAACCTAAAATCTTCCTTTTTTTCATTATATATTTGATGAAAATTTATAATTAAAAATAAAACATGTCAACTAGATAAAGTAAATAAATTTTTGTGGATTCTTTTTATTTAGACTAGAAATCTATAAATTTACATGTTAAATTAATTTTTTATATCAAAGACAATAAATTTATAACATAAGTTGAGTTAAGTGAAAATATTTTTACCATGATTTATAAAACATATTTGATCTTAGAAACACGTAATAACATAAAATTTACTTCTATGTTAGTTAGAAAAAATAAAAATCAAACAATAATTAAAAGAAACAAAACATAAATTACAATTTTAAGTATGACAAAACTATGAAACTTAAATTTTAAGGCGTTTTTAAGAAGGTTTAGTAAATGGCAAATTATATCAAGTGAAATTAAAACATCTTAGGAAGATAAATGTCATATGTCATTAGCTAGACATCTTGTTAGACAATAAAAAATTAGACAACATGCAAATAATATCATGAGAAGTCTGTTGAGATCTTAGACTATCTCAATGATTTGCCTAGATAGTATGATGAAACATTAGACGTTTATGACCCATTAGACAGTGTAATGATCAGAAAATCATATGTGGAATTTATATTTTTATGTTTTGATGATAACAAAAATTAATTGAATGGATTACTTGTATCTTGACCCCTCTAACAATATTTTGTATAGCTACACTACTTTTCAATAAACTCTCTAAGTATCTACAACATGTGTTCATGACAGAAAGTTTGATAAAACTACTTGATTGCATAACAAAATTTAAATTGAATGTTTTATTTGTGATTTGAGTTATATGTTTTATATGTGATTTAAATGATCTAACAATGGTTAGTAAAAGTTATAGTTTATAATAAATCCTTTTACCATCTACAGTTTGTTCATGTTAAATTGTATGATGAATTTGTAACATGTTTGTTTAAAATAGTTAATTTTGAAAAACTAAATCTTTACAATACATATACTTGAAAAAAACGAGTTCAACCAAAGAAATATTACATAAAATAACAAGATTTTATTTGCAAGTTTTGTGGAATAAAAGAATAACAACGTGATTTTAGGAAACAAATATATCTTGATTATCTCTTTCAGAATTATCCTATCAAAATAGTTTTTTTTTTAATTAAATCTTACAAATATCTTTTTAATATATTATATTTGAAAACGACTCTGTTTGACCATTTTCTTTGTATATCTCTAAAATCTCTATGTTCCTAAATACATTTGTTCAAATTAAATCTTGCAAATATCTTTTTAATATATTGTGAATATCTCTAAATATTTTTTAACAGAAACAATTGGAATAATTTAAAATCTCAAGTACTATGATTTTAATATCACGTCTTATCTTGAATGAAAAGATTTTCTAATTATGTTTTAATTTGTTCTCAATAATCCATATTACAAATACTTTCGAATCCATTTCTTAAAAATTTCAAAACAAAAACAAATTGAAAGATTGCAAATCCAATCTTTCAATTTTACGTGTCTATTACCAAAAAGATGAAGATATGAATATATTGCAACATCCAAACTTAATCAATTCAAGTATCAAAGACAGATTGAAAAAGCTAGATAACGGGATTGGAGGTGAAAAACAAATGCAAGACCAAACTAAGCAATTCAAGTTGTTCAAGTGATATTGCCAAAAATACAAAAGTTACAGTGAGTTCCTAATCAATCTGTCAGAACGTCTAGTCTGTTAGGTTGAGTGTTAAATCATTGTAATTCTTCACATTGTATAGTTATACCCTTGTGAACTTTCTTTGTGCTTTCTTGGAGAGACTTCTTTGTTTTCTTGAAAGTTAGGGGGAGGTTAAGAAAGTATAACCTAGAGAGGTGAGAATACTCATTGTAACCAAGTGTATTGGTTAGTGGAAGCTCTTAAGCAGTTGCTTAAAGAAACTAGATGTAGCCCGAATTTGGGTGAACTAGGATAAATTCTCGTGTGTTGATTTCTAGTTACTCTTGTAGTTGCTCATGTTTTGATCCTTATTATTAAGCTATCTATTAAATGGTTCTACAAAAATGTTTCTATTATACAATCTATTAGTGATAAGTGTCTAAAATACTTTTTTCCATCTTGATTATGATAGTTAAATGAAAGCAAATGGAATTTTTTTAGTCAAATTAAACTCAATTCCACTTAGAATCTTACATTCATTAGAAATAGAAAAATTGTTTAACCTTTGAGCAAAGGTTCTAGGATTTGTGAAATAGTTAAGCAAACCAATACCAAGCATGGAGTTATCCGCAGATCACGAGACATGAGATGCTTAGCAAAATTAGTGTTGAAGAGGACCTGAGATGCTTTCAAAGCACTGAGCATACCTACGTTGCTGCTTAGTGAACTTTGTCTAAAAAATGGTCTAATTTGAATGGAGATCCAACTAAGCAAGGCAGCAAAAAGTTGAGCCAAGATTACTTCAAGGTGAAGGAAAGCACGTGTTGAACGCACAGTGGAAGAGCTTAAAGCCAAGAAGAAAACCCTCATATGAAGAAACATATTTCGCTAAGAGTTCGAGGCTAAAGCTGAGCACACAAGTAGTTGAGAAGAAAACCTTCATATGAAGAAAGCTAATCTGCTCGGTTGTGTTAATAATCTCACAGGATTCAATATTTGATGAAGTCAAGCAATTCGATAGAAGCAAAGCCAATCCTGAAAGATGAAGAAAAAGACTTAGTTAATTTCCAGTGCGTATGAGTGAGTCTGATTAAAAGTTAGGATGATTCGTGTGCACAACTAAGGAAAATCTTTGGCATAGTTAAATCAAAGTAATCAATCTGGGTAAAAAGTTTTTAAGCATAATCATTTCAAATTTCAGTTTTTAACAAAAATAAATTGATTCCACTTTTAAGAAATTGATTTATTCGTGCGCTAATTTCAAACTGAATTAACTGTTTTCACAAACTATTTGGGTATCATCTATTTTAAATACCAGAATACACAAAGTGGATAAACAGAAGAGAAAAACGAGAATACAAAGAGAGAAAACAAAATAGTTTGGTTTTTCAAAGAACAAAGATTTGATTCTCAAGAATTCAAGACTTGATTTTCAAGGTGCCATTGGTGTTCTTCAAGGTTCTGCACTGTTTCATATTTACTAGAAATCAGGGAGTTTTCTGCAACCTAAATCTTGAACGTGTGTTGATTTAAGTGTTGTGTAATATTCTATAAACTGTAATTTTTTTATTCAAGTTGTACATTGGTAATACTATAGGGTTTAGTATTGGTGAAATCTGAAAATTTGAGTTTGTAGGGTGCAAGCTTGAATATTCAGTAGTGAGATTGACCTTACAGGGTGTAAGAGGTGTTCTTGATTGTAAGCTTGTATAATTGAGCGTTTCATAGTGAAAATTTTCTTCCTAGGGTTGCAAGAAAGATTGGACGTAACCCTTGAGGAAGGGTGAACTAGTATAATTGCTTTGTGTGCATTCTCTCTGACCCTTTTCTCTACATTTATTTTTGTTTTATACCTTTCATTCATTTCTGCATAGGTTAATTCGTTGCTCATTGACTAAATCACTCACGCTTGCATAACATCACAGTCTTGAATCATTGACTATCTTCTTTGCTTAATTCATATAAAAATCTTTCTATGTGTAACTCTGTCAATTATACTCTTTTCAATTAATTATGGTTTGCTTTAAATATAACTGTTTAGATCAACAAAATTCTTCAATTGTTTTTCTGCATATTTAAAATATGATTCATTAGTTGCATAAATTGAATTCTGTTTTGCCTTGATTTCGTGACTGAATCTGGTGTTACAATATATTGATTACTGGACTGAAAATTTGCTTATTCATCGACTGCATATTAATTTTACATTGCTTGTTCAAGAACTCATTGTGTGAAAGTTGATTTTCTTGAAATAGTCATATAAATCGATTTATTCGTGTTCAAATTGATTGATTTTTTGTGTTGCACCTTAAATCATTGATCTTTGAGATTCTTGGAAACTTTCATTTTGCTTAAAACATTTTCCTTGCTTAATAAACTCAAAAATTTTGTAAAGTTCAATTCACCCCCCTCTTGAACTCAGCCTAAAAGTATTTTTAGATTGTTGATAACATTTATTTTTATCTTATTTTCAGTTTATTTTTATAATGAAATCAACTCTTTTTAAGCTTGGAACCTGCTAAATCCAATGTTTTTATCACTTTTTATAAATAATTTATTTCTTGCCATAAATAATTGGTCACTTGAGTTTTTAATCAAATTTTATTCTAAATCCCATTAATTTTGTCAAATAATTTTGCAAGAAGCATTAAATAAAGAAGATCGGAATTAGATCCCTTGAAAGAGGAGATAAAAGATAAAAATTTGACATAGATGAATTGTGGCCAACACCACTTTAGCCGGGTCAGGCACGGACTTTGCTGACCTAGCACCTTTGTGCTTTTAAAAAGGTATCTTCATTAAGGCTAGACATCCTGGAGACTACAGTCCACTCCATCTAGAGGTCAGGTAGAGTCTGAAAAATGTAGCCTTGGAATGACATCTAGGGTTTGGAGGAATCCCTTTTCTCCTCTTTTTATATCCATCTTTCTCTATTGTTCATTCTTCTCATCTTGTTAGAGTTTGATGTAATCAATTGAATTCTCATGTAATCAGTATTGGGTTTATATATATGTCTTTCCTTTCAATATTAGTATTCTGTTTCTGTGCTTATTGTTTATCGTGTTGATTCATGGTTTGATAATTGATTCTTAGGGTATTGAAAAATATCATTTGTAATTTGAATTTGAATAAAAATACCAAATGAAAGCTCCTGTCTAGAAATAGAGCATAATTTGTTTGTTGTCTTAAAATCCTAGTGGCAAAAACAAGTCTTTTCTATATAATTGATCAAGTAATTAACTGTTAATAAGGAAATTTAGGCTCATTCATCTAAAGAATTAGAACTTGGGTATTATTATGGGTTGAAATTGATATTTGTTTAGAAAGAAGGTAAATGACTTTATGCATGAGATTGAGATTTGATGAAGTTTAATGTTAGCAATTACATTTCGTATCCTCTCCATTCCTTTTACACCTTCGAAGTGCTCATTAAAAATACAAAAAATATTTTAATTTTTTTTGTACAATTTTATTTTCTCGTTATCAATTCAAACATTGGGAATAATTAGGTGTTGGCCCAACCTCTCTTAGAATCAATTTATTCTTGTTCACTTTATCGTTTCCATGAGCTATATGAAAGAAATAAGAAATTTAGGATTTCTAGTGTAGCCTGATTATGGCATACGAGTACATCATATTATGTAAGGTTAAAAAAAATTAGAACCTAGAACTATTATGTGTACAAACTTCTCCCAGCGTAAAAGAGAACTATATTTTTTTCTTAAATAGGGTAGAATAAAATAACTGGCTATGGGCAGTCGTAGGGACTCTTCTAATTATGATTAATTAATAATGGGTCCAGCCTACCTATTATCAGTTGACCCAATCGCATGTATAATCACATTATAAACAATATCATTTTATGTAACCCAAAAAATAATAACAATAATGGATACATTTGGCCACTAAGTTAATATAGACAAATTACTAATTTACGTATGTCCAAAAAATAATTATTCCAACATTCTCTCACTTGGACAATATAAATTAGATCACAATATTGAAAATTAATCTAGAATAACTCACAACATGTGGCTATAATAAAATGCAAAAATATTACAACATATTTACCAAAAGATCCAAAATGAAATGTTTAAGCATTTTATCATTGTAGATAATCATACCCGAAGGAGTGATTGTTAGCATTAAAGCTATCATGTGATTTGATGAAGTCAACTTGGACCGAGAATGATGTGATTTGACATAGTAAGCTTGGACTGAGAATGATATGAATTGATGAAGTGAACTTGGACCACGAATGATGTGATTTGATATAGTAAGCTTGGACCGATAATGATGTGAATTGATGAAATCAACTTGGATCGAGTATGAAGATCAGTTGAAACTTATCGTAACTTCGATTTTTGGTAATCTTTCGAAGATACGACCAACTCGGTTTTGGTCATCTTTCGAAGATATGGCCAACTCGATTTTGGTCATCTTTAGAAGATATAACCAACTTGGTTTTTGGTCACCTTTCGAAGATATGGCCAACTTGGTTTCGAATTCGTCTTTCCAAGATACAACCAACTTGGTCTTTGGTCGTCTGTCTATGATACGGCTAACTCGACTTTTGGCCATACAATATTAGTAATATGGATTCATTTTTCGAAGATACAATTGGCTTGGACATACAATGATACATGTTCGCCTTTCGAAGATACGACCAATACGACATGAGACCAACTCGGTTGATGCAGTCCACCCAGCGGATGCAGCCAACTCAGCCAATGCGATCAATCGACCAACGCAAATGCGGCTAACTTGGCGGATGCAGTTAACTCGGCCAATACGACCAATTTGGCCAATTCTAATATGGACAACTTGGCCACACATAGATATGGCCAAATAGAGATAAGACCATATGGATATAGAACCACTCAGAGATACGACTATGAGGCCTTGGCTTTTGATCATGGAGAAGCGACCTATCAGAGATACGACTATGAGGCCCTGACTTTCGATCATGGAGATACGACCTATCTGAGATACAAATATGAGGACTTAGCTTTCGATCATGAAGATGTGGCCGTTCCAAGATACAACTATGAGGACTTAGCTCTCGGTCATGTGTTCATTCGGTTAGAGGCTTTGTGTGTGAGTTTGATATATTAACCATGAGCGAGCACTTTTTAATTCATTGGAATGAGCTTCAAAAATATTTTAAAATCTATTTTAACAGAGGCTTTATCATTTTCGAAAATCTCTTTAACAAGGTTTTGCAATTGATTGTTTTCAAAAATCAATTTGTTGAAAAAGTATTTTGAGAAAAATCAATCGATTGATTTTGGTTTTTCAATCGATTGAATTGAGATAGTTAAATCTGTTTTATAACTAATTGCCATATAAAATAGTGTGAATGGTTCTGTAAAGAGAACACAAGAGAACGAAGAATTTTTATGTACAGAATTTATATACTACATTTTCTGAGAGAGCTTAAGGCACGCATAATAGTGAAGTTAGTGGGTTTTGAAAAATCAAGTTTTCTCTCCAAGATTCATCAAGATTGAAATTCTTGAAGCTCTCTATTGGTAAAAAACCATGCTACTCTAATTTTTGGTTCATTGAGATAAGTCTTTCTACATTGGTGTTCTATCATTAATCTGTTGTTGTGCGAATTGATTTCAGCTTTCGTATTTTCATGTATTTGTGATTGTTTAGACTATAAATTGTATAGGGTTTACATTTGTAGTGGTGTAGTAGGGTTCTGCATTGGTTTTGTATTCTCTGTAGAGTTTAGAGATGTTTTTTAGTAGGGTGCAGAGGGTTACTTGTAGGGTGCAACTGTATTGTATTGGATATTAATTGAACATTGTGTTCTTGAGTGAATTTATTTGTTTGTGGGCAAAGAGACTGGATGAAGCTCTTGAGTGTAAAACAAGTTTTGGCCGGGTTCAAGAGGGGGGTGAATTGAACTTTCAAAAATTTTCGCAAAGATGGAAAGTATTAAATTTAGAATGAAAGTTCTTTATTGAAACAACTAAAAAGTGTTATTCTAAAGTGCACAACAAAAGATCAATGTATTCCAAATCACAACCAATTAACTGAATACACACTCAGAATTGTACACAATAATAACACAATCAATTCAGAAGCGGAAGCAGTAAACTGAAACTAGAGAACAAATCAGATAATCTAGAAATCGGATAAATATTAGAAACAATTTACCAAAGCATGTATACAACAATTCTCACTCAACAAAGCAATCCAGAATTAATCTACCAAATCAGAATTAACAATAACTTCAAGAAAACTAGTTTCCTGAAATACAAACAGATATACAGTAATCACAGTTTACTGGAAACACTCAAACAGAATGAATAACAGATACAGTCAAATGAACAAATATAAAAAACAGTTTCAACATAATATCACAACAACAGAATGAGCAATCAATTGTGCGCGATGAACAAGTAAATGAGTAGGCGATAACAAGTATAAAGAAGTGTTCAAGAAGAGAGAAAGAAAGATCAAGAACACCAAGAATTATATTGGTTCGCCCTTCCTCAAGGACTACATCTAGTCCTTTGCCAACCAACAAAGAGTTCCACTAATAAAGATCACAAAGATCAGTTCACACAGTACAAAAAACCTTGCACCCCGCAAGATGCCACTGCTGCCAGCAGTAAACAACCTACTATACCCCACAACAAGTCAAAATAATGTAGAAACCCACTGCACAAACCCAATTACAAGACCCTATGTAATCTGGGTACAAACACCATTGTTACAGATCACAACCAACTACAAAATGTAACCAAACCACTCACCGTACAAGAATTATCGAGAGCAGTACAAAACAAAAGTACTTCTATACTCAACAGATTACAAATGAATTAAAACCTGTATAGAAGACTTAGCTTTGGTGCAGAACCACTGTTGCACGAAACCCAGTCAATGCAAGGCTCCAAGAATAAAGTTCTTGAGGTTCTTCTTGATGAAAATTGAATGTTATGAGTTTTGAAGGTGTAAGCACGTTTTTCTCTCTTTGAAAGACACAAGTGTTCACTTAGAATTCTTTGAAATGTATTTCGTAAAAAGTTACGTTACAATTCGCGCTCACCCTTTATATAGATAAATTGTTTTTTAAATCTATCAAAAATTCAATCGATTGATTTTTTTTGTGACTTAGAAAATCCAGTATGTTGATTTATAAAAAACAGTTTACTGATTTACTCTTTAAAAATAGTTTTTCAAAATCTGTTAAACCTCATTTGTTAAGCAAAATAAATTTTGGAGGTTACTTTGAATGATATCTCATGCAACTCATGGTTTTATACCAAAACCACAGTCTCTCACACACACCCAACCTAAGTCCTAAACCAAAACTCCATCAACCTCCATGATGGCTTCAAGCAATCCACTTTGCAAGCTTTGATCCATGTAGACTTCATCATTTTATTGGCTTCATCAAATCACTTATCAAGCCTTGGTGCTAACATTGAGGAAGAGTGAACAAGTATAATTCTTGGTGTTCTTGCTTTCTCTTTACTCTCTCTCGTTTTGCGCTTGATTCTGTGACATTTTCTCATATCTGTTTTAATTCAATTAATTGATTTTAGCTTTCAATTGATTATTTTTCTACTGTGCACTCAAAATTCACATAATTGATTGATTGAATAAAGGACTTTCATTCTTTCCATAAATTCTTTCGATATCTTCCAAAAGTCTTTGAAAGTTCAATTCATCCCCTCTTGAACTCGACCTAAAATCTTTTCCAATGATGATATTATATAGAAATGAAACACTTATATTTCAATGACTTTTATGAATGTGATATGCACAAATATATGTCCCAATCATATGTCCATGATGCTATATGAGATTAATCAATCACCACAATAACAATTTGAGATTGGGTCCAAAATGTCTCAAAACTATGCCATTATACAAAACAATATAAATAATATCAATTGTGCAAATTATAAACAAAAGGAAAATGATACTTTGACACCACATTTTCTCTTACTTCGTTTGACACTCCGACGTGGCATGTGCTGTCCCGCATAACAATGAAAGAGAAAATGCAGTTGTTTTGGAACACATAGGTCTCAAGGGTGGAATGTCTAAGTGGTTAGCTCAGTTCAAATAAGTAGTTCGCTGTGTATAATTTTGGAACACACACATGTGTCTTAGGGGTGGTAGGTCTAAGTGGTTAGCTCAGTTCACCAAAGTGGTTCGCTGTGTGTAGTTTTGGAACACACACATGTGTCTCAGGAGTGGAAGGTCTAAGTGGTTAGCTCAGTTCAAATAAGTGGTTCGCTATGTGTAGTTTTGGAACACACAGTGTCTGAGAGGTGAAAACACTAAGTGGTTAGCTCAGTTCAAATAAGTGGTTCGCTGTGTGTAATTTTGGGACACACACATATGTCTAAGGGGTGAAATGTCTAAGTGGTTAGCTCAGTTCAAATAAGTGGTTTGTTGTGTGTAGTTTTGGAACACACACGTGTCTGAGGGGTGAAAACACTAAGTGGTTAGCTTAGTTCAAATAAGTGTTCGCTGTGTGTAATTTTAGAACACACACATTTATCTCAGGGGTGGAATGTCTAAGTCGTTAGCTCAGTTCACCTAAGTGGTTCGCTGTGTGTAGTTTTGAAACACACACATGTGTCTCAGGAGTGAAAGGTTTAAGTGGTTAGCTCAGTTCAAATAAGTGGTTCGCTGTGTGTAGTTTTGGAACACACACGTGTTTGAGGGGTGAAAACACTAAGTGGTTAGCTCAGTTCAAATAAGTGGTTCGTTGTGTGTAGTTTTGGAACACACACGTGTCTGAGGGGTGAAAACACTAAGTGGTTAGCTCAGTTCAAATAAGTGGTTTGTTGTGTGTAGTTTTGAAGCACACACATGTGTCTCAGGAGTGGAAGGTCTAAATGGTTAGCTCAGTTCAAATAAGTGGTTCGCTGTGTGTAGTTTTGGAACACACACGTGTTTGAGGGGTGAAAATACTAAGTGGTTAGCTCAGTTCAAATAAGTGGTTCGTTGTGTGTAGTTTTGGAACACACACATGTCTAAGGGTGAAAACACTAAGTGGTTAGTTCAGTTCAAATAAGTGGTTCGTTGTGTGTAGTTTTGAAACACACACATGTGTCTGAGGAGTGGAAGGTCTAAGTAGTTAGCTTAGTTCAAATAAGTGGTTCGCTGTGTGTAGTTTTGAAACACACACATGTGTCTTAGGAGTGGAAGGTCTAAGTGGTTAGCTCAGTTCAAATAAGTGGTTCGCTGTGTGTAGTTTTGGAACACACACGTGTTTGAGGGGTGAAAATACTAAGTGGTTAGCTCAGTTCAAATAAGTGGATCGTTGTGTGTAGTTTTGGAACACACACGTGTCTGAGGGGTGAAAACACTAAGTGGTTAGCTCAATTCAAATAAGTGGTTCGCTGTTTGTAATTTTGGAACACACACATGTCTCAGGGGTGGAACGCCAAAAAGAACTGCGTTTTCTCTTTCATTGTCACGTGGGACAGCACATGCCACGTCGGAGTGTTAAACGGAAGTAAGAGAAAATGCAGTGTCAAAATATCATTCTCCTAAACAAAATATGGCAATACAAGATAATTGTTGTCACAAACATTTCAATAAACATGACAATACAATAAATGAAGTCCAAAAGGAAGTACATATACATAAAAGAAAATTGCCACTAAATCAATACATCAAAAGACCTCATTACATCTATACGGGTTACATGCTCAATAAATATTTTAATGATTAATCCCTTAGTTAAAGGATCTGCAATCATAAGCTCTATGGGAATATGCTCAACTCGAGTTTGTGTCAAAACTTTTTAAGAATTTTTTGGTGTTATTATTACGAGAGAAGTATACCACAAAAGAGTTATCACAATATATAGTAAAAAGCCTAGAGATACTCTCCACAACGTCAAGCTCAAAAATAAATTGTTTCAACCAAATTGCTTGACGTGTAGCCTCATGACACGCTATATACTCTGCCTCCATGGTTGAAGTAGCTGTAAGTGTTTCTTTAACACGCTTTCAAGAAACAATACCTTCAATCAACATGAATATGGACCCATATATAAATTTGAAATCATTTGGGCAACCACCATAATCAGAATCAGTATATCCTTTTCACTTCAAGGCAATCCGATCTTCTATAAGTCAACATATAATCTTTGTACCTTGCAGATACCTCATAACTCGCTTTGCAATTTGCTAGTGTGCTAGACCAGGATTGCTCAAGTATCATCCAAGCACATTAACAACAAAACCAATATTAGAATGTGTGCAAATTTGAACATGCATAAGGTTGCCAACATCAGAAGCATAAGGAATTTTCTTCATTACTACAATTTCACAATCATTTTAAGGACAATAGGACTTAAAAAACTTGTCACTCTATTGAATGAGAGTAGTACAAGGCTTATAGAACTTCATGTTAAATCTATCTAAAATTCTCTTGATGTAACTCTTCTGAGATAAACCAAGAATGCCACGAGATCTATCATAATGAATCTCAATGCCCAAAATAAAAGAGGCATGTCCAAGATCTTTCACATCAAAATGAGTCATTAGCATATTTTTAATCTTGTGCAAGAAATCAAGATCATTACAAGCCAGAAGAATATCATTCACATATAAAATAAGAATGACGAATTTGCTCCCTGTAAACTTCAAATAGATACACTTATCAACTATGTTCTCCTTGAAAATGAAGGAAGTAACAACGTTGTCAAACTTCAGATACAACTCTCTTGAAGCGTGTTTCAAGCCATATATCAATTTCCTCTATGTGCAGACCATGTGTTCCTTACCACTTTCAATAAAACCATCACGTTGGTTCATGTACACATCTGTCAACACACAATTTCGTTTGGGCAAATAAAATTATTTCAAAATAAAAAAAAAGAAAAATAAAAAATAAAAAAATAAAAAATGTATAATTTGGTTTTTATCATTTTTTGTCATTTAAGAAATAAAATAATAAAAAAAAAGTTTTGACTTCATTTTATTGAAAAAATAATAATAATAATAATAAAATATATAAAAATAATAATAAAATAGAATTTGCAAAATGAAACGAAAAAAAGCAACAAAGTAAAATAAGAAAAAGAAAGGAAAAATAACAAATAAAATAAATAGTGATGAATAAAATATAAAAAGGAAAGTATAGAAAAATAAACAGAAAAAGAAGTATTGGGTCTGCTTTAAAATAAATTGCAGAAATTAATAAAAAAGAGAGAATAAAAATTGAACGAAGCCCAACCCATTAAGAAATTTAGTAAAAAAAAATAAAGCCTAATCTAATTAGGGGTTCATTTGGAAAAATAAAGAAAAACAGTTTGCTAAAGCCGAGTCTATCAAAAGTGGGTTAAAAATGAAAAATAAAATTGCTATTTGCACCCCTCGCCATTCAAGTGTTACCACGTCACACTTTCTCTCTCTCTTTCTGCCTACCCTTTTTATGGAACCCATTTTTGTACGAAATTAATTATAAATTAAATTAAAAAAATAAAAAAGGGGTTAGAAATTTGAATGGGTGACTGTTGGAGCTGATAAGTTTTGTAACCTAGGATTAATGACTGATTATTCTGCTTAATTGAAAATAATTATAATAATGACTGATTATTCTGCTTAAATGCAAATAATTCTAATTGATGGTGATTTATTCTCTAGTTTAAACGCTTTAAATTAAATTATTTAGCTGATTAATGAGAGATTTTGCAAAATCGCTATAAATAGGCACCTAAATCAAGAAGTTGTTTTTACAGAGAGTTTCCTTTTTACATAGACACAGAAAGTTCTTTTTACACAATTTTTCATTATCCGCTACACATTCCAAATATACAATTTGCAGTAGATTCTGATGAACTAATTAAAATAAGGGAAAGAGTCTTCAACTGGTACGTTTTTTGTTCTCTATGACTTAGTAGGATTTATACTGTGTTGTAGTTGCTTTGTGACTACATTATGTTTGATCTTACATAACATTAAATGAAATAACATAGATAGAATGTAAACAATTATTAATTTTTATTTATTTTTATTATTTTATTTTATTGAGTTGTTGCTTAGAGATTGCTACTTTTTGTGCTTTCTCAATTTCTCGACCAAATTAAAAGATTATTGCTCCTGTCACAATCTCCATCTCAGCCATCCCAAAACATCCCTAAACAACAAATTTCTAAAACCCTAAATCTAAGTGAATCATGGAAGCAAAATCATTAGCGCACTCAAACAGGAACTTAGAACACAGAGAACAACAAATATTTAAATAGAACCACTGAGCACTTATCCACCCTCAATCCCCAACCGTTGTTGCTCCTATCACAATCTCCATTTCAGACATCCCAAAACATCCCTAAACAACACATTTCCAAAATCCAAAATTTCAGTGAATCATGGAAGCAAGAACAACAGAGCATTCAACATGAACTTAACCCGTATCAGAACACTCAAAAGAAACCCTAAACAATTTTTTTTCTTATTATTATTATTATTATTATTTGTTTTTCTCTGTTTCCTTAACAAATCAATAAATAATGTTTTATTTCAAATAAAATTTGTGAAAATATAAAAATATATAAAATTTTCAAAATTTACAATATCAAATATCATCAAACAAATTCTCAAATTAGAAATACGTGAACCCTGATTTTCCATCTTGCATAGAAATATGTAAGACCAAGGTCAATCCTTGTCAGACCCAAAAATAAAAAAAATGTTTTTCTTTGTTATTATTTATTTGTTTATTGTTATTTTTTTTGCATTTATATATATATATATATATATATATATATATATATATTTTTTTATTTTTTTTTTTTTTGTATTTATATATATATATATATATATATATATATATATATATTTGTTTATTTTTGTTTGTTGTAATTGTAATTATATCGTAATTATGTTTGGGAAAAATAACATTTTGAAAAACCACACTTATTTCTGTTCATTTAATTAAAGGTACCATCTTAGGACGGGCGTTGTGGGGTGTTAATACCTTCATCACACGTAATCGACTCCCGAATCCATACCTGGTTTGCAGACATTTTATTTTTTGATTTTTCTATAGTTTCTCATAATAAATTATGGTGGCGACTCTAATCTCTATCAAAATATTTTTTAAAATTAATTTTTTATCACCTTGTTGTGATCCCGATCGCGACAGAGTCAGGCCATTTAATTAGATGAGTAAAATTGGTGTGGTTTTCTAATGTTTATTTTCCCTACTTTTTCTATTATTTGTTTATTATTTTTGAAAATAATGTTTTTATTTTTTGTATATATTTGTATGTTGTATGTGTTTGTATATTGCTGAAATATTGAACCCTAGGTTAGAAGACGTGCTATATATATCTACCTGTGAATTTTTTGGTTGTTTTTGCAAGTGGGGTTGGGTATGCATTTTTCTCCCTTCACATACCTTTGCATATCATGAGTGTGGCCTTATATCTGGGTCCCTATAGCTTAGGAATAGAGGAGTCGTGTAACAAAATTGGGTGGTTGTACTTCGTAACCTGGTTGTTGCGAAAACTCCAGCTAGAGTCTGTTCGCTTTACTATCATGTCCATAAATACATCATTAATGAATGATATGGATATGTGGGAAGTGGGCCATAACTCTAGTGACTTTTAATAGGAATTAGGGCAAAGCTATCCTGTGTTAAAAGGCATAGAACATAAACCCATTAAGTCAAGTGTGAGCTCAATTAAAAGGCATAGAACTTAAGCCCATTAAGTCAAACCTTAATTAGTACACTAAGCGAGAATTTTTGCAGCTCAATGACCCATTTGTTTTTTAATAAAAATAAAATCAATCTCATTTTTTCGTTGCATACAATACATTTCTTTTTCAAAAAATAAAAAAAAAATCAATTTTATTTTTTCTTTGCATGCATTACAAAACAAAAATTGATTTTTTTTAAGAAGATTTGTGAGAGTGGTCTAAGAACAACTCTGACTAGGAAAGACTTGGTACTTAAGAATGTCCAGTTGTGACTCACCTCTCTTTCTTGGGTGTTTACTTGGTAAACTTTTAACAGTTTTCCTTTAAAAAAGAAAGAGAGAGATTTATTTTCTATGCATAAGCGTCAATCTCATCTTTTTTGTAAATAAAAAAACATTAGTCTCATTTTTTCACATGCATTACATACTTTCTTTCTAAAAAAAAATTGACTTTTGGAAAATAAAAAATAAAAACATTAATCTCATTTTTTTCACATGCATTGCATACTTTCATTTAAAAAAATGATTTTAAAAAAATAAAAAATAAAAAGCATTAATCTCATTCTTTTCTCACATGCATTACATATTACATATCTTTCTTTAAAAAAAACAAAATAAAAGAAATCAAAATAGAATTTCATTCATCCATACATTCTCACGATATTACAAAAATAAATATATAAATAAAATAACAAAAAAATTTAAAATAGTTTCATTCATACATTCATTTTCAAGAATATAAAATAATACGAAAAGAGGGTTGCATCCTTTCAATTACGCATACATTATCATCCACAATTTCATATATTTCTTTTTAAAAAAGAAGAAGAAGAGGGGATTCATTCATTCATTCATACATTCACCTAGGACTTCATACATCTATACATATCTCATAGAATTCATTCTCATCTAAAGTTTCATGTACCATTCATGTACTCTCATGTAAATAGCATATATGCATTCTCAAAATAAAATAAAAAAAACAGTTTCAAATACAATCAATACATTCATCCATGCATCCTCATAACCTCATGCATTTATGCATTTTCAAAATTTTATTATATTCAAACATATATTCATTCAATAAAAAAAGAGAAATAGATTTTATATTTGCATTCAATAAATAAAAATGAAAAATATTCATTTCCTACATGAATTTTCATCATGCATTCATTTATGCATCTTCATGAGAATTCTCAAATAAAATTCCATACATATATGTTCATGCACTCTCATTGCACTTATGCATTTCTCTTAAAAAAATGTTGATATGAAACAATAATAACAAAAATTTGGCCTCATGGCATTCATTCATACATTTTCAAATATTAAATTATCATTCTCCAAAAAAAAAAAGAACAAAAGAAGAATTTCATGCATTCATAAGTGCATTCTTTAAAAGAAAAAACTTTTTTTGATGCATGCATTTTCTCTAAATTTCATACACCCATTTGATGCATTCATAGATATGCATTTTCTCAAAAAAAAAATTCATAAATGGATTCCTAGAAATTTCATGCA